>Ga0210398_10002365_pt1 | contig 18509 bp, 19 predicted proteins | sample IncBWC4OmetaG_FD_161047 | JGI IMG/M metagenome (GOLD analysis project Ga0210398, IMG submission 161047) | Forest soil microbial communities from Barre Woods Harvard Forest LTER site, Petersham, Massachusetts, United States - Inc-BW-C-4-O | ecosystem: Environmental > Terrestrial > Soil >... | reverse complement strand
GGACTTGTCGACCAGAACGTCCATGATCTCGCCGATCTTGGCGTCCTTCGGGTCATAGACGCTTTGCTTGTACCAGTCGGTCACCGTGAAGGAATTGGCGGGAATGGTGCGCTGCGTGGCGCCCTCGGCGAGAGCAGCGGTGCCGAGGATGGCGATAAAGGCAGTCGTGCAAGCCAGTTTCAACATGAACGTTCTCCCATTGAAGGTGTGTGTTTGTTGGCGCGTCTGATCCGCGCCGAGCGTCCGCGAGCACAAGCACTGCAAGGAACGAATTGTTCCGCCTCGACGCACGATGTCGTCAGTATTCGCCCATCAGTGCGACGAGGCGGAACTTAAAAGGTGGCCCGCCGCTTGGTGTTCGGAATCGGTACGCACTGACGAAATCTGAGCAAGGCGCTGCAGGTGTGGCCAAAGGGCCTCAATGCACCGTGACAGCGCCCATCAACAGGAGCCCATCATGGCTAAACAACCGAAGAAACTGGATGATCTTTTTCACGATACGTTAAAAGACATCTATTTTGCCGAAAAGAAGATTCTCGCGACGTTGCCCAAGATGGCGAAAGCCGCGCAGTCGCCTGATCTGAAAAAGGCCTTCGAAAAGCACCGCGGCGAGACGGAAGGCCATGTCGCTCGGCTTGAAAAGGTTTTCATCGCGATAGACAAAAGGCCGCAGGCCAAGACCTGCGACGCCATTGTCGGAATCACAGAAGAGGGCGCCGAGATCATGAAGGACTACAAGGGCTCGCCCGCGCTCGATGCCGGTTTGTTAGCAGCAGCACAGGCGGTCGAGCATTATGAAATCTCACGGTATGGGACGCTTAGAACCTGGGCGCAGGAACTCGGCCTGAACGACGCCGTCCGGTTGCTCGATCAAACGCTCGACGAAGAGAAAAAGACCGATGCGGCGCTGACGAAGATTGCGGAAGCCGCAGTCAATCAACAAGCGGAAGCGGCCTAGGTCGTCGCGCTCGCCCATTCCGTCGAGAATGACTTGTCCGCTCCCGAATGCCTTCGACCTTTTGCGTGGTGAGAAAGGGTCCCGTGAGCGGCGGTTCTAAGGCGGCGGGAACTTTCTTGATTGTGCCGACTTATTAGGCGGGATTGTTGGATCCCGCCGGAGAATATAAATGGAAACCGATTTGCGTGCTGCGTCCACGATCGTGGACGCGCAGTCTGCCGTGTCTTGGGGTGCGATCGTTGCGGGCGCCGTTGCCGCCGCGGCATTGACGCTTCTTCTAATTGCATTCGGCGCGGGGCTCGGCCTATCGGCGGTGTCGCCCTGGAGCGATAGCGGCGTTTCGGCATCGACATTCAAGACCGGCACCGGAATATATCTGGTGATCGTCGCGGTGATGTCGTCGGCCGTCGGTGGTTATCTCGCCGCTCGACTGCGGTCGAAATGGGTAGGCGCCCACACCCATGAAGTTTTCTTTCGTGATACCGCACACGGTTTTATCGCCTGGGCCTTTGCAACGCTTTTGAGCGCGACCGCCCTGAGCTCAGTGACGGGCTATCTCGCCAATGGCGCCGCGGCGGGTGTAGGCGGTGCGGCAGCGCAGACCGCCCGTTCCGTCAATCCGGCCGATATCTATGTCGACAAGCTGTTCCGCCGCGACCCTGCGGCGCAGCCCGCGTCCGCGCCCGCATCGTCCCCCGCGGCCGGTAATCCAATTCCTGCCGCACCGAGCGGTGCAAATTCCAATCAATCGCGGGCCGAAGTCCTGCGATTGTGGACCGCGAGTTTTCACGACAATCAAGGCCTCAGCGGTGCCGACAAGGCCTATGTGGCACAAGTCGTCGCTGCCCGCACCGGCATGAGCCAGGCCGATGCCGAAAAGCGCGTCAATGACGTGATTACCGAAGCGAAGACTGCTGCTGACAACGCGCGGAAAGGTGCCGCAAAGCTTTCCTTCTGGCTGACCGCCGCCATGTTGTTCGGCGCGTTCGCGGCAAGCCTCGCGGCGGTTGAGGGTGGCTCGTTGCGCGACGGCACATGGAATGAACGCGCTCTTATCCCCCGGCCAATATAAAGGAGCACATCATGGGTAGAGGCATTCTTCTCTGGCTGCTTGGCGTTCCGATCCCGATCATCATACTGCTGGCGCTTTTCTCACACTGACGACTGGCAAGCTGCGTCGTAAGGTGCAGCTTTTCCTTGCCGTAGGTTAGCATAGACATTCGGAGACGATTTCATGTCGATCGGCACCATTCTGCTCATCATCTTGGTCATCATCTTGCTTGGCGGGTTCAGCGGGCTCGGCGGCGGCCCATTCTACGGCACCGGCTACTACGGCGGCGGCGGGCTGGGCGTCGTGATCGTCATCCTCTTGATCTTGCTCTTGCTCGGCAGGATTTGAGCGAACCCGGAGTGGCGGCGCGCTCGCCGCCACGGGCGAATTCAGAAATGCTTGATGGATGATAAAGCCCGGCGACCGCGAACGAATTCTGACCCAAGCTCGGAATCTCAAAATGGCCCGCTCCGCGCATGCCTATGTGCGCGGGAGTACCGTGAGCTTTTACGAATGGCTGGAGAGCAGCCGCCGGGTTAAATTGCCGGAAGGGCCGCCGGTGTGGATTTGCGGCGACTGTCATGTCGGCAATCTCGGTCCGCTTGCTGATACCAAGGGCCGTATCCTGGTGCAGATCAGGGATCTCGATCAGACCGTGATCGGTAATCCCGCGCACGATCTCGTTCGGCTCGGCCTGTCGCTGGCATCCGCAGCCCGCGGATCGGACCTGCCCGGTGTGACCACGGCACGGATCCTCGAAGAGCTCATCGCGGGCTATCTGGCGGCACTGGCGACCGGCTCCGAGATCGACAAAGACAAGTCCCACCGGCCTAAATCAATTCAGGCGCTGCTGGCGCAAGCCACACGACGTCGATGGCGACATTTGGCCGAGGAGCGGCTCGACACCGTTAAACCTACTATTCCCCTCGGCAAGCGTTTCTGGGCACTGATATCGGAAGAGCGCAAGGCCTTAAGCCTAATGTTCGCAAGCGATTCCGTGAGGCCCACGCTCACCTCACTTCGCGGTCGAACGAAAGACGATTCCATTGAGCTGCTCGATGCCGCTTATTGGATGAAGGGCTGCAGCTCGCTGGGGCGGCTTCGCTACGCCGCATTACTCCGTATCGGCAAAGGCAAGGAGTCGAGCCTCTGCCTGGTCGACGTGAAAGAGGGGGTGACGGCCGCAGCCCCCACGGCATCGAAGGTGGCAATGCCGCGGGACAATGCGGTCCGCGTCGTGACGGGTGCGAAAGCTCTGTCTCCCAACCTCGGAGAGCGGATGATGGCGGCAAGGCTGCTCGGGAAAGCAGTCGTTGTCCGCGAGCTCATGCCGCAAGACCTCAAGATTGAGATCAATCGATTAAGCCGGGAAGAAGCTATGGGCGTAGCACGCTATCTTGGAGGCGTCGTCGGGCGCGCCCATGGTCGCCAAATGGAACGGGGCCAGCGCCGGGCGTGGCGCTCCGATTTGACGAAAAACCTTAAGGCTTCCCTCGAAGCCCCGACTTGGTTGTGGGCAGGTGTCGTTGAGCTGATTGCTTTGCACGAAGCCGCGTATCTGGATCACTGCCGGCGATTTGCGCTGTCTGAGGCCGCTTGAACTGCGTCATACCGGCGGCGTTTATTCAATCCTGCCGAACGGGCCGCCGGGCGCTCCATGCTTGGCTTGAAAGCTTCGAGCCGGCCAAAGAGCTGTTTCAAGCAACGCGGATACCGGCGATACTGTCACCATGACCGCCATCGGCCGCATTGTCGCTACCGTCGTCGTCGCGATCGCCGCCGCCGCGCCCGTGGGCGTCGCGCGCGCCGCGGACCTGCCGCTTCCCCCGACGGTGTCGCACCGCATGCGCCAGTATGTGGATGAGAAGTATCACTTCTCTTTTTGGTACCCGGCCGCGTTGCCGATAACGGCGGCGGCGACCAGCGACGACAAGAATTTTCCCGGCGGTGTCGCGGTCGAGACCTTGCAGGTCTCCACAGACGGCATATCGCTCTATGTCGTCAATTCACCGCAGAGCACCATCATCGACGAACCCAACGGCCACGCGGCGCCGATCCCGCAGACAAAATATTTCTATGATGCCGCGTCGCAACGCTGGATGGTGACGTATCCCGAGGGCACTGACGGCGGCGGCAGCGGTGAGCCGGCGCCGGCTGATGTGTCGAAAACGACCGTCGGCGGCCAGCCGATGCTGCCGAGCGCCGCCCGCTTCGACACCACCATCATCCCGCTGTCGACGACGCAATTCGTCGTGGTCCAGGACGGTGGCGGCAGCGCCTTCACCAACGAACTGGCGCGCACCGTCGCGGCGGCGGGTGCTCATATCGATGCCGCGGTGCTGGCGGATGCGCTCAACGCCGAGGCCATGGCCTACGAGAAGCAGTTGCAACAGACGATCAGCCCGGCGACGCTGTGCCTCCTGCAGTCTTCACTCTGTAAAAAATAACCCCGCGAGACACTTCACATGGCAGGCAGTCTGATTTTGACCGGCGACGTCAACCTCATGAATGTCGCCGATGCTACCGTTCCGTTCCGACACGTTGCTTCAGCGTTGCGCGAGGCCGACGTGGTGTTCGGCAATCTGGAATGCTGCCTGCATCTGCCGTCGCGGCGCTCGCACGCAACCGAAGGCTTTTTCGCCGATCCGCAGGTCGGCGGCGAGGCGCTGCGGCTGTCCGGCATCCACGCCGTCGGCATCGCCAACAACGTCAATTACGGCGCTGACAATATCGCCGCTTCGATCGCTCGCCTCGATCAGCTCGGCATTCCCCATACCGGCGCCGGGCCCAATCTCGCCGCGGCGCGCGCGCCGGTGATCGTCGCCCGCAACGGCTTGCGCGTCGGTGCCGTGCAACGCAGCTCGGTCTATTGGCCGACCGATCACGAGGCCCATGCCGACTCGCCCGGCATCGCGGTCATTCTCGGCCACACCGCCTATCACGTGCCAACGAGCCGCGTGGCGCCGGGCGTGCCGCCGCCGAACCGGCCCGGCGTGCCGCCGGTGATCGTGACCTGGGCGGACAAGCACTATCTCGACGAATTCCGCGCCGACATCTCGGCGTTGCGGCCGCAGGTCGACATCGTCGTCGCCTCCTGTCACTGGGGGCTTGGCCGCGAGCCGCTGCAATACATGACCGACATCGCCCACGCGGCAATCGATGCCGGCGCCGACATCGTCGTCGGTCACGGACCGCATTATCCATTGCCGATCGCAATGTATAAGAGCAAGCCGATCTTCTACGGCCTGTGCAATCTCACCTTCTCGACCGGCCATCTCGGGCGGCGGCACGCGGGCTGGATCGGTCTCCTGGTGGAATTGAGCTTCGAGCGCGGCGCGGTGACGGATTGCAATTTCCGTCTGGTGCGCAACAACGACGCCGAAGAGACGTTCTTTTGCCGCCTTGACGACGAGGCCGAAACGCTCGCTAATCTTGCCGAGCGAAGTAAAAAGCTTGGCGCCAACTTCAATCCGAAGGGCGACCGCGTGCACGTCACGCCGTAACGCGCAAAAAGCGCGAAACGTCAGGGAGGAACGCGTTGCGCCTTCGCCGCAGAGGATTCCTGCATCTCGCCGCCGGCGCGCTCGCGCTGCCCGCGCTGCCGCGTCCTTCTGTCGCGGATAGCTATCCGTCGCGGCGCATCACCATGGTGGTGCCGTTTGCGCCCGGCGCGCTGAGCGACATTATCGCCCGCGTCATGGGTGAGGGCATGGGCGCGACGCTCGGCCAGACCATCGTCATCGATAATGCCGGCGGTGCCGACGGCACCATCGGCTCCGGCCGCGTCGCCCACGCCGTACCCGATGGCTACACGTTGGTCTGCGCCAACTGGAACACCTCGGTCACCAACGCCGCTATCTACAAGCTTGATTATGACGTGGTGACCGATTTCGAGCCGGTCGTGCTGTTGCCGGCAGCGCCGATGGTGCTGCTGACGAAAAAGGACAATCCGGCGACCAACCTGAAGGAGTTCATCGCCTGGCTGAAGGCCAATCCCGACAAGGCGTCGTTCGGCACTGCCGGCGCCGGCAGTCCGCCCGACCTGCTCGGCCGCCTGCTGCGGCGGGACACCGGCACGCAATTCAATCTGATCGCCTATCGCGGCGCCGCACCGGCGATGCAAGACGTCATCGCCGGCCATATCGACGCGGTGTTCATCACCATCGCCGCCGCCCAAGGGCAGGTGCGTGCCGGCAATGTGAAAGCACTCGGCATGACGACCCACGAGCGCATCAAGATCGCGCCGGAAATCCCGACCATGGACGAAGCCGGGTTGCCCGGCTTCTACTTCGCGCTATGGGCGGCGATCTTCGCCCCGCGCGGTACGCCGAAGGACATCATCGACAAGCTCAACGCCGCGGCGGTGAAAACGTTGGCCGATCCGAACGTGCGCCAAAAACTCGAGGCGCAGGGTTTTGAGATCCCGCCGCCCGAGCAGCAGACACCGGCGGCGCTCACGGCCTATCAGAAAGCCGAAATCGAAAAGTGGTGGCCCATCGTCAAGGCGGCAGGCATCAAGCCGGAATGATTGATCCGGTGACGCGACATCCAATGGGAGAACAAACACAATGACCCTACGCCGCAGACAATTTCTGCAACTGACCGCAGGCGCCGCGGCCTTGCCTCTCGTCCCCCGCCGCGCGGCGGCGCAAAGTTATCCAGCGCGGTCGATGCACTTGATCATCGGTTTCACGCCGGGCGCGGCATCCGACGTCATCGGCCGCATCTTTGCCAAGAACGCCGAGCCGGTGCTCGGCCAGCAATTCGTGGTCGAGAACAAGCCTGGCGCCGGATCGAGCATCGCCGCCCAATACGTCGTGCGCGCTGCCGCCGACGGCTACACCCTGTTCATCCCGGCGCTGTCGACGCTGACCTATCAAATCGCCAATCCCGACGTGAGCTTCGACATCCGCAAGGATTTCGCGCCGGTCGCGCCGCTCGCCAGGGGCACCTTCGTGCTCGCCGTCAATCCGGAGCTGAAGGTCAAAAGCGTTGCCGAGCTGATCGCGCTCGCCAAGGCGAAGCCCGGCCAGCTGCTGTTCGGCTCGGTCGGCAACGGCAGCCTGCCGCATCTGTGCGCGGAAATGTTTGCCCAGCGCACCGGCGTCAAGATGACCCACGTGCCGTATCCCGGCAGCCCGCAGGTGATCCAGGACCTTGTCGCCGGCCGCATCAACCTGACCTTCAATATCGCCTCGTCGGCGCTCGGCCAGATCGAGGCCAAACAGCTCATCGCGCTCGCGGTCTGTTCGAACAAGCGTTCGCCGGTGCTGCCCGACGTGCCGACCATGGCGGAAGCCGGTGTGCCTGATTTCGACACCAGCCTGTGGCTCGGGCTCCTGGCGCCGGCCGGGACGCCGAAGCCGATCATTGACACGCTCGCCGCCGCCGCCAACAAGGCGATGCACGCGCCGGCGGCGGTCGAGCTCCTGGCCAAAGAGGGCTACGAGCCGCTTGATGCCACTCCGGACGAGTTCGGCGCTTTCATTCGCAGTGAATTCAACCGCTGGTCCGAGGTCGCCCGCGCCGCCGGCTTGAAGAGTTAGCGCGCGGCGCCGGGCGCGCCGGGCAAGACCACCGAGAAAACCGAGCCGCTCGGTCGCGCTGGCGCCGGTAGAACGGGAGCGTGCAATGGCGGACGAGACCACGCAGCTCTATCTCGAAGACTTCAGCAAGGGCCAAACATTCTCCAGCCCGCCGCGAACGATCACCGAGGCCGACGTCCTTGGCTTCGCCGCGCTCACCGGCGACGCCCATCCGCTGCACTACGACGACGAATACGCCAAGACCACGCGGTTCGGCCGGCCGATCGTGCATGGCCTGCACCTCATGGCGCTCACCGCGCTCGGCGCGGCACCGCTTGCCAGCCGGCTTGAAGCCTCGATGATCGCGTTCCTGGAACAAGAGGCTTCGTTCCGCAAGCCGGTGTTCAAGGACGACACGCTGCAGCCGCAGTTCGAGGTCGAGGGCACCGAGCATAAGCCGGGCGTCGAATGGGGCAAGCTTGCGATCAAAATCCGCTTGATCAATCAGCGCGACGAAATCGTTGTCGAAGGCCGGCACGTGTACCGGATTCTTTGTAAAGCCCCGGCGCGTAAAGCGAAGAGTAAGTAGGGCGGGTTAGCCCAACGGGTCCGGCCCGAAGTGGCCGGCCCGATGGCAGGCTCCGGCGTAACCCGCCATGGGCCGCGCCAAACGGCGGATTACGCTTCGCTAATCCGCCCTACGAACGGGCGATTACTTCGCTCCGGCCGGGAACGCCGGCAATTTACCGATGTCGCGGGCGTCGTGCTGGATGACGAGCGTCGCCTTGAAGACTTCGACGATCTTTTTCATGCGCGAGATCGAAGCCAGCGTCTCGGCGCGGTCGAAGTTGAATGCCGGTACGCCGTCATTGTCGTAGTTCTCGCGGAAGTGCACGGCATCGCCCGAGATCAGCACGTTGCCGGTCTGCGGCAGCTTGACCAACAGGCTGTGGTGGCCCGGCGTATGCCCGGGCGTGTACAGCATCATCACGCTGCCGTCGCCGAACACATCCTTGTCGACCGGCTGCGGCTCGACCTTGTTCTCGCCTTTGATCCAGCCTTCGAACGGCGCGAAATTGACGCCGGCGGCCGGTTTTGGCGCGGTGATGGCATCCCAGTCGCCCTTGCCGATCAGCAAGGTCGCTTTCGGAAACGAGGCGACCTGGCCGGTATGGTCGGCGTGATAATGGCTGATGCCGACGAAAGTGATCTGCTCGGGCTTGACGTTGAGCTGCGCCAGCTGGTCGACGATGCTCACCTTCGGCGCCACTTTGGGGGTGGTCATGGCATGACCGGTATCCCACAGCAGATATTGGTCGTCGTGCTTGATCAGATAGCAGCTGTAAACAAACTGAATTTTCAGATCGCCGTAGGAATAAGTGTCCGAGAAGCGCTCATTGACCGCCGTCGGCGCCTGGGGCGTGCCGCAATCAAGCCGCGTCAGCGACATGTCCGCCGCCTGTGCCGGGGCTTGCAGAGCCAGCGCGCCGGCGCAAAGGCCAGCCGCCAGCAGAGTCGAAATTCGACGCATTGGTTCCTCCCTTGGATTGCAATTGTTCTTAAGTGGCGGATGTTGCCGGTTGTGGCCGGTGCGGTCAACGCAGAATGCGCAAGATCTCAATCCAGCTTGATGCCGGCGTCGCGGATCACCTTGCCCCATTTTTTGTCTTCATCGGTGATGAACTGCGCAAATTGCGCAGGCGTCATCCGCATCGGCTCGACGCCGAGATCGGCGAGCCGTGCCTTGGCCGCGGGCTCGGCGAGCGCCGCATTGAGCGCGCCGTTGAGCTTGCTGACGATGTCCGTGGGCGTGTTCTTCGGCGCACCGATGCCATACCAGCCGAGCGCCTCGTAGCCCGGCACGAATTCGGCCGCGGTCGGCAGGTCCGGCAGCGCGGCGAGCCGCGTCTTGGTGGTGACCGCGAGCGCGCGCACCTTGCCGCCCTTGACGAACTCCATGGATTGCGGGATCGGATTGATCACCGCCTGCACCTGGCCGCCGATCAGGTCGGACATGTAATTGGTGCGATAGGGCACGTGCAGCATGTCGATGCCGGCCATGGCCATGAACAGCACGCCGAAAATATGCGACGAGGTGCCGATGCCGCCCGACGCCATGGCGATCTTGCCCGGATTGGCCTTGGCATAGGCGATGAATTCCGGAACGGTTTTGACCGGCAGCGAATTCGTCACCAGGATGACATAAGGCGCGTTGGCGATCGGCGACACCGGCGCGATGTCGCGCATGAAATCGAAGCTGAGATGCTGATAGAGCGCGGTGTTGAGCACGTTGGTCAGCACGTCGCAGATGATCGTGTAGCCGTCGGGCGCTGCCTTCACCACGATTTCGGTGCCGATATTGCTGCCGGCGCCGGGCCGGTTCTCGATGATGAAATTCTGCCCGAGCTTGTCCGAAAGCCACTGCGCGGCGAGGCGCGCGATGATGTCGGGCGCGCTGCCGGCCGGGAAGGCGACCATCATCTGCACCGGGCGGGAGGGGTAGGTGTCCGCGCGGGCGATACGCGGCAGCGCAGGGAGTGCGGCAGCGCCAACCGCTAATTGCAAAATGTGTCTGCGGGGTAGTTCCATGAGGGCCTCCGGGGGAACCGTTTGTGGCGTCATCACAAAAGTAAGGTGCATCTCCCGCTTTTACTTCCGTGAACTGCTCTGCCTGTTTCTCTTGTGAAAAATGTATTCCGAGTGGAATTTTGCCCTATATATCAGATCGCACCGCGCATCGAGTACGGAAGTTCCGCTTAAGGCTTCGTGGCGTTCCTTGTTCTACCGTCTCGACCCTCTGAATTCCGATGTAATAAATTGCGTCTGGAGCAACCAAGAGGCGCTTAGTTTCAAGGAAGATCTAAAATCGATGCCGTGATCGTTGCCGGAATTGATCAGCCAACCATTTCCGGAAAACTTTTGTACTATAGGCTGCGCTCAATTGCAGTGTTCCTGCCAGGATCGCGGCGCCTCCGGTCAAAATTTTCCTTGTCATGGGTAATTACCATTCTTATGGCGACAAAACTTGCATTTGATGCCGCCCTTAGAGCTACAAGTGATAGTTGCAAACAGCTAATTTTTGCGCTCTAATTCCGATCGGAGCAATAATGGGGGCGACCATGGTTCTTCTTATTTTGGGGCTCGCAACTTGGTTTTTTGGATTTCTATTGTGTTTTACTATCATCCTGGCGCCGATCGGTTGGATGTTGATGTTCATCGGTGGGATCATGGCCATTGTTGGTCTCGTAGGAAGACGAAAGACCATCATCACGAACGTGGTCCAAGTCTCCAATACACCGGGGCTGGGCATGCAAGCGAATATTCCGCTCGATTTCGACGGCCGCCAACCAATGCAGACGATAGAACCTCGCTTCGATACGCGAGAGCCGAGGTTGTTGGCGTCTGCGCCCGTTATAGACGTCACTCCTCGTGAGCCCCAACGCCAAGCAAACGGCTTTATGTACGATTACGCAAAGTGGAATGCGCTGGTCCAATATGACTCCGACATAGCGCGACTCACGAAAGTGCTGACGCCGTACGGTCAAAAATATGTCGATGAGCTGGCGACGGCGTATTTAGCATTGAATGACAAAGCATACCTGCCGATGATTGTCCAAAAAATCTTGGCGACGGCGAAGCAAGACGCAGCGGCAAGAAACCGAATATAGGTTCATCTGTGGATACTATTTGATTGCCAAAGGGCGGGCGATGAGAGGGTTTGCGATTGTAGCAAGTAGCCCGGATTGAACGAAGTGAAATCCGGGTAGACATTCAAGCGGAATGATCGTTCCCGGATTTCGCTTCGCTCAGCCTGGGCTGCAGTCAGTTCAACCGCAACTCGGTAATATGCCGCGGATCGGCCTTCAGCTCGCCGTTCTCGACCTTCTTGACGATATCCACCAGCACCGCATTGGCGCGGCAGGCGAGGCCGACTTTCTCGCCTTCGCGCACCACGAGGCCGTTCAGGAATTCGATCTCGGTGCGGCGGCCTTTCTCCATGTCCTGGCCCATCGACGGTTTTTGGCCGGCTGCCGTGCGGCCGGAGTCTTTGAAACGCTGCGCGTCGCACACGCGTGTGGCGTCGACGTCGCCTTCGCCGGCGCGGGCGATTGTTTCGGGTGGAAGGTGCAGGATTTCCTCGAGCTGATAGCCGTGGGCTTGGCCGACGCGGATCGCTTCAGAACCGAGACGCGTGGAGAAGCGGCGCAGTGCATCGTCTTTCAGCATGGCGCCGCCGCCGAGGCCAGTGCACGCGGAAAGACCGTTGGCCATGGCGTTGGCGACCAGCTTTGACCAGCGCTCGCCCCAAAGATTGTTGGTGACCTTGGCGCTGTCGGAAAAGGCGACCAGGCGGCAGACTTCCTCGGCGCGCTGCGTGATGCGACCGTGCACTTCGCCGGCGCGGAACACGGTGTGCGCCGCGCCGTGCTTGGCGGCGCCGCGATGGATGTGGCCGGGCTCCGGCAAATTGACGGTGATGCTGGACGCGATGCAGCCGAGCGTCTTGCCCCAGCCGACGACGCCGGCGATGGTTTCCTCGTTCATGCAGTTTTGCAGCGACACCACAAAACCGTCCGCCGCCAGATATTGCTTGATCATCGTGGCGGCCCAGGCGGTGTCGTAGGACTTCATGCAGACGAAGGCGATGTCGACCGGCTTTTCCTTGGCGAGCTGTTGCGCGTCGGTGACGTGCAGCGCGCGCACCGGCACGGTGAATTCCGGCTCCGTCATGGCGTGGGTGACGCGCAGGCCGTGCTTGCGCATATGCTCGACGTGCTCCGGCCACGGATCGATGAAGGTGACGTCCTCGCCGGCCTGCACCATATGCGCGCCGGTATAGCCGCCGACCGCGCCGGCGCCGACAAATGCTATTTTCTTGCCCATGCTGTCCTCCACTGCGGAAAAACCTTACCGGTTCCCGTGGCCGCTCGTAAGTGGGACCAATTCGGAAATCGGGTGGCGCCCCGCCACGCGCCGGCTAGATCGGGGTAAGGTCGAAAAGTCGTTCGAGATTGGCCATGCCGCTGCAAAATCGCATCACCCCATTCGGCGAGCTCATTGCCGTGCCGGCGCGCGGCACGCTGTTCGGCAACCGCGGCGGACGCTTTCACACCGAAGCCAAGACGCTGACGGCGCGGCGCTGGGCGTCGCGGCAATGGATCTGCTGCGTGCTCGACTTCAAGGGCCGCCAGCGCGACGTCTGGGGCCGCTTCTACACCGAGCTGTTTTTTCTCGATGAGCCGACCGCACTCGCGGCCGGGCATCGGCCGTGCTTCGAGTGCCGGCGCAAAGAAGCGGAAGACTTTGCCGAGCGCTGGCGCGTGGCGCACCGGCTGCGCCGGCCGCCTTACGCCTTTGAAATGGACGAGGTGCTGCACAGCGAACGCCTGCGCGGAAGGAGCAAGCGCCTGCATCGGCGCGGCATCGACGCGTTGCCCGACGGCGCCTTCATCGCGCTCGGCGGGGACGCTTTCGCGGTCCACGGCGACCGCATTCTACGTTGGACGCCGCAGCGCTACGACGCCGAAAAACCGCGGCCGCGCAGCGGCACGGTCGACGTGCTGACGCCGCCCGCCATCCTTGCGGTGCTATCTGCGAGCTACAAGCCGCGCTGGCATCCGAGCGCAACCATCGGCGGCTAATCCGCCGTGCCGCCGTCGCGTTCGACAACGCGCAGCTTGCGCACCGTCAGTTCATCGACCTCCAGCGCCCGAAAGTGCGCCCGCTTGATCACCAGGCGGCCGATGGCGAGGCGGCCGATGGCCAATGCACCGACGGCGACGGCGCCGAACGCCGCCGCGCCGAGTGCAATTGCCATCAAGCTTGTTGGTGGAGCGGCCCTGGATGGCCTGATTACTTCGCGCGCCATGGGCGGCCTCATCAGCTTGGACAGCTTGCCGTAGCCGGAGCGCGCTGTCGACGGCTAACCGGGCAGGCGGCAATAAGGTTCCTCCGGCGCTCCGGGGGATGCGCTATGGCGCGAGCGGGGTCGGATTGTCGGCCGGCGGCTCGATGCCGAATGTGTTCGCCGTCATGCAGGTCATCGAGAAGCTGCCGGTGGTCGCTACCGCCGCGACCAGGCCCTCGGTGCCCAAATCTTTTTCCGCGGCCGCGTAGGTGGCGTCGGTCAGATCTTTGTTGGCGAGGAGCTCTCTGGCCACGATGTGGCAGGCGCGCTCGCGCAAATCCGGCAACTCGGGCGGTTTGCGGGCATTGATCGCATCGATGACCGCTTGCGGGACACCGACGGCGAGCGAGCGGCGGGCTTGCGCGAACCACGGATAGCGCGCACCCCAGTGCCGGGCGACGGTGAGATTGATGACCTGCTGCTCGCGCGGCGACAGCGGCCCGCCCGACAGCGACTCGCGCATGTTCTGCGCCGCCTCGAACAATTTCGGCAGGCGGATATAGGCATAATACGGCCCGCCGACGATGCCGCTGCCGGCTTTGGCGGCGTCGTAGACGCGCGCCTGCTCGGCGTTCATGGCGGCGCGGTCGATGATGGCGATGCGTGGCATGGGTCCTCCAGTGATTTTGGATTGGTTGTCGACTAACCGCGGAAAGCGGCCTTGATGGTTTCGACCGTGGCGCCCGGCGCGCGGGCGGCGGTGATGATGCGCGCTTCCTGTTTCATCAAGCCGTCGAGCGCCGTCTTCATGGCATCGATCTTGTCCGTTGGTACGACGACGGCGCCGTGGCGGTCGGCGTGAATGAGATCGCCGCTCGCGACTTCCATGCCGGCAATGGTGACCGGAACGCCGAACTCGACCACATGCACATAGGCATGCGATGGCGTGATCGAGCCGGCGAGCATCTGAAAGCCCTCGGCGACTTGGGCGATGTCGCGGATCGAGCCGTTGGTCACGGTGCCGAGGCAGCCCAGCGCCTTGTGCACGTTGGTCTGCACTTCGCCCCAGAATGCGCCGTAGCCGGCCGGCTCATCCTTGTCCTCGATCATCACCACGCTCGGCCGCGGCTCCGCCGCCACGTAATCGAGATAGTCCATGCGCTTGGCCATGTAGCTCGGCCCGCCGACCGCGTTGCGCGAGCGGATGGTCACCGTCTTGGCGAAGCCGACCATGGGCGGCAAATCGGGGAACGGGCAGTGCAGGTGCGTGACCGTATAGCCTGCGCCGCGGCTCTCCGGTTTTACGATCTCTATCAGATTGCAGACGGTCGGCGTATCGATCGACCGCAGGAACGAAAATTGACTCTCCGACACCATGGCGTTTCCCTTTATTATAACCCGTATCACTCCCACGCCGCCGCGACGATCGCGGCGATGATCACCAGCATGGCGGCGATGGTCGCCACGCAGCCCGGCCAGCCGGCCAAACTCCAGGCGATGCCGCCGAGGAAGGCGCCGGCGCTGCCGCCGACATAATAGATCGACGCATAGAGGCCGACCGCCGACGAGCGGCCCTCCTTGGCGGTCATGGTAACGTAGCCGGTCGCCACGGTCTGGCACAGCATGCCGCAGACGGCGCACAGCGTCAGCCCGAACAGGATCAGTGTGACAGGCGGCAACAGCATCAGCAACGCGCCGACGATCCAGGCGGCGATGATGCCGAGCACCAGGCGGCGGCGGCCGAACAGCGCAATGCCGCGGCCGACCCACGGGACCACCACGCTCGAGGCCAGATAGGTGACGAACAGCGCGCCGATAAAGGTTGCCGAAAACGAATAGGGCGGCGCCGCCAGATGGAAGCCGATATAGGTGAAGGTAGCGACGAAGTTGAACAGCACGCCGAAGCCGATGGCAAAGGTCGCGATCAGCCGCGGATCGCGGATATGCCGCACCATGTAGCGCGCCGAGGCGCCAAGCCCGCCCGAGGGCACGAAATGCCGCTCGCGGGTCAGCGTCAGCGCCACGATGACCGCCGCGATCAGCGTGAGCAGCGCCACCACGTCGAAGGCTGAACGCCAGCCGATCAGATCGGTCAAAAAGCCCGGGATGAAGCGGCCGGAAAAACCGCCGACGCTCGATCCCACCATATAGAGGCCGGCGACTCTGGCGACGTCGGATGCCGGCCACTCGTCGCCGATATAGGCGACCGCCACGGTGAAGATCGGCGGCACCATCATGCCTTGGATGAAGCGCCAGAACACCATCTCGGGAACAGTCGTGGCGAAGGTCATGATCACGGTCGGCACCACGATCAAAAACATGGCCGCGGTGATCAGACGCTTGCGCCCGACGATATCGGCGAGCACGCCGGTGAACGGCGCGGTGAGCGCGATCGCCGCCGTGCCGGCGGTCATCAGCGAAGAGATTTCGCCGGCGCTGACATGGAATTCGCCGGCGAGCTTGGGGAGCAGCGCTTGCGGCGAATACAAATTGACGAAGCTCGCGAAGCCGGCGGTGGCGACGGCAAAGGAGCGCAGGTCGATGGCCATCCGCTAATCCGGCAGCCCGGCGGCGACGAGCGCCTCGGTCAGCGCGGCGGCGAGGTCCGGCACGCAGCCCGAGGCGGCAAAGTTCCGGCTGCAGCGGAATGTCGGTTGCAATTCCAAAACGCGTGCCGCAACGAGCTTTGCTTCTTCGAGCCGCCCGAGTTTCACAAGCGGCGCGGCCAGCGCCACGTAACTTATGCTGAAACCCGGACTGGATTGGATGGCCTTGCGGCCGGCGGCGGCCGCCTCCTCATATCGGGCGCGGTGGAAATGGCCAAACGCGTACGAGACGAAGGCGGGAGAGCGGTGGGGATCGAGCGGACTCAGCCGCAAGCCGCGGTCGGCCCATTCGATGGCGCGCTCTGCGTCGCCGCTAAACGTGAGAATGAGGCTGCCGAGGATGTAGGTGAGTGCGGACGACGGGCTGACCGATAGTGCCGCCTCGAACGCAGTGAAGGCGGCGGCGTGATCATGCTTGTCCATGCCGATGACGAAACCGGCGAATGCGAGAGCAGAGGCGTCGCCATGGCCATGCGCCATCGCAGCTTCGGCGTGGCGGATCGAGGCCGTCCGGTTCTCTTCGCGCAGTCCACCGCGCAGAAACAGCGTGTGATAACACTCGGCGGCGTAGGCGTGCGCCAGCGCATAATTTGGATCGAACGCGAGCGCACGTTCCAGAAGCAAAAGCGCCTTCGTCGCACGCTCGGGAGTTCTCGCATAAACGTCGTGCTGAGCTTGTAAGACAAGATCATAGGCGTCGAGGCTATCCGAGCGCTTGCGTTTAACGCGCTCGATCTCGGCCTGTTGCAGGCTCGGCTCGATCGCGCCGACGACGGAAAGGGTAATTTCGTCCTGCAGGGCGAAAATATCGTCGGACTTGCGATCGTAACGCTCGGCCCAGACATGCGCGCCGGTCGCGGTGTCGATGAGCTGGCCGGTGATGCGCACGCGGTCGGCGGCCTTGCGTACGCTGCCCTCGAGCACATAGCGCACGCCGAGCTCGCGGCCGACCTGCTTCACGTCGACAGCGCGGCCCTTGTAAGCGAAGGTCGAATTGCGCGCGATGACGAACAGCCATTTTATGCGCGACAGCCCGGTGATGATGTCCTCGACCATGCCGTCGACGAAATAGTCCTGTTCGGTGTCGCCGCTCATGTTCTGGAACGGCAGCACCGCGATCGACGGCCGGTCCGGCAGCGACAGCGCCGGCCGGGCGTCGGCGCCGCCGCCAGGGCGGATGCTATAGACGCGCACCGGCTGTGCGATGTTCTTGAGTTGTCGCTCGCCCATGTCGGTTACGTCGAGGGAAAGCTTGCCTTTGATCTGCTGATAGGCATTGTCGGACAGGCAGATCGCGCCGGGCTCGGCCAGCGGCTCGATGCGCGCGGCGATGTTGACGCCGTCGCCGTAGATGTCGCCGTCGTCGGAAATTATGTCGCCGACATTGATGCCGATGCGGAATTCGATGCGCCGGTCCTCGGGAATATTCGCATTGCGCTGGGCGGCGCCGCGTTGCGCGTCGAGCGCGAAGCGCACGGCGTCGACGGCGCTGGGGAATTCCACCAGCGCGCCGTCACCGGTGGTCTTGACGATGCGACCCTGATGTTCGGCGACCTTGGGATGGAGCAATTCGCGCCGAACCGCCTTGATCGCGGCGAGCGTGCCTTCTTCGTCGGCGCCCATCATGCGGCTGTAGCCCACCACATCGGCGGCGAGGATGGCAGCCAGGCGCCGTGCGATACGCTCCTCAGCCATGAAACAGTGCCTCGACCGCTGTTGGACCAGTCTACGGGCGGCGCCGCGCCGAGTCTATTTTGATTCCACTGCGCGCGTTTTTGCTCCTTCGATCGCCTGCCATACCCGATATGGCGTGCACGGCGTGTCGATGTGGCGGATGCCCAGCACCGACAGCGCATCGACGATGGCGTTGACGCCGGCGGATAGCGAGCCGACGGTGCCGGCTTCGCCGGCGCCTTTTACGCCCAGAGGATTGGTCGGCGTCGGCACCGGATTGTCCTCTATCACCACCGAGCAGAAATCGTCGGCCCGCGGCATGGCGTAATCCATGAACGAGCCGGACAGCACCTGGCCGGCGTCGTCATAGGCTTTGTCTTCCATCAGCACCTGGCCCATGCCCTGGGCGATGCCGCCCATGATCTGGCCTTTGACCAGCATCGGATTGATGACGGTGCCGACGTCGTCGGTCACCCAATAGCCGACGATGCGCGTGACGCCGGTCTCGGGATCGATCTCGACCTCGCAGACGTGGCAGCCGTTGGGAAAATTTCCGGTGCGCGCGCGATAGGTCGCGGTCTCGTAAAGGCCCGGCTCCATGCCGGAAGGCAGCTTGTCGAGCTGGAACGCGGCCTTGGCGACGTCGTGGATGCCGGTGGAACGATCGGTGCCCGCAATGGTGAAACGGCCGTCCTTGAATTCCAAATCGCTTTCTGCCGCTTCCATCAAATGCGCGGCAAGCTTCGTCCCCTTGGCGACGATCTTCTCGCTCACCATGGCGATGGCGCCGCCGCTCATGGTGGTCGAGCGCGAGCCGCCGGTGCCCATGCCGAAAGCAACGGCATCA
>Ga0210398_10002364_pt1 | contig 18510 bp, 18 predicted proteins | sample IncBWC4OmetaG_FD_161047 | JGI IMG/M metagenome (GOLD analysis project Ga0210398, IMG submission 161047) | Forest soil microbial communities from Barre Woods Harvard Forest LTER site, Petersham, Massachusetts, United States - Inc-BW-C-4-O | ecosystem: Environmental > Terrestrial > Soil >... | reverse complement strand
GGTGACGGTTTACGCGACATGGTCGATCCCAGAAGAAGAACATGAGAAGGACATGAGACGCACATGACAACGACCGCGCCCGCACTCAGCGTCGAAGGGCTTTCCGTCGAGTTCCGCACCCGCTCCGGCATCGTGCGCGCGCTCGATAATGTGAGCTTTGCCGTCGACAAGGCCGAGACTATCGCGCTGGTCGGTGAATCCGGATCAGGAAAATCGGTCACCGCCTATGCGGTGATGGGCATTCTCGACCCCGCCGGCAAAGTCACAGCCGGGCGCGCTATGCTCGGTGGGCTTGATCTGCTCTCGGCAAAAACCAGCCAGCTTGCCGACGTGCGTGGCCGCGAGATCGCAATGATCTTTCAGAACCCGCGCACCGCGCTCAATCCGATCCGCACCGTGGGTCGCCAGATCGCCGACGTGCTGATCCGCCACGGCAATGTGCCCCGCCGCGACGCGCCGGCTCAGGCCGTCGACATGCTGCGCGCCGTCGGCATCACCGATCCGGCGCGCCGCGCCAAGGCCTATCCGTTCGAAATGTCGGGCGGCATGTGCCAGCGCGTCATGATCGCCATCGCACTGGCGGCAAAGCCATCGCTCCTGATCGCCGACGAGCCGACCACCGGCCTCGACGTAACGACGCAAGCGGTGATCATGGATCTGATCAACGATCTCGCCAAGGAGATGGGCATGGCGACCATCTTCATCACCCACGATCTGGCGCTGGCCGGCCAACGTTCCGCCCGCATCGTCGTCATGCATGCCGGCCACGTGGTCGAGAACGCGCCGACCGAAGACCTATTCATGCGCCCGCGCCATCCTTATACGGCGGAGTTGATCGCGGCGACGCCGGATTCGGCGCAAAACCTCGATGAGCTTGCCTCCATTCCAGGCTCGCTCCCCGATCTGCGCCGCACCGATCTGCCGCCCTGCCGCTATACCGAACGCTGCCCGCGCAAGATCGACGCCTGCGCCCAGCCGCTGCCGCGATCGACTTCGGCGTCCGGCCATATGGTCGCCTGTTGGAATCCATTGCTTGAGCGCATCGCGGCCGCACCAACCGAGAGCGCAGCATGACCATCCTGCTTGACGTTGCCGACGTATCGAAATTGTTCCCGGTCGGTGGCGGTCCCGGGCCGCTGGCGCGGTTCAAGCGGCGGTTCTCCGGCGGCCCGGAGAAACTTCCCAAAGTGTACGCCGTCGACGACGTCAGTTTCACCATCAACAAGGGCGAGACGGTCGGCCTTGTCGGCGAGTCCGGCTGCGGCAAGTCGACCTTGGTGCGGGCGCTTACGCGGCTGATCGACGTCAGCGACGGCAGCATAAAACTCGGCACCCGTGAGTTGTCGTTGAAGCCGTCGCGCGTCTTCGCCCGCGATCGCGACCGTGCCCGCATCCAGATGGTGTTCCAGGATGCCGGCGAAAGCGTCAATCCGCGCTTCACCGCCTTCGACGCCATCGCCGATCCGCTGCGCCGATTGCGCAAGATGCGCGGCAAGGCGCTGACCGAGCGCGTCGAGACCGTGGCTTCGCAATGCGGTCTGCCGTTGCCGTTCCTGTCGCGTTACCCGCATCAGCTGTCCGGCGGCCAGCGCGCCCGTGTCGGCATCGCCCGCGCCATCGCGGTCGAGCCTGAACTTCTGGTACTTGACGAGCCGACCGCGGCGCTCGACGTCTCCGTGCAGGTGGTCATCCTGCAGCTCTTGCAGCGGCTCAAGAAAGACTTCGGCATGAGCTATCTATTCGTGTCGCACGATCTTTCCGTGGTGCGCCTTTTGTGCGACCGGGTGCTGGTGATGTATCTCGGCAAAATCGTCGAGTCCGGTCCGGCCGCCGAGGTCTTCGAGCACCCGCTGCATCCTTATACCCAGGCGCTGGTTGCCGCCGTGCCGCGTTTGCACGACAATGGCGTCGGGCGGTTGCGGCTGTCCGGCGAGCCGCGCAGCCCGATCGATCCCGATCCGAACGTCTGCCGCTTCTATGGCCGTTGCCCACTGAGCGCCGCTATGTGCAAGACCACGATGCCAAAACTGCGCCGCTTCGGCCCCCGACAAGTCGCGTGCCATTTCGCCGAAGAATTCCTGTTGGTGCCGAAGGCATGAAACGCAAAGCCGGCCGCAAGTTGAAATCCGCGCGCGCCAAGCGCCCCCGTCCCACTCGCGCGGCCGCCAAAGCGAGGCGCGAGGATTCCATCGACGCATTGGTCACGGCGAACGCGCAGGCGCTCGGTCTCGCACTCGATCCGGCCTGGCACGACAGCATCGCGTTCAATCTGCGTTTGATCCTGCGCCACGCGGCGTTGGTCGACGAATTCGCGCTGCCGGACGATGCCGAGCCCGCACCGGTCTTCCATGCTTGAGACCGCGGCCGGCGATTTTGCCTGGGATTCGGCGGCTTCTATCGCTGCCGCCATCACCGCCGGCCGTGTCAGCGCGACACATATTGTCGAAGCGACGCTGGCGCGTATCCGCGAGCGCGATCCGTTGCTCAATTCCTTCACCGCCGTCACCGAGCGGCGCGCGCTGGCCCGCGCACGGGCGCTCGATGAGGCGCGGGCGAGGGGCAAAAAGCTTCCTGCGCTCGCCGGCGCGCCGTTCGCCGTCAAGAACCTGTTCGACGTTGCCGGACTGCCGACGCTGGCCGGCTCCAAGATCAACCACGATCAGCCGCCGGCGACACGCGATGCGGCGCTGATCGAGCGGCTGGAGGCGGCCGGCGCCATCCTGGTCGGCACGCTCAACATGGGCGAATACGCCTACGACTTCACCGGCGAAAACATTCACGACGGCCCGTCGCGCAATCCGCACGATCTCGACCGCATGACCGGCGGTTCATCGGGCGGCTCAGGCGCCGCCGTTGGTGGCGGCCTGGTGCCGTTGGCGCTCGGTTCCGACACCAACGGCTCGATCCGGGTGCCGTCGTCGCTATGCGGCATTTTCGGGCTCAAGCCGACCTACGGGCGCCTCACCCGCGCGCGGACATTTCCGTTCGTGTCGAGCCTCGACCATTTGGGGCCGTTCGCGCGCACGACCCGCGATCTGGCGCTGGCTTACGACGCCATGCAGGGTTTCGACCCTGACGATCCTGCCTGTGCCGATCGCGCGACCGGGCCGGTCGTGCCGCACTTGGACAAAGGCATCGATGGCCTGCGTGTCGCGGTGGCCGGCGGCTACTTCAAGGGCAAGACAGCGGAAGCGGTCGCGGCCGTCGATAGCGTCGCCTCAGCGCTCGGTGCCAACCGCGATATCGACATCCCGCAGGCCGAGCGCGCCCGCTCGGCGGCTTTCATCATCACCGCCAGCGAGGGCGCGAGTTTGCATCTCGACCGCCTGCGCACGCGCGCGAAGGATTACGATCCCGCCGTGCGCGACAGGCTGATCGCGGGCGCCATGACCCCGGCTTCGCTGACTGTAAAGGCGCAGAAATTTCGCCGCTGGTATCGCGAGGAGATTTTAATACTGTTCGCCGAAGTCGATGCCATCCTGGCGCCAGCGACGCCGTGTACGGCGCCGTTGATCGGCCAGCAGACATTTATGCTCGACGACGTCGAATTGCCTGTGCGGGCCAATCTCGGCCTCTACACCCAGCCGATCTCGTTCATCGGCCTGCCCGTCGTCGCCGTGCCGGCGCCGCTTGCGCCGTTGCCGATCGCGGTGCAGATCATCGCGGCGCCGTGGCGCGAGGACGTAGCGCTACGCATCGCCTACGCGCTTGAAGCGAAAGGCGTCGTCGCGGCACCGCGTCCGGCGCTCTGAGGAAAAAATCAAGGAGAGTGTTATGGAGATCGACTTGCCGGAGGTCGTCGCCGAAGTCGAGGCCGAGTTCGTGCGTTACGAAAAAGCGCTGGTGTCGAACGACGTCGCCACCTTGGACGCAATATTCCGCGACGATCCGCGCACCATCCGCTACGGCGGCGGCGAAATTCTTTACGGCCATGCCGAGATCGCGGCATTCCGTGCCGCACGCTCGCCGGCTGGCCTTGCGCGCACGCTGGCGAAGACCGTCATAACTACTTACGGCCGCGATCATGCCGTCGCTTCGACGCTCTATTACCGCAAGACCATGCCGGGCAAAGTCGGTCGCCAGATGCAGACCTGGGTGCGCTTTCCAGAAGGCTGGCGGGTGGTGGCCGCCCATGTCAGCGTGATCGACGCGAATGATTATTCGCCGCGCGTCAACGCACCGAGCGGCAAGTTGGTCGCGACATGATATCGGCGCCCGATAGCCGCCAGCGCCGCGTCGCCGCCAGCCGGCGCCAACAGCGTGATACCGAACGGCGTGCCGTCGGCGTGCATTGACGAGGGCACCGCAAGCCCGCACAGATCGAGCAGGTTGACGAAATTGGTATAGGTGCCGAGCCGGCTGTTGAGCTGGATCGGATCGGCGAGTACCTGCTCGACCGTATAGATGGTCGGCGCCGACGGCAGCACCAGCGCATCGAGCGAGCGGAAAGTGCGATCGGCCGCGCGGCGCAACTCTTCGAGCTGGTAGAAGGCCGTGAAGGTGTCGGCCGCGCTGCGGTGCGCGCCAGCGAGAATGATTTGCCGCGTCACCGGATGCAGCGATTCCGGTGACGACGCGATCAGCGCTTTGGCGACCAGATAGCGCTCGGCCACCCACGGCCCATCGTAAAGCAGTCGCGCCGCCTCGTAGAACGGCTCAATGTCGATTTCGACGATTTTTGCGCCGAGGCTTGTCAGGCGCGCCAATGCCTTGTCGTAAGCCTTGGCCGATAGCGTGTCGCCGAAGAACAGCCGTTGGCCCAATAGCGGCACGCCGAGTTTTACGCCATCCGGCATCGGACCGACGGCACCGACCGGCCGCGGATGCGAATAAGGATCGGCGGCGTCCGCACCCGCGATCACGTTCAGCATCGCCATCGCATCGTCGACCGTAAGCGCGAAGACGGATACGCAATCCAACGTGCGGCAAGCGGGGACGACGCCGGCGCACGACACCATGCCGCGGCTCGGTTTTAACCCAACAATGTTGCTGAACGCCGCCGGCACCCGGCCCGATCCGGCGGTGTCGGTGCCAAGCGCGAGCGGCGCAAAACCGGCGGCGACCGCGAGCGCCGAGCCGGTGCTCGAGCCGCCGGCGATGAGCTTGTCGTCGAACAGGTTGCGGGCGATGCCGTAGGGCGTGCGCACGCCGACCAGACCGGTGGCGAACTGGTCGAGATTGGTCTTGCCGAGAATGAGCGCGCCGGCCTGTCGAAGTTTGGCGACGGCCGTGGCGTCCTTGCCCGGCCGATAGCCGAACGCGGGACATGCCGCCGTGGTCGGCAAGCCCTTCACGTCGATGTTGTCCTTGACCGCGATCGGGATGCCGTAAAGCGGCAGAGTCATATCGCCGTCGCGCGCCAGCGCATTGGCTTCGGCGACGACGTCGGCTTCGCTGCGTAGCGCGATGAAGATGGCGGGATCGTCGTGGCGGCGGATGCGCGCAAAGCTGCGCGCGACCACATCCTCGGGCTTGAGCGCGCCGCGGCGATAGGCGTCGAGAATTTCGGCGACCGTTTCCGTCATGGCGTTATCGATCGGGACGGCTGCCCATCGCACGCGCCGCCGTTCACCTTCGATCTAAGCCACGGAATTATATGAGCTTTTCGCACAGGAAGGATAGGTCCAACCGAGACCGCCAGGATTGACAAGGCAGTCTATCGCGAACCTGTCCACGTCCCAAATTTCCCGCAACCTGGACATTTCGCGGCCTTGTTGCCATGTCCGCTGATGATCTGCCGCTGCGCGCCGCCGCCATTGAGGAGCAAGCGATGAGCGATTTTCGCATAGAAACCGACGCCCTCGGCGAGGTCCGGGTCCCCGCCGACAAGCTTTGGGGCGCGCAAACCCAGCGCGCGCTCGAGCATTTCAGCATCGGCCAGGATTTGACGCCGCGCGACATGATCACCGCCTACGCCATCCTGAAAAAGGCGGCGGCGAACGCCAACCATTCCGGCAAACGGCTTCCCGACAAGATCCGTGCATTGATCGTTCAGGTCTGCGACGAGATTCTCGCAGGCAAGTATCACGATATGTTTCAGCTGCATGTCTGGACGACCGGCAGCGGCACACAATTCAACATGAACGTGAACGAGGTGATCTCCAATCGCTGCTGCGAGCTCGCCGGCACGCCGCTAGGCAGCAAGACGCCGGTTCACCCCAACGATCACGTCAACATGTCGCAATCCTCCAACGACACTTTTCCCTCGGCGATGTATATCGCCGCCGCCGTTGCGGTGAAGCAACGCCTGATGCCGGCGGTCAAAGCGCTGCAGCAAGCGATTGCCGCCAAAGCCGCCGCGTGGAACGACATCATCAAGATCGGCCGCACCCACATGCAGGACGCGACCCCGCTCACGCTGGGCCAGGAATGGTCGGGCTATGCGGGCATGCTCGCCGACGATCTCGAACGCCTCGAGGGCGCGCTCCCCGGCCTCTATCGCCTCGCGCTCGGCGGCACCGCGGTCGGCACCGGCATCAACGCCGCGCCGGGTTTTGCCGAAACCGCTGCCGCGAACGTCGCCAAGCTGACCGGCCTGCCGTTCGTCAGCGCGCCGAACAAATTCACCGTGCAGGGCGCCCATGACGCGCTGGTGCAGTTGTCGGGCACCCTGCGCACGCTTGCCGTCTCACTCTACAAGATCGCCAACGACATCCGGCTGATGTCGTGCGGCCCGCGCGCCGGATTTGCCGAGCTGTTGATCCCCGAGAACGAGCCGGGCTCGTCCATCATGCCCGGCAAAGTCAACCCGACCCAATGCGAAGCGCTAACCATGATCGCCGTCCAGGTGATGGGCAACGACGTCGCCGTCGGCTTCGGCGGCGCCGGCGGCTATCTGGAAATGAACGTCTTTAAGCCGCTGATGATCTACAATGTCATGCATTCGATCACGCTCATGACCGACGGTTCCACGAATTTCCGCAAATTTTTGGTCGAGGGCACCGAGCCGAACCGCAAGAAGATCAAGGAGGATGTCGAGCGCTCGCTGATGCTGGTGACCGCGCTGGTGCCCGTGATCGGCTACGACAAGGCGTCGGAGATCGCGCATTACGCCAAGGACCACGATCTTACGCTCAAGGCCGCCGCGCTGAAGCTCGGCTACGTCACCGAGGCCGACTTCGACCGCATCGTCGACCCGGCCAAAATGGTCCACCCCTATGTCGCCACCGGCCGGTAACAGCGCCTCTTGGTTATCCGTCTCGCCACGCACCATCCGCCAGATAGCGGTCGATCGTGACGGCGGCACTCGCACCATCGCCAGCCGCGCTGACCGCGCGACAGGGCGATTGGCCTCTGACGGTTCCGGCCGCGCAGACGCCGGCGAGTTCGCTTCGCATCCAGCCATCGGTCGGTATTCTGCCGGTCCGGTCGAGACTCAAGCGATCTTGCAGCACGGCGGTGTTCGGTTGCAGGCCGATATAGGCAAAGACCGCAGCGGCCTCCAGATCGGCAAAAGCGCCGTCACGCGATTGGCGCGTGCGCAAACCCGTCACTTTGGCCTCGCCCAAAATCTCGGTTACTACGGTGTTGAAGCGGATTTCGATTTTCTGGTGCGCGGTCACGCGATCGCGGTAACTGGCTTGGCCGGTCAAAACGTCGCCGCGATGGAGAACGATGACTTTCGAAGCGAACGCGGCGAGCGTTAACGCCTCCTGCATCGCCGAATCACCGCCGCCGACCACGGCGACTATCCGCTCGCGAAAAAGCGGCGCGTCGCAGCTTGCGCACTGGCTCACGCCATTGCCGGTCAAGCTCTGCTCGCCCGGAACGTCGAGCTTTTTCAGCGACGATCCCGTTGCGACAATGACGGCGCGCGCCAAAATATCGCCCTCCCCGGTCGTCACGCGCCATTGGCCGTCTTGCGCATCGAGGCGATCCATGCCCGTCATCATAAACTCGGCGCCGGCTGCCGCGGCCTGATCCTGCAGCATCGGACACAGGTCGTAACCTGGAACGCCTTCGGAGAAGCCGGGATACCCTTCGATCTTTTCGATGCTCATCAATTGGCCGCCGGGAACGTCGCCGGTCAGGATAAGCGTCTTTCGTCCGAGACGTGCCGCTGTCACGGCGGCGGTCAGGCCGGCGATACCGCCGCCTGCTATCACCATGTCGCATTCCGTTGCCAATGCTTTCACTCCGAATCGGCGCCGTCAGCGGCCCGCCAGCGCGCGCGACAAAATCGCGATGTGCCGAATCCGCTCAACGCCAGGCGTCGACCGAAACGGTCGTGACGTAATTGGCGCCGAATATCTTCCAAGCGCCCTGGGTCTCGCCGCCGACCACGACGACGTTGATGTCGTCCGGCTCGTACATTTGCACGATGTCGTCGGGCGCCGCCTTGAGTTTTGTCGCATAGGGCTCGACGCCAGCGGCGGCGCGCGGCCGCACCAGCGTCTGCATCCACTGATCGTCCCAGTAGTCGCGCGCCGGCAGGCGGGCGTTCTCGGCGCACCAATCGATCAGATCCTGCTTCGAATTGATGCCGCGGGATTGGAACAGCCGTGCCACGAGCGGATCGAGCACCACGAGCGGCGGCAGATAGGCGGTCGCGGCGAGGCAGCGCCGGAATTTTGCCTCCCAGGTATCGCGGGGGCCAAATCCTTCCTGGACATAGCGCAGGCCGACGAACACGCTCACGGTGCTGTCGGTCGGCTTGAAACCTTTCTGCACGTGGAGCGGCTGCCAAGGGCTGCGCTCCTCGTTCTCGGCAAAGGCGAGGCTATAGGCGAGCGGATTGCCGAGCGCGCCCATATAGGTTTCGCCCGGCACCGAGCCGCCCTGACCATTTTGCGACAATAGGCTGTAGGCGCGTCCGATCGTCGTATTGGCGTGGCTATAGGGACCGAGCGCACCGATGCCGCAATTCATGCCGATCTCGTGGCGTACCGGGCCATTGACCACGCTGAGGCAGGTCATCGAGGTGGTGCTGCCTTGGCGCGACGTGGTGTTCGACGCCGCGAGCGCAAGAATGACGGGGAAATATTCCGGCCGCGCACCGGCCATCACCGCGTTGACCGCGACTTTTTCGACCGTGTACTCCCAAGTCTCGCGAAAATTGCCGGCGCGCATGCGGCCGACCACCTTGTCCGGCGGCTGGCTCGTCGCCTTGAGCATCGCCGCGACGCGTTCCTCGGTCGGCAGCACGATGGGCAGAAAATCCGTCCAGCGATTGTCGAGAAACATCTGGCGAAGATTGTCCTCGGTATCGGGTGGAACCAGCCGCGGCGTCGAGCGCTCGAACGTCGCACCGGTGAGGTCGGCGTCATCGAGCGGCCGGGTCAAGCCGTCGATCACCTCCTGCATGAACGGACGTCCGGAAACCTGGTCGCTGCCTTCGATATAGGCGCGCAGTTCCGGCGGGGTGCGGCCGACCACGGGCTGCGGCACAAATGCCTGCCGCAGAGTCGGAATGCCGCGCAGCCGCGCCGTCGACTTGGCGACGCGGGCGAACACATGGGTGTGCACCGCGACGCTCGGCACGCCGTCGCCTTCTAACAGCGATGTCAACCCGACGACCGTCGGGCTACAGGAGCTTCAAAGCCCGACACCCAGAATGGCGGCATTGCCGTCGGCCGCGATCTTCTTGCGCATATCGAGATCATCGACCCAGCTCTCGCGCGGCGTGATGATTTGGGTATTGACGGCTGGAAGATGCGCGGCGAACCACTGCCGCAGTTGCTCCATGAAGGCCGCGGAATTGTCGAACAGACAATCGACCAAATAGACGATTTTGCCGTCGAGGCCGGCAAGGCGTGGCGCCAGACGCTTGCCGGTGACTTTAGGCGGATAGCCACGCGGATCGTGAACGCTCGAGAGTTCGGGCATGCGTTCCTCATCTTGCTCAGCGACGATCAAGCGGCGCGTCCGAGCCTAGATCAGGCCCCCTCGCCGTTCAAGATCGGGGCTGATGTTCGAGCCGCGCATGGCGGCTTGGCCGCTACCGCGCTTGACCTTATACTTGCAGTAAAATGCACTCGCGAAGGCCGCAAGGAGCATCGCATGAACAGGATTGTCGCGCCCGCGGAAGGCCAACCCATCGAGGCGCGGGCGCCCGCCGCCAAGACGTTCACGGTATTGAGCCCCGTCGGTACCCCGCCGAAGATCGCCAGGAAGACGGCCGCGCCGCGCCTGGAAAGCCTCGACGGCAAGACGATCTATCTGGTCGATTGCCGGTTCGACGATTCGATCGAGCTGCTCAAGCAAGTCGCGGCTTGGTTCGCCGCGCATATGCCGAACGTCAAGACGCGGATCGTGTCTTTGTCGGCGACCTATCAGAAGGACGATCCGAAAACCTGGAACGAGATCAAGGCGAACGGCGATGCCGCCATCATCGGCGTCGGCCACTGCAGCAATTGCGCACCCGCCGTCACCACGCATGCGATCACGCTCGAGACCAAATACGGCGTGCCAACCGTCGCCCTGCATACCGACAAATTCGACAAGGTGGTGGCGTCGGTCGCCAGGATGGCGGGGCTGCCGGAGGTGCCGCGCTCGTTCGTGCCGCAACCGGTGATGGGCAAGACGGCGGCCGAGCTCGCCGCTTACGTCGACGGCAACGACCCGATCACCGGCCGGCCGGTGATGCAAGAGGTGGTCCAGGCACTGACCGCGGCGCTGGACGGCGTTCATGCCGGCCATTGAGGTCCCGATTGCGGGGCTGATCGGCCCGGATACCGAGGACAACCTGCAACAGCAGTTCCTCGATAACAATTGGACCGACAAATTGCCGATCGTGCTGCCGACGCGTGAGCGCGTCGACGCCATGCTCAAGACAACGAGCCACCCGCCAGACAAAATCGTCGGTCACCTGCAACCGGTCGAATTCCGCGCCGCCTGGGAATTTACCGTCGAGCAGGTCGCCGTGAACGCGGTGATGGCAGGCGCCCGGCCGGAATATTTTCCGGTAATCCTTGCGCTCGCCGCCTCCGAGCTGTCGGCGCGCTCGTCGAGCTCGAGCTCCTCGGCCATGATGGTCGTCGTCAACGGCCCGATCCGTGACGAGATCGGCATGAATTGCGGCGTCGGCGCCATGGGACCTTACAATCACGCCAACGCAACCATCGGCCGCGCCTATGGGCTATTGTCGCAAAACCTCCAGGGCGGCTCGGTGCCCGGCGAGACCTATATGGGCTCGCAAGGCAATAGTTACGGCTACAACAACATCACCTTTGCGGAGAACGAGGAGAAAAGCCCCTGGGAGCCGCTGCACGTGCAAAAGGGATTTGCGCCGACCGACTCCACCGTGAGTATTTTCTTCGGCTGCCGTTCGACGACGTTTTGCCTGGGGCTTCGGGAAAAATATTGGCGCGAGCACGTCCGCGACATGCTGGCGGGCATCGACGGACAATCGATGCCTTGCCTCCTGCTCGATCCGATAACGGCGCGCCAATTCATCGACCGCGGCGGCTTCGACACCAAGCAGAAACTCATCCGCTTCATCCACGAGACGGGGGAAATGCCGGCCGGGCGTTATTGGGATCTGCAGCTGGTGCAGAATTACGTTTATCCGTGGGCGACGTTCGGCCAGGAGCCGATGGCGACGTGGCTCAAAGCGAAGCCCGACGAGCCGATCCGCATATTCCCGGAAAACGAGATCAACATAGTCGTCGTCGGCGGCGAAGCTAACGGCTATTGGCGCATCATGGGCGCCAAATACCGCAAGACCATCTCCATCGACGCCTGGCGGTAACGGCGCTTCGATTATTTATTCCAGGAGATGCTTGGCCCGGCGCGCCACGTCGGACGGCGCTGACAGAATGCGCTCGACCGTTGCCTGCATATCGACGCCGTGGATCGGGTCGACGTCGAAATTCAGCGCCTTCGCTTCGGCGAGAAATTCGGGATCCTTCATGGTTTCATCGAACGCGGCGCGCAAGGCCGCAACCCGCTCCGGCGGAACGTCGGGCGTCGTGGCGAGCGGCCGGCCAAGCGCGCCGCCGGACAGCACCAGATCGATCAGGCGGTGGTCGTCGGGATTGCCGGCAAGGTCGGCGACCAAAGGTGCGTCGAGGTCGGCCGGGCGCGGACCCGCTTGCAGGATGATGGAAATCTTGTGCTCGCTGAGCCACGCCGGCTTGGTCGCCTTCCAGCTCGACCAGGTATTGTTGCGCGCCTCGACTTCGCCGCGCTCCATGGCGAGGTTGATCTCAGCGCCGCCGTTGTAGCCGGTCACCAGCTTAAAGCGGCTACCGAACAGCTCGTTCAACAGCGCGGGGAACGTATAGGTGATCGAGCCCCTCGCCGTCGCGCCGGTAACGATGTCCCTCTGGCGCGCGCTGTCGAACGTGGCGATGCCGGCGGTGTGCCAGACCGCGACGGTTTCGTCGATCGGCGCAATGGCGCCAAGCCAGCTGAATTTGGCGGCGTCGAATTGCACGCCTGCCATGCCGACCGCCTGCAGCGACGGCAGGCCTTCCGAAATCATGCCGATATAGGTGCCGTCGTGAGGCGCCAGGGTCGCCAGATAATTCATCGATTTCAGACCGCTCGCGCCGGTCATGTTCTGGGGCACCAGGGAGGGATGGCCGGGAATGTAGCGGCCGATATATCTGGCCACGAGCCGCGCGATCGTATCGTATTCGCCGCCGGCACCGACGCCGATCAGCACCGATATCGTCTTGCCGCGATAGAAATCGGCGACCGGATCGGCGGGCGCCGGCGTCGGAGCACCGCAGACAGCGACGAGCGTCACAACAAGCAAGGCGCGCCGGCGCAACCCATTCGACGCGGCCCAACGCGTACACACCATGATCACACCCGCAGTTTTACCACACCGACAAAAGCCATTATCAACCGTGATAATGTCAAGTATTCAAACATGGGCCGACGACGCTATGCATGGCGAACCGGTCGGCCGAACGTCAGGTAACCTCCGGCCAAGCGGGAGCCTCGAACATGATTCCTGCCGGTATTCTCCTCGACGAGCTTGTCCGGTTCGACTTCGACTTCGTCGCCGGCGTACCGTGCTCCTTCCTGACCCCTTGGCTGGCCGCGCTCAACGCAAGTTCGAAGATGGTTCACGTGGCCGCGGCGAGCGAAGGTGAAGCCGTCGCCATCGCGGCCGGCGCCTGGCTTGCGGGACGCAAGACCGTGGTGTTTTGCCAAAATTCCGGCCTCGGTAATGCGGTGAATCCGCTGACCTCGCTGAGTTTTCCCTTCCGGATTCCGACCTTCCTCTTGGTGACTTGGCGCGGCGAGCCCGGAATCAAAGACGAACCGCAGCACGTGCTGATGGGACAGATCACGCAGGCGTTGCTCGATGTGATCCGGGTGCCCTGGCGCGAATTTCCGAACGAAGTGCGCGACCTGCCCGAAATGTTGAGCGCGGCCACCGCCGAGATGAACGAAAGCTCGCTGCCGTTTGCCGCGGTCGTTCGCAAGGACTCGATCGGCGGAGCCGAGCCGCCGGCAGCGCTGCGTTCTCCGCTTCATCGGCGGGCGGCCGACTGCATCGACTTGATCGACGACGGTCCGCTGCCGGCGCGGATTGCAGCGTTGGAGCGGTTTCTCGCCGTCGTCCCGGAACGCGCCTCGGTCGTCGCTACGACCGGCAAATGCGGCCGAGAATTATTCACGCTGTGCGACCGGCCGCAGCATCTTTATCAGGTCGGCTCGATGGGATGCGCCAGCGCCATGGCTCTCGGCGTGGCGCTCAACAGCAAATCGCCTGTCGTAGTGCTCGATGGCGACGGATCGGCGCTCATGAAAATGGGAAACATGGCGACTATTGGAGCGTGCGCTCCGGAGAATCTCATTCACGTCATCCTCGACAACAATGCGCACGATTCCACCGGCGGCCAGCCGACGTCGTCCCAAACAGTCGACTTTGCCCGCGTCGCATTGAGTTGCGGATATCGCTCGGCAAGCAAAAGCGACAATTTGCGTGGTTTCGAGACCGCCGTTACGACCGCGTTCAAGACGCCCGGCCCGACCCTCATCCATTTACGGATTCAAGTCGGTTCGCTCGATCCGCTTGCCCGGCCCTCGATTGCGCCACACGAGGTGGCGCAACGGTTTCGAAAATTCCTGATGGATAGGGGTTGAAAGAGCCCTTAATGTCTGGCGGAGAGATTGACGCTTTCGTTTGCGGGGTGGAATCTCCATGACGATGGGCTCGGCGCAATCTGGAACGCTCCCATAGCCATGCGTATGCGCGAAATCTTGTTGCGAGGTCTCACGCCAATTTATTCGCGATGTGTTCAGTTCTACCTGGATCGTCCGAGTTCAAACATCTTGGAACGCGCCGATGTCTGATGTGGACCTTTCGCCTATCGGCGATCACTTTATGATAGGCCTGCGTCCAGGGACCACGCTTGACGATCATGACCGCGCTCTGCTCGGTGACCTCCGCCCAGCGGGCGTTATTCTATTCAAAAGCAACTTCCTTCATGACGCGCCTTACGACGTTTGGCTCGAAGTTCATGCCAAACTCATCGACTCGATAAGGCGAGCCGCGGGCCGCGATCGGATTTTCATCGCAATCGATCATGAGGGCGGTCGGGTTTGCCGGACTCCGCCGCCGATAACCCGCTATGCCGCGGCGGCGCGGTGGGGCGAAACCGCGTGGGAAGTCGGCGAAGGTATGGGCAGAGAGCTGGCGTCACTCGGCCTCAATCTCAACTTCGCGCCGGTTCTCGACATCAACAGCAATCCGGCCAACCCGGTGATCGGCGAACGCGCCTTCGGGCGGACGCCGGAGGAGGTCATCTCCGCCGCTCTTCCCTTCATCGAGGGCATGGAGACCCACGGCGTGATGGCGTGCGGAAAGCATTTTCCCGGACACGGGGACACCAAGGTGGACTCGCATTACGAGCTGCCCGTCTTGGATCTCTCGCCCGAAGAGCTCGAGGCCCGTGAGCTGAAGCCGTTCGTCGCCGCGATTCGTGCCGGCATCGAGATGATCATGACGTCGCACATAGTCTTCACGACGATCGACAAGGAGAATCCCGCAACCCTCTCACGGAGGCTTACGCACGACCTACTGCGTTCAAAATGCGGGTTCAACGGCGTCATCATATCCGACGATGTCGGCATGCACGCCATGGATGGCCTACTGGTGGCGTCGGACTCAGCCTTGCGCTTCCTCGCCGCCGGCAACGACATGATGATGATTACATCGCACTGGACCGACACCGACCGCGCGCGGGTATTCGCAAGGTCGCTCCTCACAGGGCGGCAATCGGGATTGATTGACGAGGCCGCGCTCGACGAATCGCGAGACCGTGTCCGATCGATGCTGTCGCGGACGCCCCAGAATGCCGTGCAAGCTCTAAGCGACGGTGACTTCGAGAAGCACCGCGCAGCGGGACCGCTGTTTAGCGGCGCGACCGTGAACGTTGTCTGACGCCGCCGTGGCTGAAGCTGATTTGCAGTCGATATGAGGCGCAATCCGACCCTCACCGCCCTGCATGACGAGCGTCGAGATGTCGGTCGAGAAAGCGTGCTGATGGCGCGCTTTCTCGTCACTTAGAGAGTTTCGGCCGCCCTGCAGTTCAACCTAGGGAGCCTCGCCTTCCCTGGTCATGCAGTTGATGTAGCGGTCGGACGCAAACGGGGTCCGATCAGTACACTTCATGAGCGCCGCTTTTCTGTGTTCACTCAGCGCGGGCCCATGGCCTGTCAAGGGTGGAGGTGGATTAACGTCCGGTTGTGCCAAGGCTTGCGATGCGAAAGCCGCAGAAAGCGCAACGCCGAAAGCAACCACAAGTCTGTTTGCGATAACCATAGCTTGGCTCCTGATTTCTCTTCCAATAGCATCGCCCGGCCGAATCACGAGTTTGGCCCTAGCGCAGCTGTCGCGTTGACAATCAATGTGCAGATCAAATCCGGATGCCAACCGGTTTGCGCCACACTCCTGCGCTTCGCGTTGAAGCACGGTTAGGGCGATATCTTGCACTGGGCCACTTGGACGACAGCCGCGCAACACAGTTTCATTAAGCTTCGTTCCATCCGGTAATGGCGGAACAGCTATGAGGAACACGCATTTCTGCCCAACCCGGGGACAGTCACGCGGGCGAGCGAGTCGCGCGTCAACGTCGCTTTTCCGATACTATTCAGCCGATAATCTTTCGGTTTTAATAAATTGCCGTTCGGAGCACTGTTGTTCAGGGATAGTCGGCGTGAAGCGCATCACAAGACTCTGGCGGAACCTCCGCGCACTCGTTCATCATCGTCGCGTGCAGTTGGCACTTTCCATCAGGGTGACGATCGCCGCCCTGGTGGCTCTCGCGCTCGCGCAATTCTTGCAACTTCCCCTGCCGTTGTGGGCAGTCCTGACGGCCGTCATCGTGACGCAGATGAGCGTCGGACGGTCGCTCAAGGCAACGTTCGATTATCTGGTGGGGACACTGGGCGGCGCGATCTATGGCGGCGCCATCGGCGTGCTCATCCCGCATGCGAGTGAGCTTGGGCTGCTCGCAGTTCTCGCCCTCGCCGTGGCCCCACTCGCGTTCATTGCGGCGATAAACCCGAGATTCTCCGTCGCGCCGGTCACTGCCATCATCGTGCTGTTGATTCCGATAATGACCCACGCGACTCCGGTCGCTTCGGCACTTGATCGCGTCATGGAGGTCGCGATCGGAGGCATCACCGGGTTGATTGTTTCGTTTTTCCTGTTGCCATCCAACGCTCATCCATTGGTCGCCGCGGCAGCCGCCCGAACGCTTAATCAGATGGCCCGAGCTCTGGGCGAGCTCGTTGCCGGCTTGACGCGCGGTCTCGACATGGATTCGCTCCACCGCATTCAGGACGGCATCGGCCAGGCTTTGGTGCAAATGAATGCGGTGGGCGCCGAAGCCGAGCGCGAGCGGTCGGCAGGTCTTGCCGTCGGGCCCGACACCGGGCCGCTGTTGCGCACACTGTTGCGGTTGCGGCACGACCTTGTGATGGTCGGAAGGGCGGCTATCACCCCGCTGCCTGAGGCCTTCGCAACACGCCTCACATCGCCGGTTGCGAATCTCGGTACGGCCTTTGTCGATTACTTGCGAGCCAGCGGGGCCGCGCTGCTGGCGGGCCAGGGCCCGCCGCCGCTCGATTCCTTGGAATCGGCTCTTGATGCCTTTTCCGGCGAGATGGCCGCGCTCCGTCGCGAGGGCCTCACGCGAAGTCTTCCCGCCGATGCGGCCGAACGCTTTTTTGCACTCGGATTTGTGTTTGAGCAGATGCATCACAACGTCAAGGATCTCGAACGATGCGTGGCCGAATGGGCTGGATCGCCCGCGGAAGCGGGGCGCGATAACAACCGTTCTGACTGATCCCAGGGCTCAGCGTGGCCCAAATACCGACCCCGGGCTTCCCGGTGAAACAGGCGTCTCGGGCGATTGCGGCACCGTATAAGGAATCGACGGATTGAAGTGCGGTTGCATCGAGGGGGCGCCATCCAGCAGTGGCGACCCGGAGCGGCCGCGCATTGCGCCCAGCCCATGGCCACCGGCACCCGCGGCCCGCGCCTGGGCCTGTCCCGCGGCCAATGCGAAGGCCACGCATGCGGCCAGGGAACACGTCACCAGCATCATCCGCTCGATTTTTCTGTTACGCATTTGTGATCTCCATTGAGCCTATCGACTACACCTGGAGATAAGTAGACATCCGGTCAGTGCCATTAAATTGTCGTTCAGGAAAATAAATTTGATTTATCAATGCAGCGGCCGAAACCGACGGCAGGTTCTCCACGACTATCGCTCCATAACCCGGGGCATGCGGTGGCGCCTGAGCCTAGGGGTGATAGGCTAATTCGCAGGAAGCTGCTCCGGCCCCCATCCTTTGCCGCAGGAGACCGCAGCGTTCCGCGAACAGGCGGATCCAGCCATGGAGTCGATTATCTCTCGATAGGCGCGAGAACAGATACCCCAATAAAGGTCGGAGGGCCGAGTATGCGCACCATTACTCTCGAAGAGCATTTTGCGACCCCGGAATTTTTCGATGGACCTGCGCGTTTTGTCAAAGACCGCGCCGGAAAGATCGGCGGCCGTTACGCCCAGGTCATGGACAGGCTTTGTGACCTCGGCACCAAACGATTGGAGGAAATGGATGCGGCCGGCATCGATATGCAGGTCTTGTCGCTGTCGGCGCCCGGCGTGGAACAGATGGAGCCGGCGGATGCCATTGCGATGGCGCGCGACACCAACGACTACCTAGCCGACGCGGTGAAGAAGTACCCGACGCGCTTTGCCGGCTTGGCGGCCGTGCCGACCGGAGCGCCAAACCAGGCCGTTGCAGAATCGGAACGCCGTGTCCGCCGCGAGGGCTTCAAAGGTCTCGTCATCAATGGCCACAATCGCGGGCGATATCTCGATGATCAGTTTTATTGGCCCATTTTGGAATGCGCCGAGGCTCTCAATGTTCCTATCTATCTTCATCCGACCCCGCCGCCGCAGCCGGTGATCGACATCTCATACGGCGGCTTTGCACCGATGGTCACCGACATGCTCGCTGGCGGCGCCTGGGGATGGCACATCGAAACGGCGGTTCATATGATTCGAATCGTATGCGGCGGCGTTTTCGACCGGTTTC
>Ga0210398_10002363_pt1 | contig 18514 bp, 10 predicted proteins | sample IncBWC4OmetaG_FD_161047 | JGI IMG/M metagenome (GOLD analysis project Ga0210398, IMG submission 161047) | Forest soil microbial communities from Barre Woods Harvard Forest LTER site, Petersham, Massachusetts, United States - Inc-BW-C-4-O | ecosystem: Environmental > Terrestrial > Soil >... | reverse complement strand
GTAAGGACAAATGCTCGTTATTGGCTTTTAGTGCCCTCGCAGCTTAGAATTCAGCGTTCCCCAACAACGAATTATGCGAAGAGGTAACAAGTAGATGCCGCGAGGAAAGACCAGCGGCGGCAAGCCGCTAAAGCGTCCTATAGAACGCTATGAGCACACCGACAAGAAGCGAATCAACAACCCTCCAGTTGGGTTGGTGACACCGGAGACCGATCCGGTTGCGCCCACGCACAAGGTTTACGACTACATTCCTCCTGTGCCATCGGTGAAGCCGCGCCAGGAATTGGATTACGATCCGCATCTTGATCCGCAGTTGGTGTGGGCGGGCAAGAAGGAGCACAGCTCGTTCGAGGTGCCTACGGTCTCACTGCACGTGCATGAGCGGATCGATCCTCACACCATCATCGACGCCGTTCGGAAGCGGAACGGGAGTACTTTGCCGGTGCAGCCGTCGCTTTTCGAGCGCCGGGAAGAGAATCCGCCGCTGCGCGACGCTCTTGATTTCTATCGCCACGCTCACGGATGGTCGAATCGCCTAATCGCTGGCGATTCGCTGCTCGTGATGAACTCTCTGCTGGAAAAAGAAGGGATGGCGGGGCAAGTACAGATGGTGTATATCGACCCTCCCTATGGCATTAAGTATGGATCAAATTTTCAGCCCTTCATAAATAAGAGAGATGTCAAAGACGGAAAAGACGAAGACTTAACGCAAGAACCGGAGATGATTCGGGCCTTCAGGGATACTTGGGAGCTAGGAATTCATTCGTATCTCACTTACCTGAGAGATCGTCTCCTTCTTGCTAAGGACCTCTTACACGAGTCTGGATCATGTATCGTGCAAATTAGTGACAGGAATCTCCATCACGTGAAGGAACTGATGGACGAGGTGTTCGGTAGTGAGCAAGCGTGCGCAATAATCGCCTTCAGCAAAACGACAAGCGCAACGAGCGACCTGTTGCCAACAACCACTGATTTTCTCCTGTGGTACGCGCGAGACCTCACTCGACTAAAGTATCGCGCGCTGTATCAGACGAAGGTATTCGGGGCGGAGGGAGCGAGCGCCTATACCCGGATAGAAATGCCCGATGGATCTCGGCGAGGGATGACCGCTACTGAGAGATCTGATATCTCTTCAATTCCACAGGGTGCTCGCATCTATCGTATCGACAATCTAACTAGTCAACGGCCGCCTGGCGATTTCCCAATCGAATTTAATGGGGAAACGTACCGCCCACGAAGGGGCTACTGGAAAACTGGCGAGTCCGGGATGGCCGCTTTAATTGCGGCTCGACGGCTTGAGGCCACTTCAGGTGGCTTGTATTACGTCCGCTATTTCGAGGATTTTCCGGCTTATTCGCTCTCAAATAGCTGGGGTGACACCGGTATCGCAGGGTTCGCTTCCGACAAGTTTTATGTGGTCCAGACGACGCCGAAGGTGGTTCAACGCTGCCTCCTTATGACGACAGACCCCGGCGACATCGTTCTCGATCCCACGTGCGGTTCCGGCACCACCGCCTATGTAGCAGAACAATGGGGGCGGCGCTGGATTACGTGCGACACTTCGCGGGTTGCGATTGCGCTCGTGAAGCAGCGGCTGATGGCAGCCGACTTCGACTATTACGAGCTTGCGCGGCCCGACGAAGGCATCGGTAGCGGGTTCCGCTACAAAACAGTTCCCCACGTTAAGCTGAAATCCATTGCTAACAATCCCGAGATCCGATCGGGAATGACCCTTGGACAGATTGATGCTGCGGTCACCCGCTATGCAGAGCAGGAAACGCTTTATGACCAACCATTTATCGACAAAAGCCGTATACGCATCACCGGCCCGTTTACCGTTGAGGCGGTGCCCGCTCCGACGGTCAAGTCCCTCGATGAGATTGAAGCTCAACCACCGGCGGACGCTTCCATTGCTCGTTCTGGGCCTACGCTTCGCCACAGCGAATGGCGCGACGAGCTTTTGAAAACGGGTCTTCGCGGCAAGGGTGGCCAGCACATTGACTTTTCCCGCGTTGAGCCGCTCGCGGGAACACGCTGGTTGCATGCCGACGCCGAAACCAAGGGGGCCAAACCTGAGCGAGTGGTAATCTCTTTTGGCCCCGAGCACAGCTTATTGGAACAACGGCAAGTAGAACTTGCATGGGAAGAAGCGCGAACGCTCAGCCCAAGGCCAGCCATGCTTGTATTTGCTGCGTTTGAATTCGATCCGGAAGCGGCGAAAGATATCGACGGCATGACCAAAGAAAAAACAGGCATGACTTTTCTGACGGCGCAGATGAACGCCGACCTGCTGACGGAAGACTTGAAGAAAAAGCGAGCTTCGAACCAAAGCTTCTGGCTGGTGGGGCGACCTGATGTGGACCTGCGGCAGATCGCAAAGGGCGACAACAAAGGCAAGTGGGAAGCCGAAGTTAAGGGTTTCGACTACTACAATACTCGAACTGGAACGATCGATTCCGGCGACACCACGAAAATTGCGATGTGGCTGTTGGATACGGATTACGACGGGCGCAGTCTTTATCCACGGCAGGTGTTCTTTCCCATGGCCGACGCTGACGGCGGCTGGGCGCGGCTGGCCAGGAACCTGAAAGCTGAGATCGATCCTGATTTGATCGAAGCCTATCGCGGTACGGTGTCGCTGCCGTTTGAGGCGGGCGAGTACAAGCGCATCGCGGTGAAGGTGATCGACGACCGGGGAATTGAGAGTCTTAAAGTCGTCGAGGTAAAGTAATGGCGACGCAACCGTCCTCGGAAGGTATCGACCAGCTCATTATCTGCTCGCCTTACGAGAAGCCAGGCGAGCACTGGAAATACAATCGCGAAACGCGCCGATTCAGCCGTGAGCCGGGACGCCGCTCGGCGGGATACATTCGCGCTTCTGACGCCTCCAAGTCCTTTGATGATCCCGGCGAGTTTGTAGAGTTGCCGCTGGTGAACAAGATTCGCCCTCGTGTTGAGAAGTGGCGGGCCGACGATTATCCCGGAGCGAGCGGCATCACCAAGCGGCTACTCCAGCACTGGCGCGATCCGGAACAGCGAGAGAGCAAGCGATTCTTCTTTTGCCAACTTGAGGCGATTGAGACGTTGATGTGGCTGGCGGAGGCTCCGGAGTCCGAGCGGGTGGGCATTAAGGTGCCCAGGGACGGCGGCGAATTTACGCGGCTGTGCTCGAAGATGGCGACCGGCTCGGGCAAGACAATTCTGATGGCCATGCTGATTGCGTGGCAGGTGCTGAACAAAGTCACCTATCCTCAGGACAAGCGCTTTTCCAAGAACATTCTGCTGATTGCGCCCGGACTCACGGTGAGGAACCGGCTGGAAGTGCTGGTTCCGGGCAGCGCGGGAAACTACTATCAGGAATTCCAGATTGTTCCTCCGGGCCTGGAAGACAAGCTGCGGCAAGGACAAACGTGCCGCGTGCTGGTGCGCAACTGGCACAAGCTGGATTGGGAGAGCGACGAACAGATCAACAAGCGGCGGAGCGTGGACAAGCGCGGCGCACTGAGCGACGAGGCTTACGTACGCGAAGTGCTGGGCGAGATGCACTCGGCGGAAAATATTTTGGTAATCAACGACGAGGCGCACCATGCCTGGCGCGTGCCACCGAAGGTGAAGATTGCTGGCCTCTCCAAGGACGAATTGAAAGAAGCGACCAAGTGGGTGGGCGGGCTGGACCGGATTCATCGGGCGCGCGGAGTTTTGATGTGTTACGACCTGACGGCGACACCTTTCGCGCCTACGGGGCGAAAGAGCGGCGAGGACACCTTGTTCCCATGGGTGGTGAGCGACTTTGGCCTGAATGACGCGATTGAAGCGGGGTTGGTGAAAACGCCCAGGGTGGTGGTACGGGACGACGGAGAACAAACGAGCAAATACAAATCGAAGTTCTACCATATCTACACTGACCCGGAAGTGAAGACCGATCTGAGCCGCAAGGCGGAGCCGCATATTCCGTTGCCGGATCTGGTTGGCGTGGGCTATTACTTCCTGGGCAAGGACTGGCTGGAGACGGCGAAGAAGTGGCGAGAGGAGGGCAGGAGCGAAACGCCGGTAATGATTACCGTCGCCAACCTGACCAACACGGCAGCGCGGGTGCAGTACGCGTTTGAGCACAGGAAGATTCTGCTGGAAGAGCTGTGCGACCCGAAGAAGATTCTGCATATTGATTCGAAGGTATTGGACGAAGCCGAGGCGCAGGATGAGCCTGTGGGGATTGGGACTGCAGCGGCTGAAGAACCCGAAGAGGAAGACGATGAGGAAGTCGAAGCTGGCCCCAAGAAGAACCTAACCAAGAAACAACGCGCCGAGTTGATGCGCAAGACGGTGGACACGATTGGACGCGCGGGGCAGCCGGGCGAGCACATTCAGAACGTAATTTCGGTGGGCATGCTCTCTGAGGGTTGGGACGCCAAAAGCGTGACGCACATTATGGGGCTGCGGGCATTTACATCACAGCTCTTATGCGAACAGGTTGTCGGGCGTGGCTTGCGCCGAATGTCTTACGACGTGAATCCGGAAACCGGCTTGTTTCAGCCCGAATACGTAAACATTTTCGGAGTGCCCTTTACGTTTCTGCCCCACGAGGGCAGCGCGGATGCGCCTCCTCCTCCGCCGACGACAGGCAAGACGCGGATTGAGCCTATTCCAGAACGGCGGGCGCAGTTCGAGATGACTTGGCCCAACGTGGTTCGGATTGACCATGAGTATCGGCCGCAGCTTTCACTGGAGACGGAGAAGGTGAGCCGCTTATTTTTAGACGCTTATAAGACTCCGAGGATTGCGGAATTGGCTCCGATGATCGACGGGAAACCGGACTTCACAAAGTTGACGGAGATTCAACTGGACGAGTTGGAGCGGCGCTTCCGGATGCAGAGAATTGTCTTCGAAGCCGCAAGCGGAGTGTATGACCGGATGGCTCCGACTTGGAAAGGGAACCGCGAATACTTGTTGGCCCAGTTGGTTCGCTTGGTCGAAAAGTACATCGACAGCGGCCGGGTCGTGGTTGATCCACCGATTTTCAATAGCAATGACAAGCTAAGACGCCTCTTTCTAACACTGAATATGACCAAGATTGTGGAGCACCTTTGGGGAGCGATCCGTTTCGAAAACGCACTGACGCTGGAGCCCGTGTTCGACACCGAGCGTCCCATCCGCTCCACCGGAGATATGCTGCCTTGGTACAGTAGCAAGCCTTGCGAGCATACGCAGCGGTCGCACATCAACATGTGCGTGTATGACAGCCGGTGGGAAGCGAATGAATCACTGGAGCTGGATCGCAATGCGAACGTGCGGGCTTGGGTGAAGAACGATCACATTGGATTTGAGATTACGTACTCGTTCAAAGGGATCATTCACAAATTCCGCCCAGATTATCTAGTGCGGCTCGCAAACGGCAAAACGCTGATTTTGGAAGTAAAGGGTCAGGATGACCAGCAACAGCAAACAAAGCGGGAGTTCCTGTCTGAGTGGGTCAGAGCGGTCAATGGGCACGGAGGTTTCGGCGAGTGGACGGCAGACGTTTCTCGGCATCCGAAAGATGTAATCGAAATCTTGGCTAAACATAACGTCTAGTTCGTGACTAACCGGAGACGGTCCTCCAACCGATGAGCCTCCGCGATGCCCATGCGAACCAGGGTGCCTAAAAAGCTATCGATATCTTTCCTGAGCGGCTGATCCGATGCGAACGGTTTCGGATCGAAGGTGAGAATCGTCTCCATCAATAAACAGAGGCGGCGTCCGATGCCCTGATCGATCCAGAACTCCTTGTTATCCGGATGGGCCGCTCGCCAGCCCTTGCCCGCCGCGATGATCACGGGGAGATGTGACGCCCTCGGCGCCACTTCAAGAAGGTTGAGCAGGACGAGAACCGCGAGGAAGAACTGGGCGCTTTCCGCGATTTCCTTCAACAAGGGCAGAAATGGGCCTAGGTGATCGACGCCCTTCGGTTTCAGATAGCACTTTGGCGGCTGGAAGCTCCAGTATTCGTTAAACAGGACCACCGCCATTGCCGGCCCGAAGTGGAGCTCGGTCGATGTTGACCGCTCGCGAACATGGCGCTCCCAGGCCCTCGTGGTCATGATCCTCTTGAACAGAGCAGTTCGTACCTGCACGGCCTGAGCGTCCTGCAAGGTAAAGTGATTGAAATAAACGCCGTCCACCTCTGGCAGGAACGCGCTCATAACATCGAAGAAGGCTCCGTCCGGCAAACCAGCAATGGGTCCGAGCGCGACTTCTTCAACTTGGGCCGATGTCAGACCGGGTAGACAATAAGCCAAGAGTTTGAAGAAGGCATTGCTCCATTCTGTCGGACCACGGTCACTATCCTCATCCTCCTCCAGTTCTGATCCATTCGCGACGAAGGTCCATCCGCCATAGGCCTTTACGATGTCGCGCAGCCATGGCCGCTTCGTGACATCGAAGAGGCTCGCCGCGCCTCCCAGCCATAATGCCGCACCCTGATGATCAGTGCGTACATCCGGTTCAGGTGGTTGCTCAGCGGGCACTTTTTTCCGCGTGCCCGGTACCCGCACGAAACGGTGCCGAGGACGGGCCGGACTCGGTGGAAATTGCTGCCATTCGGGCTCCCCCTGCTTACCTGTCAACCACGCCAGCTCCGCGTCGATGGCATCCTTCACCTTTTGCCTGGAAAGCTCAACACGCGCGTTGTATTCAACCTCCGGCTTCCGCCAGCTGCGGTGCGGCATTGTGCGTGCGGCGAAAGCGCAGCGCAGCACCGCGCGCGGCAGACGTTCATCGATCTCGGCGAGCAATCCGGCGGATGCCGTGAAACCGTGAGAGGCGGCCGGGTTGTCATTACCGGCGCTTTCGAGGAGCGTGCGGACATCCTCCAGAGCAAAGCGATTCTTCAACAACAGCACCATTCCGGCAAAAGCGATCGCGATGGGATTGAATTGCAAGCCGGCCCGCACTCTGTGAACGGAGTCATTCGGGCCTTTCAGGGCGTGCACAAACGTCTCTCGAATCCAATCTTCGTGCTTGGCGATGAGTTCAGCGCCGCCGTCGCGGGCGGCAATCATGGCGGCGGTGACCAGAGTCTCGTTGCGCATTGAGCGCTGGTGGTCGCGCTCTTCGTAATCGTCGCCTGTGTCGCGCTTGTTAACGGTGGCGGGTTGTTTTCGAGCCCACTCAATTGCCGCAGCCGCGAACGCCGCTGACGAACGCTCCCGGTTGTTCAATGCGATCCTGATGCCTGCCTCCATGGCGTTGTCGGCTTGGCGCTCGCGCGCCGCCTCCTGCAGGGGCTGAAGGTGCCGACTTTCCGTCTCGGGAGGAACGTATTCGCAAGCTTCTGTCGCGCCGTCCTGAGTTTGTACGATTCCCGTGCGCCAATTCTTCGGATTGATGAGGTTGAGGGCGTGAACCGCCATGAATTCGGGGTCTCCCAGGTCTGATTGGTCTTTGGGCGGGCCGAGCCGCGCGGCGGCGCGGCGCAGAAGCTCAGCCAGTTCATCGCGATCTTCGACGGATTCGCCCACCGCATAAAGCCCGAGAAGTTGGTCCAGCATCCAGCGTCGGGAGGGGCGCGCTTTCAGGCTCGCGAGACTGGCAGCACCAACAGGCTCCTTTTGCAGCGCCTTAAGTCCAAGAAGGTCTGGAATCTCGACTCCGTCGTTAACCGTTCTGTGCCGATCAAAGCAAAGGAGCTCAGGACACGCGAGAAACGGTATGGCTGCAACGCGCGATTTCGGCCAATGGGACAGCAGCAAATCTACCGCGACCAACAGGTACGCTGCCGACGGATTCCCCGCGCCGATAACGTCCGCGAGCACCTTCTCGACGGGGTCTCCGGCTTCAATCCTGCGATGACCCCAGGCTTCCAGGGCCATGAGCGCGCAGGCTGCGATCGTCGGTCCCGATCCCAAATCCCGCGACCAATAATAAGATTCGACCCAAGGAAAGATTCTTTCGCCGCCGACGAGAGAAGGAATGGTTATTGCGTTCGCACCAAAGTCCCGGCCTCCGGTTTGAAACGAAATTGCGTGATCGATGAGTTGCCGTATAAGCTTCACGCCGTGCTCCAGCGCGTGAATAAGTAGCTCCAGAAACGGCCCCTGCGACGGCGAAGCGGGAATGAAATCTCCATCGTGATATCCGAAAGCCTGACGGAAGGGGCTACTCGGGCCCTCATCTTCATCCTCATCTTTCGGAATAAGGAGTTCGCTTGTGATCTCCGCCAACTCCTTCGGCGCTGCCTGCGCGAGAGCGCCGCGAAACTTCAGGATTCCGCGCAGCGTGTGCTCGCCGTACTCCCGTGTTCTCAACGATTGCAAATATTCCTGGGCGAGTTGTGGTGCGCGATTGCAGAATGAGAGAAAGCCTGTCCTGAGATCGCCCGCCAGCGTACCGATTTGGTCACGTGTCAGTTCACCGTTGAAGGGCCTTCGTTGGTCTCGAACGCTCAAAACTTCGATCTCCATGAGCCACCGATAAAACCACGGCACTAACAGCGGCGTGAGGGGATCTTGACCGAGCATCCCCATGGACCAGGCGTTATAGAGATCGACTACATCGGGAATCGCCGCCGCCGGCAAAGAATCTCCGAGAGCGAGGAGCCAGATTATGAGCCGGCTCCAGGACGGTCCACTGGGAACGTTAAGGTTTGCCGGAATCACTTTGGGATCAAACCCGAGTGCCGAAAACCACTTCGCGCCGGTATCGGCGTCAACTGCCATAACCAGCCGAATGAGTTCCCGAAGACCCCCAGCGCCGTTATCGAGCAGGTATCCCGAAGCCCTGGTTAGTAGCTGCTGCCCGATCTCAGAACGGACCAGTGCCAGCAGCGCTGACCGTCGCCAAGAACCGTGATTTCCTTCTCTACTCAGAACATCGATCAAGGATTTCCAGCGCGTGCTGTCTGCAGCGTGCTCGATCGTCATCCGCGCCGCAAGTTCCGTTCCTCTCGCCAGAGCCGCGGGTGCCGGCCGATCGAGGGGAAGCTTTTCAATAATGGCAGGGTTAGCGATAAGGAGATTGGCGATTGCCCATTCCCGCAGGACATCGTGGTGGAACGTCACGAGATCATTTCCGAGATCGCGCAAGGTCTGGCTAGCCACGAGCGCGTCCACTGCCAAAGGGGCAAGGCCGCTGACATCAAGCGGGCCCGCGCTGGTAAGCGCTTGCTCCGCGAGTGTCCTGAGCACTCGCGCGCGATCGCGATGGTTCTCGTCTTTCTGTCCATCCGCAGTATCCCACCATTGCTCAGCCATCTCGGCTTCAGTACGGAGGACCGGAGCGTCCGAAGGAAGACTGGCGAGACGGGAAAGGCGGAAGAGGTTGCGGGCAACCTGACGGGCAGGATGGTTATCGGCCAATAGCGCCCTCAATTGCGGAGTGGCCTGCCGCAGTTCTTCGGTTTCAGCGTCCGAAAGTTCGTCGATGACGACAGGTTTGGCCCGTCCCAGTTGACCAATGACTTCCTCGGGCAACCAGCTTGGCTCCCCAACGCCAAAATCTCGGCGGGCGGTCGCCATGACCGACATGCCGGGGATTTTGGCTGCCTCTCGGAGAAGGTCGATCGCAGTCAGGCGCTCTTCGTCATCAAAAAAATCCAAGTTGTCCAGGAACAACACGCCGCCGCCGTTAGCGGCGAGATCTGAAAGAAGATCGCGAGCCGTGCCATCGAAGCCAAGCACACCTCTCATCGCGAGCCAGCCTCTCGGGACCGTGCGGCCTGGGCTCAGAACAATGACCTGCGACTCGCCAGAGATTTGCTCGGCGATGTGTTTCAGGACTCCTGATTTTCCGACGCCGGCATCGCCACGAATTTCCACATATCGCCCCGAGTCGAGGGCCTCCCGGACCGATCCGACCCGCTCATGCCGCGTCAGCATCGCCCCACTCACGCGGTCACCGATGTCGGCAACGGCATTCCGCGACGCTTCAGCCAGGGCCATGCGCGCGGAGAAGGTGTGCCGGTCCCCGGCCAGGCGAAAACTCTTTTGCTGAAGATCCCCGATCACGCCATCGCGCGTGCGGTCGCCGCCGGCCGCGGCAATTTTTATGGCAAGTTCCGTCAGGACTGTCCACAGTTCGTCTGCGCGCGACGCGTCGTCAGGATGAAGCGCGCGAACAGCACGCTCTTTTGCCAGTTCCTCCGAGATCGACCCCGTCGCCGTGAAATCGAAAACAAGAATCTGAAGCCTGCGCAGCACGCGCCAAACGGACTCGTCATCGTGCGCTGCCCCCTCTTCACGAAGGTGCGATCTGAAAGTGTTCACCAACGTGCGCATGGCGTCATTGGCCGAGCCGGGGCGATTGATCCGGCTCATGAAGGTCGCGGCATCACCCAACTCTCGCGCCCACGTCAGAACATCCTGATAAGCCCCGTCGATTTTGTGCGATGTTTTGGAAATCGCGACCGCCAGTTCATAGCGACCGGTCAGAAACTCCGGTTTCCGCGATGCCTGCACGATCTGGCCGACGACGGAACGGAAGATCGGGTCGCGGGGCGCGAAACTGATCCCTTTCTTGACCTGAATCTCAAGGACGGCGGGCTTTCCCTGAGCGTCGTGCGCGTGGACAATGACATCATCCAGCGGATGACCTTCGGGCGCCCTTTGAAATTCGACGCGATCGATAATTGCTCCCGGCAACCCGCGTGGTTCTGCGCGCACGAGCAGAGACAGCAGGAAGAAAGCACCGACCTGGCCCTCAAAGAGGCTTCCGGCCGGTCCGCTCGATGATGGGCTTGTTCCGTGAATCACTACAAGACCATTATCATCCAGCATCTCGACAGCGCTTTTCATCGAGTTCTTCATTTACGGAACATCGTCCTGATCCGCGCCTACTTCTAATCTACGAACGACGCCGGGATCTCACATCAATTACATCTTATTGGAGTAGAGATTTCCAGCCTCGACCGAAACTCCCCTCCAACTGACCAGCGACAACCCCATTTGAGTTCAGCGGTAAGCTACGCCATCTTTCCTCCACTGCGCCCTCTTCCGGGTGGACGCCGCTCAGCCGCGGCTCGGACGGGCGTTTCGGACTGCGCCGGTTTCGCGCCAAACTAACCCCAAACTCGTTTGGCACTCACCGCGCTTTCTCTCACGCCCTGCCACCCTCCTTCGGGCTCCGTTCTGCCCTTTGCTCCGTTCCGGCTTGTTTTTTCCCGCTGCCGCTCAAGTGAAGAAAAAAACAAGCCGGAAACGGCGCGAAAGGGAAAAACAATGAAGTTAGAAGAAATCAAGAACAGAACCAAAGACGCAGTCGATCACCTTATCCAATCGCTGGAGTCCGGGCATAGCGAGGTACTTACGCAATACCTCGGCACAATGGCCCGTTTCCATGCCTACTCCTTCGGGAATGTGATGTTGATTGCCAGACAGAAACCAGACGCTACTCACGTTGCCGGATACCGCACTTGGACTTCGCTTGGCCGCTTCGTCCGGCGTGGCGAAAAAGGCATTTTAATTCTCGCTCCAATGGTTGGCTGCCGTAGCGCGGCCCAGAACGAAATCGCGCCCCACATCGAGGCCAACGATGCAGCCGACGCACGCAAACCAGAGCAACGGCTCATCGGCTTCCGCGCCGTTTACGTGTTCGACATTAGCCAGACTGAAGGCAAGGAATTGCCGACACTGAGCGAAGTGCAAGGCGATGTGAGTGGATTCCGCGAACGTCTGTTTAAGTTCGTCGAATCGCAAAATGTCGAGCTTAGCTTTTCCGAGAGCATCGCGCCCGCGAAGGGTCTTTCGCATGGCGGGAAGATCACGCTTCTTTCCGGGATGCAGCCAGCCGAGGAATTCTCCACGCTCGTGCATGAGATTGCCCACGAGATGCTCCATCGCGGCGACCGACGCACGCGGACGACCAAGCAAGTCCGCGAGACCGAGGCCGAAGCTGTGGCCTTTGTCGTTTGCCAATCGGTCGGACTGCAAAACGGAACCGCATCGCAGGACTACATCCAGCTTTGGCACGGAGACGCCAATCTTCTGCGCGAGAGCTTGGAAGCCGTTCAACAGACCGCTGCCGTGATCCTTGGGGGCATCGGCCCCGAGCCAGCGGCACCCGCGGCAGCATAACCGGGAAACATTGGTGGAGTGCTGTTTGGCACTCCACCTTTTTAATAAGGAGCCGACTGCAGGGTGTCAACGGGCCACAATTCTGGTCCGTTGAATCTTCTTTCCGTTGAACCCAAACGCGAACGGATATGGATAGGTGAACGTAGCCATACGAATCGCGAGATGAGTGGCAAGTCTTTAAGAAGAGACGACGATATTTCCGGACTGTGCGCTATCGTTAGACTTCGCCCAGTTGCGATTGGATTGGTCTCACAGTCCTGCTAGGAACTTTATGAGAGACGGATTATCGCGCCATTTTCGCTTCCCTCGTTGCGGGCTCAATTTGTTGAGCTGAGCACGGAAACGCTCTGGAGCGAGAGTCAGATAACGATCGCTTGATCCCAGTCCAAATCGTCCCATGTACACGGAGAGAGCAGGAAGCATTCGATTTAAGTCGGCTCCGTGTTTAATCCATCCGTCTATCCGGTGAACTGCAAATGTATGTCTGAGATCGTGTAAGCGCGGGCTGCTGGCTACGCCATCGCGGCGCGTAACGCCGGCGAATTTTCGGAGGCGCCGAAATGTCGCCTCCACAGCGTATTCGGTGAGAGCCTCCCCGTTCTTGTTGAGGAACAAGTACGGGACTCTCGCGATATTTGTCGGGTGATTCGTCGCATGATATCTGCGCAGTACGTTATATAGGTCCGAGCAAATCGGAATGGTTCTGGAACGGTACGGTCGCGAACTTCGGAACGTTATCGTGCGTCGCCTGAAATCCAAATCCTCTCTTTGCAATGAGAGGGTGTCGCTCAACAGCGCCCCTGTCCCATAGAGAAACAGGATGAGCGCCCGCATCGTTCGAATATCAATCTTGCAATTCGCGTTCTTTTGGCCAATGCGAATCATTGACAACAAACGACGAATCTCAGAGCGAGTATAGATGTACGGCCTAAATGGAGAATCGACGGGCGGCCTCCGTAATGGCAGGGGTACAGCGGAAATTGCATTTCGCGCCAACCAAAAGAGGAAGAAATTCCGCAACTGTTTATATTTGTTCTGCCATGTGGCTTCTGATGTCGCCGGCCCATCGAGAAAAGCTGCGACCTGGCGCTCCCTTATAGTGTCCAGCGGTACATTCCCAGCGTAGCGGCAGAAAGCGCTAAGTGCTTGAATGCCGTTCGGGTAGACGGCCCCATATGTTCTTCTTCCCTCAACGTAGGCGTCGACCCCTTCGTGCAATTTCATAGGACACCAGCCATGCTGAACGAAGCGACTTTCCGGAGAGCCCTGGTGTCTAATCTTGCGTAGATACTTACTGTCTTGAGGTTCCGGTGACCGAGAAAATCGGCGATCTCTCGAAGCGATGTTCCTTTCCTGAGCAAACGTGTTGCGCAAGCATGACGGAGAGAGTGAGGACCGAGTTGCTCCGGTTTGATCCCCAACGCTAACATTCTCGTGCTGACAAGCTGGTGCATTGGAGCTGGGCGAATTCGTCCATGCGGGAGTTGCGCGGCAACAAAAACATAATCTGTTGCCGACCGCGGTCGACCGTGCTGTAGGTAACGGATGATCGCTTCTCCGACCTCATATTGGATAGGAAACTGCTGAATTCCGCCGCGCTTTGCACGATGGACTGTGAACGTTTCGCTCTCCCAGTCGAAATCACTAAGTCGGAGCTGCGCCACCTCACTGCTTCGTAGACCGTAAATCGCGAACAGGAGGAGGACAGCTTTGGCGCGGAGGTCACTAGGAGAAGATCCGTTGGCAGATGCTATGAGTCTTCTTACCTCCGTCCACTTTGGCCCTTTTGGACGGTTGTGAGCTCCACGACTTGCCGGACGTTGAATACCGAGTGCTATGCCTGGAGCACACCACCCTCGAAGCTCGGCATAGTTGAAGAAACTTCGCAATGTCCCGGAGGTCGATGCGATAGTACGGACTGTCCATCCCTCACGCCGTTTAATCGCTAAGAACTCATCAATGTGGCGCAACAAAACCGAGTTGAGATTCTGATGTTGGTCGCCAAACCACCTCAGGAATGTCAGTGCCCTATCTCGGAGAGTGTCAACACTGGCCGAGGATAGCCCTTGAATCCGCTTCGCCTCAGCAAATTCTTCACCTAAGTGCTGAAAAGGATTTGGAGGCCGAGTAGCCAGCTGGCCGTGAAAGCGCAGCCAACTTTGAGCAACGCGAACGAACATGAAAGGTGCTCCTGGTCGTTTCAGTTTCTTCCGCAATGGGCCATCGTATGCTGCCCACTCTTGCGCTGCCGCTTCGATCTCGTTCAGTTCGACCTTGCGGAGCGAAGTCATTCCTAGGAGGCGCACGATGTGAATCAGGTAAGCCGCGGTAGACCGTACGACCTTCCGCCTGACGCCCCTTTTCAGCATGGATGCGAGGTATTGCTCCCGCTCCGGAAGCAACGGAGCAGTTTTGTGTCGAGCGTGCAGACTTGGCCATGATGATATTTCGTCGAAGAGATTCATCCGTCTTCCTTTCCTCTGAAGAGATGTATCTTACGGCGGGATCGTAAGCCAACGAGAGAGCAAGGCACCGAGGAAAAATCGAAAAGTTCCCGCTTTTTTCGCGCTTGCGAAGGTAACATTCCGATGTAGAATGTTTGAGCCACTTCTCAGCTGGGTTCCCATGCTGTCGCAGTTTTCTGCATTCCCGCCTTTGAGCGAATCCGCAGTGGAGGTGTCTGATGTCCGCCCAAACAGCCAATCGTTTTCGATCAATATCGAACGCCACGTGGTCCGTTGCTAGAAACATCAATTCGATCTTGCCGCACGGCAAATTGCCTCAACGGTCTTGGGCGCCCGGTGCGCTGCTCAGAAGTTGGGAGCGGGTGCCAATGGCAACGGGTGTTCCACGGCGAACACTATCACTCTGTCCCGAGTGCAATCGTGAAGCGGTAGAGGGTGTGATCAGAGGTGACGCGAGTCTAGCCGATTTCAGGGATCGTCCCGGAATCATCGAGGCCGAGATCCTGGAAGAAGCAGGGCGCATTCTTATGCGCAAAGCCTGCGAGAGGCATGGTCCGTTTGAAGATGTCCTCTCGAATCATCCGGCTTTTTTCAAGCGGATGGAGAGCCTGGGGTTTGGGAAAGACTTCAATTGTGCCGGCGACGAAATAGTTCACAATCACGGCGCAAACAGTATCAGGACGGGGCGCGGTACATATTTGATCGTCGATCTTACCAACCGCTGCAACATGTTCTGTTCGCCCTGCTACATGGACGCCAATGCCGCGGGCTACGTCCACGAATTGGATATGCAGGATGTGACGGCTGTGTTTGAGAGAGCGAAGTCTTTCGAGCCGCAGCGAGAAATTAACGTCCTGTTCTCCGGTGGCGAAGCAACGCTTTCACCAATATTCCTGGACGCAATCCAGCACGCTAAGAGCGTGGGCTTCCATCGGCTTCATGTCGCGACCAATGGAATTCGCTTTGCGCAAGAGGAAGAGTTTGCCATTCGGGCGAGGGCCGCCGGGCTGCACGGCGTTTATCTGCAATTCGACGGGATCACCGAAGAAAAGAATAGTCACCGCGGAATTGGCAACTATATGGAAACCAAACGCCGCGCTCTGAACAACATCGCGGCCGCCGGCATGAAAACTACCCTTCAGGTAACTGTGGTCAACGGATTGAATAATGATGGGGTTGGCGACATCGTTCGATTCGTTGCAGATCACATCGAGAAGATCCACGGGGTCATTTTTCAGCCAGTGATGTTCTGCGGCCGAGATGAAGACATTTCCGTTGACGAGCGCTACGCGAAGCGGTACCCGGTTTCACAGATCGCATACGATTTGCAGGCTCAGACTTCATTCGGGTGGGAGCCGATGCGCGACTGGTTCCCGGTCTCTGCCTACGGAGCATTCGCGCACTTGTGCGACATCCTCCGTCCGGATGCCGAGCTGGGAAGTCTATTCAACGATATACATCCCGACCATGGGATGTTCTCCCCGATTCTTGTCAACGCTCGTTCAAAGGAGATCGTTCCGGTTGCCAGGTTCTTCGACGTGGAGCAGTTCGTCCATGACATCGTCGAGATCGCTGACTCGGGCAGAAAGCCGGCGATTCTCAAGTCGATGGTCCTCCTTTCCTTGGTACGCAACTTCGATTCTGACAACGCACCTCCGGATTTCGGTATCGCCCAGCTTCGCGGGTTGTTTGCGGACTGCGTTTACCGGGTTGCCGGCAGCGGGCCGAACTGGTCCGAGCAGGCATATGCCTACAATGGCGTATGGAAACTTGTGATGGTCAGCCCTATGGCTTTCCAAGACAACTCCAACTACGACCTGGCGACCATTTCCCACTCCACGACCCCAATGGCGACCCAAGAGGGTGAAATCAATTTTTGCGCCTATAACGGAGGCGGCTGGCGGAGGATCGTGGAGCACCTCCACCAGACGGCGAGATTGGCCGACTGGAATAGGTCGCACGGCCGTCATCCGATTTACGCCAAGGGCAAAGAAGTGCCTATGGGCGCAGAAAACGGTGGAAAGGCTGAACTGGTCCAGATTGAGAGGCAACAAACGCGAGCTTAATCTGCGGAGGCCTTGCCCGCAGAGGATTGCGTGACGAAGGAGTCAGATATGGGCCGAATACACAGAACTCGGCTAGCGGCGTCGAAAACCCATCAAAATTTTGTGAAGGAAGCCAAGCGAGCTTTCCGCACAATGGGCTGGGAGGTTTCTCGCGACCTTCTGTCGCCCACATTAGTCGGGGCGCAGCCGCTCTTTTTTCCGATATCGCCTATCTTCGAGGCTGCTTTCGGCTACCAGGGGGACCTACGCTTCCTACAGTTTGGGTATACGGTAGCTTCGCCTCAATTTTGCTACAGCGACGGCGGAGACGATTTGCCTTCCGATCAGCGGCTGTGGTCTTGGTTTCTCAACCACCCAGTCATCTCCTCACGCTTGCCGGAGAACCGATATCCCACCCTCTATGGGAGGTTCCCGCAGGGAACCGGAAGGCCTGCGCTTGAGGAGATCCTGGGAAGAGGAGCAGACCTTCCGACGTGCCATTGCCTGCTGCTGGATAGACGAGATCGGCGGGCATACATTTCCCAGCGGGACCAGACCATGATGTTGTTTGCCCTGGCGGAGCCCTCGGAGGGTGACGACCACAACGTGTTTGTGGATGGGCGATTGATGAGCCCAGGCAGTGAGAACTACAAGTTGCCCTCAGCTCCAGAGCTGCTGACCGAGTTTCGCCGGTTCCTGGACAGTCAGGTTCCGAGGGAACAGCGTGCCTAATTGTTGTTGGGTGGACGCCCATACTGGTCAGGTTCAGTTTGGGTTTTGAGAACGCTGCTTCGCAGCGGCTGAAGAATGACACGTCACCCCAGGATGGGAGCTGCAGGCTAACTTTTGGTTACCGTACGCGAACTTGTTGAAAAAAGGCCTACTAGGCAAAGTCTTGGCGGAACGCCGCAGGACATCGCAGGATATGGTTCGCGTCGGCGAACCTGTTCATTTTGCTGGGACGCCCAGCCTAGCCAGAGCAACGGTTTATGGTGAAGCCGAATCTCCGCACCAAGTCCATCGGGACAAAGGTAAGTGAGGACGAGTATGCCCAGCTGGAGCGAGCCGCCCAAAAGTCGGCCAAGACGCTGGGCGAATGGTGCCGGGAGGTGATGCTGGCCAGTGCGAACGGCCAACCGGAGAAGGTGAACGGAACCAGGGGCGAGGCCCATGCGGTCATGGCTGAGGTGGTCGCGCTTCGAGCGATCCTCCTGAACGTACTTTTCAAGCAAGCGAAGGGCGAACCACTGACAGCCGAGGAGATGCAGCGGCTAATCGACCGGGCTGACTCGGACAAGCTGAAAAAGGCACGAGAAAGGCTGGACCAAGCATCTGTTTCCAAAGCGAGTTGAGATGACCAACGTTTTCCGGAGCGTCTTTAATAGTTTAGTCGGTCCGCGCGGTGAACTACGGAAGGTTCCCTGGACTGGGGGTGAAAAGTGAATCGGTTATTGGGTCGACGGGAATCGCTGGGCCTGTCAAAAAATTGGCTGTGGCCGACTCTTGTGGCTTTAGTCCTAGCTTTCGTCGCGTGGATAGGAATCTTCACGTACCAGAGCGTTGAGGCCTGGACGCCATTGCAGCAGTGGTACTGGGTTCAATATTCGATCAGCAAGGGTTTTCCCAATCCGGGTGGTACCTACCAAGTGCTTTCGAAACTGGACCGACAAGGGCAACACAGCATGGCCACGGACGCGGACGTGAAGCCCGCCCCCTTGGAGATATGGCCCTCGTTTGCGCTCACGGCGAAGGCGCGGCAGGCGGGAGCGGTTGCTCTGAAGGTTGACACGGTGCATTACACGGACGCGCAAATGAACCGGATGCTTGCTCAGTCGATTTATGCGGGCCAGTCTCCCGGTGATCTGATCTGGCCAGCGTGGGCTGGGGCATTGGGAGTGTTTGTGCTCAGTCTTTTACTCGCAGTCTTATGGAGGAACCGGGCACGACGCCACAGCGAAGA
>Ga0210398_10002362_pt1 | contig 18515 bp, 13 predicted proteins | sample IncBWC4OmetaG_FD_161047 | JGI IMG/M metagenome (GOLD analysis project Ga0210398, IMG submission 161047) | Forest soil microbial communities from Barre Woods Harvard Forest LTER site, Petersham, Massachusetts, United States - Inc-BW-C-4-O | ecosystem: Environmental > Terrestrial > Soil >... | reverse complement strand
CCGAGGCGGGATCGCAACGGGTTCCGTCGCGGACGCGGGCACGGCACCGGGGCTCGGCGTGCCCGGGCTCGCCGTGCCGGGGTTCGCCGTGCTCGAGTTCGGCGCCGCGGGACTCCCCGCGGAAGGGCTCCCCTTGGCCGGGCTGACCGGCGCGTGGCTGGGCGCAGGGGGGCTCGCGGCCGTGTCAGGCGCAGGCGCGCGCGCAGGCTGTACCGGCGCGCTCTGACAGCCGGCCAGCAGCGCCAGGGCGCCCAGGCTAACGAATCGATTCGACCTGCTGTTCACCGATTTCCACCTTGCCGTAGCGACCTGGATTGAGCTGCGCCAGTGCCGAGAAGCTCTTCTGCACCCATTCATCGTAAGTGCCATCCTTGGTTCGCGCGGCGTTGACTTCATGCAATTTGATGGCCTTTTCCTCGAACGGGAATGCCTGTTCCTCGAGCAGCACATCGTACTGCTCCAATTCGTCCTTCTTGAGGTTCTTCGGGCGCTCCGAACTGATCAGATCCTTGCCGAGTTGTCTGTACAGTTCCGCACTCTCGAAGGTTGCGGCGGTGGTGACCTCGGCCACCTGGTAGTCCGCCGCGGCTTCATAGGCCTTGAGTGCGGCCTCCATCGCCTTGCGCTTGTCGGCCAGAGACTTCTTCAGCGGCACGACCAGCTTGATGCGCCTGAACTCTTCGCGAGCCGGAACCGCCAGAGTCAGGGTCGCATTGGCCGCCAGCGCCTTGCTGCGATCGGTCCGCGCCGCGCCGGCCGAGCGGTCGGCGGCGATGATCTCCTTGAGCCAATAGTCTCGTCCGCCGAAATCGCCCGCCTTGCCGGCCATCACGCTCAATTTGTTGCGGGCTTCCATGGCCGGGCCCATGGGCTGCGCGAAGTGCTTCACGAAGGCTTCGAGCATGGCGCGGGCCTTGGCCGGGTTGCCCGACTTCTCGTACAGATCCGCCGCCTGCAGGGTGGCCTCCCGCTGCACATCCGGCGTTTCCTTGGGCGACTGCGCAATTTGCTCGAATTCAACCGCCGCCTGGCCAGGTTTGTTCGATTCCGAATAGGCCACGGCGAGATTCCGGGTCACGTCGGCCTGCAGCGGACTTTGCGGGAAGTTGCGTCGGAACCCTTCGAGAACGACGATCGCGCGGTCCCATTGCTTCTGAGTGATCAGCAGCGCCGCGGCGTCGAAATCAGCGCTTGAACGCACTTTGGATGCGGGCGCAAGCGCTGCGACGCGCAGAAAATCATCCACCGCCGCGGCGCTGTCACCGGACTTGCTCTTCTGCTCGCCCTGCTTGTAGATCGATGCGGCAAGACGCTCGACGATCGCTCCGCGCTCCGGATCGTTCGGCGGCATCAAACCTTGCGCATGCGTATAGGCCGTTTCGGCCTGGTCGAACACACCCTGTTCGAAATTCGAATTGCCGATCACTGTCCACGCGATGCGTTGTTTGGCGGCGTCCACCGGCGGCGACTTTGCCAGGAGCGCTTGCGCGGCAGACATCGCGCGCGGATAGTCCTTGGCCGCATAAAGCTCCGTGGCGGCACGCGTCAGGACCTGCGCGCTTTCCGGATGAGCGGGAAACGTCTGCGCGAACTTCAAGGAGCTCTCGATCGTCTTGACGTGCAAGGCGGCCTTGGGCTCGCCGGACAATGTGTCTTCTTGCTTCCCGTAAGCAACGACCGCCGCATACCCGGCCGCCGCCGCCTTCTCGTGATCGCCATAGTGATAGGCGGTGCTTTCGTATTCCTGGGCGGCGTCCAGATACTGCTTGCTCTCGAACAGCGTATCGGCGAGCAGAAAATTGGTCACCGCGGAACCCGGGTCGTCCGGGAATGACCGCAGATAGCTGCGGTACCATTTCGCCGCTTCTTGATAATCCGCGACATCTTTGGTGCGTTGCGCTTGGGCGTGATAGTACTGCGCCACATCCTTGAGATTGGTCTTCAGCACCTCCACGACCTTCGGTTCGCTCTTGGGGTCTCGGCCCTGCCAGTACGGCGTACCGAAGCTGTAATTTTCCACGAACTCTTTCTTGCCCTGCAATACCAATTGCGGGAAACCGCCTTTCGAATAAGCCTCGATGGCCTGCATTTCCAGCAGTGGAGCTTTCTCGTTGTTGCGATCCTGTGACACGAAGGCGCGATAGCTGTCGGCCGCATCCGTGTAGCGCTCCTTCTCCATGTACAAATCGCCCAAGCGGGCATACATGAGATACACATAAGGCCGCGGCAGCCGGCCCGGCGGCGTGCGGTGCTTGACGAAGTCGGCGATCGACTTCGGGCCCTCGAGATAGGAGAAGGTGATCGACATCACCCGGAACGTGTCCTCGACGAGTTCCCGATTGGCGCGGCTCAGGGTGTCGATCTCAATCATTTCCTTCGAGTCTTTCTTGGAAACCAGGACTGAATCGAGTACGGAGGCAAATGAATCCAGGCTGCGTTCATTTTCGCCCTGCTTGAACAGCGACCAGCCGTGCTTGTAGAGGCTTTGGTTGTAGAACGCGGAGGAAGGTCCCGCCTTGATGACCGCCTCGTAGGCGGCTTGCGACTTCGGGTATGCCTTGTCGGAGAACAGCAGCTCACCGCGGCGAAATTGCGTCTCATCGATGAAGCGGCTGTTCGGATACTGCGCCACGAGCTGATCCAAGGAGGCCAGCGCCTTATCGGGCTGCGCGTTCAGCTCATAGGCCCGGGCCAGCTGGTAGAGCACCGAATCATTGCGTTCATACTTCGGGTAGGTCTTCAGCAGCGCGGAATACAAATGAATGGCTTCCGTGGCCCGCAACCCCTCGTTGGTCACCAGTTCGCGCTCGATGCGTTCGGATTCCGAGCTTTCCAAATTCAAATCACCGAGGCGTCGCAGCGCCTCGGAGCGCAATGCGGCATCCCCCGCATTCAGATCAAGGAAGCGCTTGTAGCTTTCCATGGTCTTGGCGGAGTCGACGTTCTGCGGAGGATCGGTGCTGATATCGACCGGCTCATTGTCCAGATCCTTGATGGTCGCCGGTTTCTTCGGCGCGGCGAGACTCGCCGGACTGAGCGCGACCGCGGCCAGTATTGCGGCGGCACATGTCAATCGTGAGACCAAGGGCTTCATGGCTTGGGCCTGGGGGGCGCGTTGGACGGTCCGTTCGACGTGCGGTCATATATCGCGGCCAGCTCATAGCGCGCCTGGATCTCGTAGGTTTCGATGCGCTGCTTCTGTCCCTCGAGTTCGCGGATGGCGAGCGATTGCAGGAAAAGATTCTGCCGCTCCGAGATATCCGCCAGGCGCTCATGCAACTGATCGATCCGCGCACGGATGGCCGCTACGCGCGCGGCATAGCCGCCCGTGGTCAACGGGGTTCCCGCGCGTGCCTGCTTGACCAGGACGGCGCGCTTCTGCGTCTCCTTGAGCGCGCCCTCGAGTTCCTTGACCGAACGGCGCTCATTCCACAGCCTGGCCTTGAAGCTCTCCGACAGCCGCCAGTACATGACGCCCTTCATGAGGCGGTGCTTTTCGCGCATGTCGGCCAAATCCGGATCATCCGGATGCATCGCCAGATATTCCTCGATGCGCTTCAAACGCGCCCAGGTCTGTTGCTCCTCGGGAGTGCCCAAGGCAGCCACGTCATTGGACTTCTCGATTTCATTGATACGTGATTCGAAATCCACGCGCTTTTGAGTCAACCCGTCAAGATCGGTCGCGGCCAACACGGCATCGGCCTTCGGCACGCGCTGGTCATAGGCCGCCTGGCGGGTATCCAGCATGTCATCGTATGCCGAGACATCGTCGCGCCAATCGTCAAGATTGCGGCTCATGAAGTTCAGTTCGCGGTAGTTCTTCAGACCTTCTTGAAACTCGTTGCTGGCCAGAAGCGCATACAGATAGCGCGACTCGGGCGCGTTGGGCACCGTCGTCAGCTGCCAGTACCAGGTGAGCGTGTCCTTCTTGTCATCATCCAGCAGCCGATCGAGCAGCTTGCCGCTGCGAATACCCTCGATCGAGTCATCGATGCGCTTCAGCTCCGCGTCGAAGGACTCGATGGCTGAATTGTAGGATTCGGCGGCCTGGCCCGATGCCGACAACTGAGCGTACGCGTAAGGCACCGTCAGAAACGACTCTTGAACCGCCGAGTCGAGCAAACTGCGCTTGCGAAGCGCAAGCCAGGGAACCAGCGCGCGCTTGAATTCACCCATGCCTGCATCCGCCCACCCCACTCCCAGCAGCGCCTTGCTCGAATAGGGGCCCTCGAGCCGTACCCGCTCCAGGATGGGCCTGGCTTCCGACGCCCGCTGGGCCTGCAGCAGCGCAAAGCCGAGCGCGAGGTTGGCCTTGTCTTTCAGCGCCAGCAATTCCTCGCTGTGGGTCTGTATGTTGCCGACCCGGTCGAGATACGTGATGGCCTCCGGCAACCTGCCCCTGCGCACCAAGGCCACGCCCAGATTGAATTGTGCATAGGCTGTCCAATCGGGGGCGCCATGCCAGCTGCTGAGCGCCGTGATGGCCTCGTCGTACCGCCCCTGGCGCATCATGAGCTGCGCCAGCAGCATGTAGCGCTCGGCGTTGATGCGCTGGTCCACCTTGTCCGAGACCTGGCGCAGCGCCCGCTCCGACTCTTCGAGATAGCCGCGCTGATACCAGACCTTGCCCAGAAAGTACCAGGCGCGGTTGCGCACGAACTCCGAGGTATTCTTCTTCAGCAGCGCTTCGAATATCCGGCCGGCCTCGACGTGCTCGCCGAGAGACAGGTACAAACCTCCCAGCAACAATTCGGCTTCTTCCTGGGTATGCGGAACGCGATCCAACTGGCGCGCGGCGAGCAGGCGCGTGATCGAATCGAAATAATCGTCCTGAAAGAAGTAAAAGAGCACGTCGCCGTAGGCGAGATCCTGGACCACATGCGGCGCCAAGCCATTCGGATCCGGCTTGACGTTCTTGGCATGCGGCGCCGCAAACGGCAGCGCCAGCAGCAGCCCGCCGAGCAGCAGCGGCCGAAGTGTGTGAATCACGCCTTGCACGCAATCATTCCCAGTCTTTGATCAGGAACTCAGGTTGATGCTTGGGAACGCGGTCGGTGATCTTAAGTTCCAAATACTTCGCGCCCACGCCCTTGTCGAAATTGATCGCGGCGCCGCGCTTGTAGTCGCGCTCAACCGGACCTTTTCCGGTGAAGAATGCCACCAGCTCATGCTTGCCGACTTTCAGATTCCCCAAGTAGATTTGCTGCACGCCGCCCTTGAGCAAGGCGTCGGCTTCGCGCGCCGTGTAGAGGTAATTCTTGACTTCCTTGTTGTCGATTTTAACCGTCACCGAATCGAGCGCGAAAAATGTTCCGACATCCATCGAGATGTAGAGCGCCACCTGGGTGTTGGCCGGAAAGAGCAGCTCTTCCTGGAGCACGAACAGGTCCTTGTTCAGATCGACGACATCTTTTTTCAGCCCCTGCACCTCTTGATCCAGCGTCTTGAGTTCCGCCGGCGGCGCATCGACCGCGGGCACCGGCGGTGCCGGCGCATCCGCGGCGGGCGGTGTATCGGCGGCGGGCGCATTCGCCGCCGCGGCGGCCGGGGGTTCGGCTGCGGAAGCGGCGGCCGGCGGCGGGGTCTCGCCCATGGCCATCCACGCCGGGGACAGCAATGCGCCGCAGACCATGACCGATACAATTCGATGCTTGAGATGCATAGCAGACCTATCGTTATTCGCGCAACAATTCGCGGATTTGATCAAGATAAACGCGTTCGTCGCCGCGCTTGAAGCCGACGGCTGAATAACGCACGACGCCCGCCCGATCCACCAAGATCGTCATGGGCATTTTCTGCAAGAAATAGTCCTTGCCGATCTGCGATCCGGTGTCGAACAAGATGGGATACGACACACCCATGGCGGCCGCAAATTCCTTCGAGCGCCGCAGGTCATCGTCCACCGACACGCCCAGGACCACCAGGCCGGCACGCTGGTAGGTGATGTTGATCCGATCGAGCGCCGGCATCTGCTGGCGCGAGTCCCCGTCCGAGCGAGTCCAGAAATTCACCAGCACGACCTGGCCGCGAAATTCGGACAGGCGCAGATTGCGGCCATCCAACCCTCGCAACACGAAATCCGGTGCATCCTTGCCGACGATGGTCGGCACGGCCGCGTTCGACGATGCGGCCACTGCGGCACTCAGAATCAGGCAACCGGCGAACAATGCTCTACGCATGCGGTGCAACGCTTAAACTGACGCCTGAGCGTCGCGACTCATCAATCACGCTGGTAACCCCGCTGTCCTGGACCTCTCTCTTAAAAATGGGCCCCGTACCGGAAGCTTTGCGCCCTCGCCTTTCGGTGAGTTTGCCCTGATCAGACCTTATGCAAAATCGCACAATGCGAGCCGCAGTGTCAACGCAGCGGCCGCGAGTTCGCTCGATTTCTACATGACTTGGCGCACATTCATGCAAATTCATTGAGGAGCCGTTGAGCGGTCGTGCGGCGCGGGCAGCAGATGGTCGCATGCCTTGCAGGCGGGAGATCATGTCTCTGTAATGAGACAATCGCAGGGGCGATGTGAAGGGTCTGACTTTGCCGTCAGACCCCTCTTAGCGACGTGAGGTTACGCAACCAATCCATTCACCAGACCGGCGAGCGGCTGCCACGCGATCAAGGGCTGCAGCGCCGTTCCGGAGCCGAGCGTGTTGTTCAAGTTGGGCGCCGGGAACAAGGTCGGCCATTGAGCGATGGCGTTTGCACTGTGCAGCGCCATGTAATTCAGCACGACCATCTGCACCAGGTTGGGCACGTTGTTGCCTGCGGGGCTGCCGGTGGTGTTTTGCGATCCGTCCGGGTTGAAATTGCCGATCTGCATACTCATTTCCGGATTGGCCTGTGCGGCGACCGCTCTGCCCGCCGGATTGAAGACCAAGAAATAGGTGGCTGCGACGTTCTGGTTGTCGGCCGTCCACACGCCCTTGCCGCGTCCGCCGACGGAGTTGTCGATCATGCCGCTGCTCGCCAGCGATCCGTCGCTGAAGATGTAGATCATCACCGGCTTGCCGACGCGCGATGCGTATTCCAGGCATGCGCCGATGCAGTTGCCCAGATTCAAGTCGCGCGCCTCGCCGTCCATGCGGTTGCCCGAGTGATAGTCGAAGCCGTCCATTTCGATGGTGCCGGCGGCGGCATTGCCGTCAATGACGAGTTTCATGACCGCGGCGGTCTTTTGATAGTCGGAATTGGCCTGGTATTCCGCGGTCGAGAAAATGCCGCCCGCGCCCACGATGTTGGGATCCACGTCCGGATTGACGGCCGATGGACTGTTGTACCGGTCGACGATGTACGCCGATTTGGTGTATCCGCATGCCTGGATGCCCGGAACCGTCTGGCCGTTCACCACGCCGCCCAGCGCAGTCGCGTTCAGGGTTGTGTTGCCGGGATATGCCGTCACCTGGGCGTACTTGGAATCGCTGATGCGCTTCATCGACTCCAATACGTTGGTCACGTCGGAAGCGTTGGGCAGCAGAGTGCTGAGCTGCCCCGTGCTCACCAAACCCTTGCTGTCCTGCGAACTGGATACCTTGGTCGGCTGCGCTGCGGCAATGACCATGGTCGGAGGCGCCATCGAGTTGCCTCCGGATTGGGAACTCTCCGAGCCGATCAGGTTGAGCAAGCCGCCGCGGGCGCCGAACTGGTAAATGCCGTACATGGGATTGTGCGGATTGGTGTTGGTGTCGTTTTGGGACAGCGCCGGAATGATCGTGCCGGTCGTACCGGCCATGGTTGCGGCGCTGGCGCGCAGTTTCATGCCTCGCAGGTGCGCGCTGTCCGAGTGATAGCGCAGACCGAAACTTGCATCGACGAAGCTTCCCGAGGCGCTGGCGTTCGGCACCATGGATCCCGGCAGACCCAATTTGCTGTAGCCGGCTACCGATAAGAAATCCAGCTGTCCGCCCGGGCCGCCGACCAGTACGTTGGAACCTGCAATGTTGCCGCCGCCTGCCAGGTCGAAGCAGATGAACGGGATCTTGCCGGCGCCGGTCGTGATGTTGCACGCCGTCACGGCCGCCTGGATGTCGGTGGCGAGCGTCGCCCGCGCGGCGCGCGGGTAGGCAAGCATGCCGGCGAGCGTCGGTGCGATGACCGTCGCGGCGCCCGTCATGAAGCTCTGCGCGACGAATTCACGGCGCGTGCGCGGCCGGGAATGCTCCTGCAACAGCAGCGGATCGTGTATTCCCAGCGCCTTGGTTTTCTTGCTCATAAATTTAAGACCTCTTCCGTCTTGCTTAATTGATCAACATATCGGCGCTGCCGAAGGCCGTCGCGCAGGCTGCGGCGGTTACCGCCTGTACCCGGGCAACGGTATTGCACGCCGTTGTGGTGCAAAGATTTGCGATCAAGCTGTCGAGCTCGCCCGTGGGTCCCGTGATCGTCGTGGCGGCCGGCTGACTATGCAGACCCGAACCCAAGACCGCAGCGGCCAGCGGACCGGTGACGGAATCGATGCCGGATTGGCTCGAGAACAGTCCGGCACTCAAGGTCACGCCGGGGAGCACCTTGGCCAAATAGGTCGGGTTGTTGACCATGACGTTGCAGTATTGGATGGCCAGCTGGGCGACGCCGACTTGGTTGGCGGCAGAGAAGCCTTCGAGCGTCGGCGTCGGCGGCAGCTGCTGCTGGACGGCCAAGTACGTCGCGCTGGCGTTCGGATCCGACGTCGGCACGCCCGTGAGCGCCGACAGAGTCGCGTTGACCTGGGCAAAGGTTTTGACGCCGATGTCCGCAACCACCGGGCCCGGCGCGTTCGCCGGCATGCTCGGCGTCGCCTCGACCACGACATTGCTGTGACTGCCCAGCTTGTCGAAGGTCAGGAAGAACTGATCGATGGCGGGCCCGCTCTGCAGGGCGATGACCGTGCCGATGTTCGACAGCACTTCACCCGTGGGCACGTAGTTCGCTCCGGTGATCGTGGTATTGAGCGGTATGTAGGCCTGGCCCACCTGCGGGATCGTGCCGTTGATGCCGATGCGAATGCCCTGCACAGGGATGCTGGGCAGCGTGCTCGAAGTCACGGTCGGATCCAGCGAGACGAAAGTCGGCTGGTAGAACAGATAGCTGTAGCTGTCGTATTGGCTGACCGTGAACATGACGTAAGCCTGCGACACGGCGGTCACGTCCGATACGTTGAACAACACATAGTAACGCTCGCCCACTCCGGCGTTGAAGTTCTGCATCACCTGCGCCGGGGTCATGGAGCGGCTGTGGATGGCGACGAATTTGATCAGCCCCTGCCAGGAGCGATCGCCCGACACCTCATTGCCGAGGACCAGCGCGAAGGTGCTATCCCAGTTGGAAATCGTGCCGCCCTTCTGCGGATCAGGCACCGGCACCAGAGCGCCGTTGACGTAGATCTGGCGTCCATTCACGGCGTCGTAGGTGAGCACGACATGCTGCAAGGATGCCTGCAGCGCCATCGCCGCATCAGGGGTCTGCAATTGCGGCAGACCGGTCAGCGCCGTAGTCGACGTGCGCAGCATGAAGTCGTAGTCCTGGTTGGTCTGGCCCAGCGTGAAATTGCGCGTGGTGTCGCCGCCGGAATAACTGACCATATAGGAGTTGTTGACCGCCACCAGGGCCGGGGCCACCCAGGCCTCAACCGAGAATTCGCCCGTCGCCTGGATCATGCTGTAGATCTTCTGACTGGCCTGAGTCGTGGCCTGCGCCTTGCCGCCGGCGCCCACATTGATGCCCCAGCCGCCGGCCAGGGTGACATTGCCGGAAATCGTCAGATCCGCGGACGGGTCGATGCCGCTGGTGTCGAACGTCGTGTTGTTCACGACCGATTGGAACTCGTACTTGGCGATGGTATCGGCATCGTAGCGGCTGGCGCCGCTGGCAATAGTGCCCTGCGTCAGGGTCAAGGCCTTGCTGACGACCAAGTTCGGATCGATGTTGGCCGGCGTCAGCATTCCTGCGAACGCCTGAATCGCCGTCAGCATCGTCTGGGCATCGTTTGCGCAGGTGGTCCAGCAGTTGTGGTTGTCCGTCGCCAGGCGCTGATAGAGACGTGAGTTCGTGCCGCACGTGCCGCCGTTGTTCCCGCCGGACCCGGCGCAGCCGGTGAAGTCGATTTTCGGAATGGCGGCAGGATACGCGATCGCGAGCGAAGGATCGGCATGGTACGGCGACTGCTCAACGGACGGGTCCGCCGTCGTGGAATGGCAGCGCACGCAATTCGTATGGGTGATGGGCCAAACGGTGGCCGCAAAATCGCTCGAATCGGCCGGGAAGTTCAAGCTCTGTCCGACGGACTGAACGGGCGGGGCTTGCAGCTGCACGGCGGTCGCGGCCGCGGCGCCCGAGGCACTGGCCCAGTTCGCGATCCAAGTCGTCAAGATCTGGCCGCAGGCACCGGCGTCGGCGAGCCAGCAGTTATGGCCGCCGGCCACCTTGGTGACGATGAGCGAGGTCGAAGGCGTGGCCAGGTTGACGACGGTGTTGGCCTGGGCATAGGCAAGATTCACATCGTCGCTGCGCGCAAAATTCGGCATCTGCGCCGGCGTGGTGGCGTTGTGGCATTGGCCGCAGCGGTTCTGCACGCGCACGTTGTTCCAGAAATTGATCTGGAACGCGGTGACATCGGCGGTCGCGGCCGGCGGTCCGGTATAGGCGTCCGCAGTGACCGTCTGCGATGGAGCCGGGTTGGTCGTCGTCGGCGCGCCCGCGCCTCCGCAGGCGCTCAAGGCAATGGACGCCGCGAGCGCTGCTAAGCCGGTAATGCGTGTAACGTTCATGCTCAGGTCCCCATGCAGTAGGCGGCGCCTTCAGCGAAGACTTGCCGCAACGAATAGTTATGCGATTGGAACGAAGTGATCATCGAATTGATCTGGGTGAAGTCAGCCGTGGTGTTGGGTGCGCGCAGGCACACATCCTTGAACACGCGGGTGACCTGGCAGCTGGTGAATGCTGCGCTGCTTTCCAGTTCCTGGCCGAGGGACTTGGCACCGTTGCCGCTGCCGGGAAGGCTCGCACTCCATCCCAAGATATAGTTGGGTCCCGTGCGCCAGCGGTTGTTCCACGAATCGTCCGGGGTGTTGAAGCCCTGCGGAAAGTTGGTGTTGTTGATGTGGTACTTCGGCTGCACCTGACCTGCGGTGTAGACGATGTTTCCGGTCGTATCCGTCATGGTCGGGTCGGTGCCGGTGAAGTTGTAGAAGGCGAAAGCCTGCGCCATCGGGTCCATGCCGCTGTGGCAGCCGATGCAATTGTTCAGGAACAAGGTGCTCACGCCGCCGGGGCTGCGCGTCACGTCCTGGCGGATCCGATCCGGCGGCCGCGTGGTATCCATGACCAGCTGAAGGTCGTTGCACAGATGGTTCAACATGGTGAAGCGGAACATCGCCCGGTTGGTGCCGTTGATGAAGAAGGCGCTGGCTGCGCCGCGTGTGGTCATCACGCCCGCCGTCGCGGCCGCGGGAATGCCGGTGAGCGCCGACTGGGTGCTCGTGACCAGGTGCACGCTCAAGTCGACGTTGTTGGCGTCGAGCGCGTCATACATGGCGTTGTTCGCGGGAGAATAGGCGGGTACACCGGAGGCCGAATCGCCGATGTACACGAGGTCTGCGCTGAGCAGCGTGTTGAAAGGGACATTGTCCTTCACCATGCCGATCACGGTCGCCGTGTAGTCATTGAGCGGCACGAACACAGACTGGTCCCGGTTGGTCCAGGGCGCCGCCAAATTGCGGATGGTGTTGTTGTAGAAAGCGGGGTCCTGAGTCGCGATCAGCGCGGCGCTCACCGGATCGGTCGCCATCATCTGCGCCAGCTGCGCCGCGGTGGGCGGTATGCCGGCAACGCGGTTGTAGATTCGCGTCGCTTGGTCGGCATTGGGGTTTGCCGCGAACGCGCCGGTGCCGAGCAGCGCCAGGGCGCCGGCACACATTGTTGCGCGTATCGCCAGGGCAACACGATTCGGCGTCGCTGTCGTACGGCGTGCAATCTGCGTCATTGGTTTCTCCATCCCGTTCGTCATATATACATCCACTCGCGCGTGGCTTGGGTTCAACTTGGTGGCGAATATACGCAGCGGACTTGGGTCGGAGTAATGTCTCATCCGAACGACGTCGGTGTTTCGCGACAGTACCGACCCTCAATACCAGACCTATATCCTGACCTCGATTTCCGCACGGTCTGGCGCTGCGTGCACAGAGAAACGGATATGGAGAAGTTCTTCTGTGAGTGCGTTAACAGTATGCGTATGTACATCGACCGAAGATGTGCCGATGAGACCGATTAAGTTCAATGATACCGTTTGCACGCACAACGGCAACAAACTGAACTGAAACTATGAGATAGGCAGGGATTTATGAACACTTTCATACTGCGTGAACAGCGTCACGGATTGCTCAAGCTCGCTGCGCTTGCGCTGCCGGTGCTATGGATCATGGGATGCTCGAGCGCATCCAGCGGTCACGCGCCCGGCGTCGCCGGCGGTGAAACATTGACCCCCGGCATCACGAATTTTCCCCTGGCCTACATCAAGCGCCCGGTCCTCACCAAGGACATCGATGTGCGCGATCTCATCACTTCCATCACCGGCGGGGATCTGTACATTCGCAGTCAGGCCAGCGCCGCCGGCGCCGAAGTCAATGTGACAGGATCGATCACCAAGGGCATGGGCGACGTGCGCGACCTCGACGTCTCCCCGGACGGCACCACCATCGTCTTTTCGTTGCGCCTCCCCCTCAATCCCAAGAAGCCCAATACGGACGTCACCCAGCCCAATTGGCATATCTATACGTACAACGCCACGACCAACGCCGTGACTCAGTTGACCAACGATGACATCACCGCCGGCCACGACGTGGGCGCGCGCTACTTGCCGGACGGCAGAATCGTGTTCGCCTCCACGCGCCAGCTCGCGACCCAGTCGATCCTGCTGGACGAAGGGCGCCCGCAGTACCAAGCGCAGACCGACGACCAGTCCCAGTCCATATTTCTGCTGCATGTGATGAACGGCGACGGCAGCAACGCGCACCAGATCAGTTTCAATACCAATCACGATTTCGGGCCGTCCGTTTTGGGCAACGGCCAGATCGTCTTCTCGCGCTGGGAATCCACCAACGGCGGTCAGATCAGCCTGTATCACGGCAACCCCGACGGCACCGGGATTGAGCTCTACTATGGCGCCAACAGCCATGCCACCGGCGCCAATATCGCCGGGACCAACAACAACGTCATTCAGTTCTTGAATGCCCGCGAACTGGCCAACGGCACCCTGGTGGCCATTGTCCGGCCGTTCCTCGGCACGCAGCTGGGCGGCGATATCGTGCAGATCAACGCCACCGGCTTTGTGGAAATCCACCAGCCGGCCACCCCGGGTGGCGCTGCCGGCACGGCGCAGAGCAGCGCAACAACCCTGGGCGTGACGACGGATGCGAATATGCCTTCCCTGGGCGGCAGATTCGCGTCCGTGTTTCCACTTTATGACGGCACCAATCGGATGCTGGTGAGCTGGTCGCCCTGCTTGGTGCTCGATACCACGGTCAGCCCCAACACCACCAACCTATGCACCTCGTCGAATACCTCGGGCGCAAACGTCACCCTGGCCCCGCCGCAGTACACCCTGTGGATCTATGACCTGGACAAGGGAACCTTGGGTCCCGTCTTGAGCGCCGATTTGGGCACCATGGTGGTCGAGCCGGTGATCCTGCAGCCGAGAAAGCCTCCACCGGTGACGCTGGTCGATGCAGCTCCGGCGCCCGGTCAAGCCGCCACCATGGCCACCGCCGGCGTCGGGTTGTTGGATATCAGCAGTGTGTACGATGTCGACGGGGTCGATACGGCGACGCCCAACATCGCCGGAGTCTCGGATCCGAGCCAGCCGAATTTTTATACCCGTCCCTATCGTTTCATCAGAATCGAAAAGGCCGTGGAGATCCCCGGCAAGACCGTTCGCAAGATCAACCAATCCGCCTTTGGGCCCGCGGGCATGGGCATGCGCGAAATTTTGGGCTACGCGCCCATCCAACCCGACGGATCGGTGCAGATCCAAGTGCCGGCCAACGTGCCCTTCACGATCGACGTGATCGATGTGAACGCCAAGCGAGTCACGGCCCAGCACACCAGCTGGCTGCAACTGTTGCCGGGAGAGACAAAAAGCTGCAACGGCTGTCACACCACGGTCAATATGACCTCGCATGGCCGCGCGGGCCTCACCAAACCGGTGAATCCGGGCGCGCCGGCCACCGGTTCGCCGTTCCCGAATACCAATCCGGCCATCGCGCTCACCAATCAAGGCGCAACCATGGCGCAAACCTTGGCGCTCAGCACCTGTACCGCGAATGGCACGACCCCGAACGGCGCCACCACGCCCTGCTCGCAGATCTTGAGCTCGGATGTGATCTACGACGGCATTTGGACGGTCGGCACGACGCCGCCGCAACCGGACACGCCATTCTCTTATACCTATGCGCTCGCGACGCCGACGGCGCCTACCAATGCGAATTGCGCGGTTTGGAGCGCGCAATGCCGCAGCACCATCCACTATGCAGTGACGCTGACCGGCGTGGCCACGCCCAATCTTTTCCTGCAATCCATATGGGACAAGGCCAGCCGTACCAACATGGTCAACGGCGTGATGACCTCGACCGTATGCTCGGTGTGCCACGATCCGGTGAACGCCACCGCGATGGTGCAAGTCCCCCAGGGTCAGCTCGACCTGACTTCCAGCTCATCGAGTGTCGACACCACGGTCGTCACCTCCTATGAGCAACTTCTGTTTGCACATAATGCACAGACGCTTAATATGGGCGTGCTGCAAGACCTGTTGGTACCGGCGCCCGGCCCTCCGGACCCGGTGACCGGATTGCCGACGACCATCATGGTGCCCGTCTCACTGGCGCCCCCGATGACCGCCGGCAGCGCCGCAGGTTCGACCACGTTCTTCAGGATGTTTGACGGAAGTTTTCATGACCCGGTACTCGATCACACAGGTTTCTTGTCCCCCTCGGAGTTGCGATTGATCGCCGAGTGGGTGGACATTGGCGCGCAGTTCTTCAACGATCCGTTTGTTGCGCCCGTAGCGAACTGACCTGATGCGTCGTCTGCTCGCGCTGGTGCTGTTGGTGCAGGCGTTACATGGTGGTCTAGCAAATGCGGCGGCGAAGAACCTCGTGCTGGTCGTCACCGATCCGTACCTCGAGATGCACTCAGGCCCGGGGCGCGGCTTTCCGGTCATCTACGTCATCGGGCGCGACGAGCTGGTGACGGTGCTCTACAGCCGCACCGACTGGTTCAAGGTGCGCTCCTTGCACGGCAATGAAGGATGGGTGCGGCGCGCCGACCTCGCCCGCACGCTGTCGGAGTCGGGCGAGCCGGCGCCGATCCCGCCCTACCCTGATTTCGCCTCGCATCGGTGGGAGCTCGGTGCCGGATACGGCGTCTACAACCGCGAGAATCTCGTCACCACGTACGCGGACTTCGGGTTGACGACCAGCCTTGATGTGGAACTTGCCGTCCAACAGGCCTTCGGCACAATCGACAACCGCTATATCGCATCCATCGGCGTGCGGCATACCTTCATTCCGGAGTGGAAATGGTTCTCGCCCACGGCCGGCATCGGCACGGCGTATCAATACATACAGGACAAGGTTCCGCCCGCGCCGCTGCAAAAGAGCAATGAAATGGCCTACGTTTCCCTGGGGGTGCGTGGATTCATCACAAGGCGATTCCTGTGGCGCGTCGATTGGCGCCACTACGTCGTCTTCAACGACCTGAACGTGTACGAGGATTTAGAAGAATGGAAATTCGGCTTAGCTGTATTCTTCTAGCCGCCGCGCTGCTCTCGGGCTGTAGCTGGTTCCACCGGGGCAACAAGGCGCCGCCCGAAGTCGTTGCCGAAGGGCCGCAAGGCGAACCCTCCATCATTGAGCCGCAGGTTCCCCGGCGCGAGGTCAAAACGCCGCACATCAAGGCGAAGGATTTCGAGATCGGGGGCTACTACGGCGTGCTCAGCATCCAGGATTTCGGCACCAATCCGCTCTATGGCGTGCGCGCCGCCTACCACGTGTCCGAGGACATCTTCCTGGAAGGGTATCTCGCCAGATCCAAGGCCGGCACCACCAGTCTCGAGGACGTATTTCCGGATATCACGGTTGTCAGCGACTCTGGGAGACGCTTCACGTATTACGACTTGGACGTAGGCTACAACGTACTTCCCGGCGAGATCTTTCTCGGACGAGGCCGCGCATTCAATTCGGCCCTGTACGTGACGGTCGGCATGGGCGATGTGAAATTTGCCGACAGGGACCAGTTCGCGCTGAACTTTGGAGTGGGTGAGCGGCTTCTGATTACCGACTGGCTGGCGGTCCATTTGGACGTACGCGACCACATTTTTGAAACCAGCCTGACCGGTCGTACCAAGAACGTCGACAACATCGAAGCCACCCTCGGCTTAACCGTTTTTTACTGATCAGGAGTAACGATCAATGGACAAGATATCAACCCTTGTGAAACGCTGTGCCATGGCGGGCATCGTCATTGCCTCGACGGCATTGGCCGCGGGCGGCGATGCCTCGGGCCCCGCACCCTCTTTCACGCTCACCACCTTGGGCGGACAGGCGAGCGGCTTGAGCGCCTACAAAGGACAGGTCGTGATGGTGAATTTCTGGGCGACCTGGTGCGGCCCCTGCCAGCAGGAAATGCCGCTGCTCGATCAGATGTACAAGAAGTACAAACCGGCGGGATTCACGCTCATCGGTGTGAACGTGGACAAGGAAGCCCCGGCGGTGAAAGAACTCCTGACGCGCAAGCCGGTCAGTTTTCCGGTGCTGCTCGATCCGGCGAACCAGGTGAGCAAGGCCTACCACGTCGATGAAATGCCGAGCTCGGTGATCATCGACCGCAAGGGGCAGATTCGCTACATTCATCGCGGCTACAAGCCGGGCGACGAGAACGATTATCAGGATCGCATTCGTCAGCTCATCCGAGAATAACCCATGCGCCGCTCCTCCCTTTTGCTGTTGGGTGCCCTGTCGGGCACCCTCCTGCTTTCGAGCGGCTGCAGCCTTCAGCCGTGGGTCAAACCGTATGAGCGCGACCGGCTGGCCGATCCCATCATGGCATGGGATCGCGACGCCATTTCCAGCGGCTATATGGATCACATCCGTGAATCCAGAGAAGGTTCGCGCGGCGCCACCGGCGGCGCGGGCGGCGGCTGCGGCTGCAATTGACGCAACGCATGTCGCATAGGTACATCTTCGCTCGTGCAGCCATGATCGCTGCACTGCTGCTCATTCGCAGCACGATCGCGGATGTGCTGCCCGACGACCGGGCGGATGTGTTTTACAGCAAGTACAGCGGCGGCGGAATGGACATCACCGGATACTCCGCCACGGCACGGGCCAAGATCACGGAGAATTTCGCGGTCGAAGCCAACTATTTCATCGACAAGGTCAGCGGCGCTTCCATCGATGTCCTGAGCCAGGCGAGCGTCATCAAGGACGAACGCAAGCAAAAAAGCGGCACGCTGGAGTACCTGCACGACAAGACCACTTACACGGCCTCGTATATCTCGAGCGTGGAGCGCGACTACATATCGGAAACGGCGAGCTTCTCGCTGAGCCAGAGCATGTTCGGCGATTTGACCACGTTGACCTTGGGGTTCGCCGACACCCACAACACGGTCGGAGAAAATAACGGCACCGCCAATGTGCCCAATGTCGCCTGGGTGGGACATGCACTGAGCCGCGCCTACAGCGGCGGCCTCTCGCAGATTCTTACCAAGAATTTTATCGCCGATGTGAATCTTCAAGTGATTACCGATGCCGGATACCTGGCAAATCCATACCGGTCGATCCGGTTTCTGGATCCGACCAATCCGAAGGGCTACAGCCTGGCCGGCCAGGTGTATCCCGATACCCATACCAGCACGGCGGTGCAGGTGCAGGGGAAATACTACCTACCCTACCGGGCCGCTGTGACCGCCTTGTATCGGTACTACACCGACACCTGGGGAGTGGTCGGCAACACTTATGAGCTCGACTACACGCATCCAATCGCGAATAAGTGGATTTTCGAAGGACGCGTGCGCTACTACAAGCAAAGTGCGGCCTCTTTTTATAGCGATCTATTCCCTTTCGCGGGTTCGCAGAATTTCACCGCTCGCGACCAGAATCTCGCCGCGTTGGACAACACCACGATCGGCGGCAAAGTGACCTACGCGTTTTTGCCGGACGGCTGGCGAATGTTCAAGCGCGGCACGGTGACCGCCGATGTGAGCCGGATTCGCTTCAACTACCTCGACTTTCGCAATATCAAGGATTTTGGACTCCCGCAATACGCCCCGGGTACGGAACCTCTCTATCAGTTCAGCGCCACGGTCTATCAGTTGTTCTTGTCGGTATATTTCTGACCCGGCCCGACGGTCGCTCGCCACCAAGGAAGCAGCATCGGCGCGAGCACGCAGGATATGGCGATCGTATCGGCGACCCAGTCCCAGAAATCCCGGTCTCGATGCACCATCGGCAGCCCCTGCACGACCTCGATCAAACCGCCGAATGCCGAG
>Ga0210398_10002358_pt1 | contig 18529 bp, 15 predicted proteins | sample IncBWC4OmetaG_FD_161047 | JGI IMG/M metagenome (GOLD analysis project Ga0210398, IMG submission 161047) | Forest soil microbial communities from Barre Woods Harvard Forest LTER site, Petersham, Massachusetts, United States - Inc-BW-C-4-O | ecosystem: Environmental > Terrestrial > Soil >... | reverse complement strand
ATCCTGCCGGAGCGCCGTTCGGCTTGATGGAGTGGAGCGAGAGCGACACCAAGGCGGAGCCGAAATGAAAACCTTGCTCAGTCGGCGGATGGCGTGTGGTCTTGGCGCGATGGCTTTGTTGATGCTGGGTGCTTGCGCCGTAACCGGTGTTGGGGTTGAAGGCGACGTGGGGTACGCCGGTGGTTATTACGAGCCTTACGGCTATGATTACGGCGGTTGGGGCGTCGGCTATCGCGTGGGTCCGTCGCGGTGCTGCGACCATCGCGACGACCATCAAGACAACCGGGGCCGCGTGGGTCACGCACCGGCTTACCGCCCCGCGCCCGCCGGCCGATCGGCACCGTCTATTCCGAGTCGCTCCAGAGCACACTGATTTTCGATTCGAGCGCTGGTGTAGTATCGGCAAAACTCATGGTTAAATGCCGGGGACTCGCCTTTGCTCGAACCGAACCTTGCGCCCGATGCGAGGGCTGCGCGCCGCATTCTTCTGGCCAGCATGGTCGGAACCACCATCGAGTTCTATGATTTCTACATTTATGCCACGGCCGCGGTTCTGGTTTTTCCACGCCTATTCTTCCCAAAAGGCGATCCGTCGGTCGCAACACTGCAATCGCTGGCGACGTTCGCGCTAGCCTTTGTCGCGCGGCCCATCGGGGCGGCAATCTTCGGGCATTTCGGCGATCGCGTCGGCCGCAAAACAACCTTGGTCACGGCACTCATGACCATGGGCATCTCTACCATCGCCATTGGACTCCTGCCGACCTACGCCAGTGCCGGCGTCTACGCGGCGCTGCTATTGGCGCTTTGCCGAATTGGGCAAGGGATCGGCTTGGGCGGCGAATGGGGCGGTGCCGTGCTGCTCGCGACAGAAAATGCGCCCGAGGGCAGGCACGGTTGGTACGGCATGTTTCCGCAGCTCGGTGCCCCCCTCGGTCTAGTCATCTCAATCGGTGCTTTTCTGCTGATGAGCAATCAACTATCCGAGACGCAGTTATTCAGCTGGGGATGGCGCCTGCCCTTCTTGGCCAGTGCCGTGCTCGTGGCCGTGGGCTTGTACATCCGTCTGCAGCTGGTCGAAACGCCCGCGTTCAAGCGCAGCATCGCCCAAGGTGAACGCGTACGCCTGCCGTTCAACGTGGTGTTTGCGAAATATCCCCTTGAGCTTTTATTGGGAACCTTGGGCTCGACGTCCACTTTCGTGGTGTTCTATCTGGCGAACATCTTCGCGCTCGGCTGGGGCACGAATTCGCTGGGGTTTCCCCGGCAGCAATTCTTGGTCATGCAAATGCTGGCCGCGGTGTTCTTTGGCCTGACGATACCGGTGGCGGGATCGCTGGCGGACCGCATCGGCGGCCGCTCGATGCTCATCATCGCCACGTTGCTGATCATCGTCTATGGTTTCAGCTTCAGGCCGCTGTTCAGCGCGCACGACACGGTCGCCGTATTCGTGTTTTTGGTGTGCGGATTCGGCTTGAGCGGTCTGTCCTATGGGCCGCTCGGAAGCGCGTTGGCGAGACTGTTCCCAACGCCCGTCCGCTATACGGGCACCTCGCTGACGTTCAATTTCGCCGGAATCCTCGGAGCCTCGCTGGCGGCACCCATTGCAACTTTTCTGGCGAATCACTATGGGTTGGCCTTTGTCGGGTATTATTTATCGACGGCCGGGCTCATCACGCTTATTGCTCTGATACTCATCAAGGGTGAAAGAAAATGATAAAGCACAATATTGCGTTTACCTGCGCTGCGCTGTCCGCAGCTTTGCTATTTGCAGGCGCCAACGCCAGGGGTGCCGACGCATATGACGCGGCCCTCACGCACGCGGGCCGTCCCGCCGCGGATTCAGCGCGTGACGCGATCGACCATCCGGCGGAAATGCTGCGTCTTGCCGGCATCAAGCCGGGAATGAAGGTTGCCGACGTCCTGGCGGGAGACGGCTATTACAGCGAGTTGCTGAGCTACGTCGTCGGCCCCACCGGCCATGTGTATTTGATCAACAATCTTGCATTCGATCATTGGAGCCAGCCGGCCTTGAAGGACCGAATGGCCGGCGGCCGATTGACCAATGTGACGCAGCAGACCGTTGACCTGAACGATATGAAATTGCCACCCGCGAGCTTGGACGCGATTCTTCTGGTGAAGGTGTATCACGACATGTACTGGGTCGATACCGATCCCAAGAGTCCCTGGCCGAAGGTCGATGTCAGCTCCGTTCTCGATCAATTGTCGCGATCGCTCAAGCCCGGCGGCGTCCTATTGTTGATCGATCATTCTGCCAAGGCAGGTCACGGAAAATCCGACGCCGGAGAGTTGCACCGGATTGAAGAGGCGTTTGCCCTCCAGGATTTTACCGCCCATGGTTTTAAAGTAATCGCCAAGAGCGACTTGCTCAGAAGACCCGACGATACGCGCGATCTCATTAGCTACAAGGGTCCCGCGCTGGGTAAGACGGACCGATTCGTCCTGGTGTTTCGCAAGACGTCGGCGCAGTGATTGTGACCGTCGAGCCTGAAAGGCCTCGCGGAATGGGGAGCTTCGCGGCACTGCTCTTCCGTGCCGCGAAGCTTTCCATTCCCCGAGGCCATCCGGGCCCGGTCAAAATCACAGTGCCGAGTTCAGCCAACGCTGCATGCCGGCGGAGTCCATGGCGCCGGTCTGGCGGGCAATTTCCTTGCCGGAACGAAACACGATCATGGTAGGAATCGCGCGGATGTTGAAACGGTCGGCCGGCGCCGGCTCGTCCTGCGTATTGAGCTTCGCGAAGCGCAGCTTGGGTTCCATGAGGCGCGCAGTTGCTTCATAAAAGGGCGCCATGGCGATGCATGGTCCGCACCAGGGTGCCCAAAAATCCACCACCAGCGGCAGATCGCCGCGGTTTAGGTGCTTGTCGAAATTCGCCGCGGTCAATTCGACCGGCTTGCCTTCAAACAAGGGCGAGTGGCACTTGGGACAACGCGGAGCATCCTTCAATCGATCGCTCGGCAAGCCGACAACGCTGTCGCAATGTCCGCAAACCACTTGAGTGCGCTCGCTCACAGATTGGCCTATTTTGGCTGGGCAATGAGAATTAGAAAGCTGTCGGGCACGACGGTCGCGCGTGCTCGCGGCTGCTCCTCAGTCGCTGCGGGCGGTGGACCGAATTGCGCGGCGGCCAGATAAATCTTGTGGGTAGCCGGATCGAGCGCCATGCTGCGGGCGCTGACTTGAGTTGTAACGGTGGCGATGACCCGATACTCGTCGGGCGTATCTTGATGAATCACGGTCAGCGTTCCGTCGATACCGTTGGAACTGAACACCAGGCCCAGTTCCGGATCGAAAACTGCGCCATCGGAGCCTCGGCCGATCACGACTTGAGCGATCGATTTGCCCGACACCGAGTCGGTTACGGCCATGACTTGGTTTGCGCATACCGAGAACAATCGATGATTCATGGCATCGATGGCAATGGCCGTCGGTCCCGCGCATTCCTTAAGCAGCCATTTGGCCTTTACCATCAGGGACTTGGCGTCGACCAGCACCAGCCTTCCCGGCGCAGTGTTGATATTCACATAGACATGCCCTGCCTCGTCCGTGGCCAAGGATTCCGGTGGGCCGGGCAGCGGCACGGTGGCCACGACTTGGAGAGTGCCGGCGTCGAGCACCGAAAGATTCGCGCTTTCCCGATTGGCGGTGAAAATGTGATTTTGCTGCGGCTCGTAAAGAATGGCTCCGGGCGAGGTGCCCGAAATGGGTACTTCGTAAGCCACGCGCAGCGTATCGAGTTCAAATACCGAGATGGAATTGGAGCGGCCATTGCTGGTAAAACCGCGCCGGAGCGCGGGCGCGAAGGCGATCGCGTGCACGCCGGCCGTGCGAGGAATATTGCCAGTCAGTTTGCCGCTGACCGTTTCGATCACATCAACGTGGTCGTCTCGGGTCACGAATAGGCGGGCGCCGCTGGCCTCCAACGCCAAAGTATCCCAACCGTTGTTTCCGCCGATCCGCCAGGATTTCGCGACTTTGTAGTCCGCGGCTGGAATGGGTGAAGTCTGGGCGTTCGCGAGAGCCGCGGCTAAGAGCCACGCGCACGCAAGAAGCATGGGGGAATTCCGCAGCATTGACAGCCTGGAGGAAACGAATGGCGGCTAGTTTACGCATGGATCGCGCTAGAAGAAATCGTGCGGGACCGCAAGTGTAATTTCTACCCCGGACTCCTGGCTCAAGCGCGGCTGCGCATTTCCCAATCGCGAACAGTTATCGTTTAGGCTATGGGTCGGGACGCGATAACATTTTCGCATCACCAATTACGTAAACAACACTTCACAAAGGACATGCGCCTCACCGATGATGCGCGCAGATTCTTAGCTGTCGGGTATCAGGAGACTGGGATGTTCATTCGGTTAATGGCCGCCGCAGCAGGCGCCGGGGCCATTTTCATCACTGCGGGCGCCTTGGCCGCGGCGACGGCGTCGCCATCGGCGAGCGACAACGGCGGCTTGGAGGAAATCGTGGTGACCGCGCAGCGGCGCGTGGAGTCCGCCCAAAACGTCGGCATCGCCATGACGGTGCTTTCGGGTCCGAGCCTCGCGGAAAAGTCCATCAGCTTTGTCAACGATTTGCAAAACGCGGTCCCCAGCTTGCAAGTGGAGCCGGCGTTCGGCAGCAGTCAGCCGCAGTTTCGTCTGCGCGGTGTCGGGTTCATCGACTACACCTCAAATAATACGTCGCCCGTGGGCGTAAGCCTGGACGGTGTCGCGTTCGCTTTGCCCATCCAAACTCAGGGGCAGCTGTTCGACATCGATCGCGTTGAAGTCCTACGCGGCCCTCAAGGCACTTTGTACGGCCGCAATACCACGGGCGGCGAGATCAATTTCATCAGCAATCGGCCCACCGCGGACCCGCATGCTGGATTCTCACTGGAGTACGGCTCGCACAATGAGTTCAATGCTGAAGGATTCGTGTCGGGCAGCATTGCCGACGGGCTGATGGGAAGGCTCGCGGTGGCAACGGAACAGGGCGGTGCATGGCAGCGTAATCGAGTCACCGGACAAGCGCTGGGCGACAAAGACAAGGTCGCGGTGCGTGGCCAGTTGCAATGGGATCCTTCGGAAGCAATTGATTTTCGGCTGGGCGTCCATGGGGCGCAGGATAAATCCGATGAACAGGGCCTCTACCTGCTGCAGCCATTCACGCCGGGCAGCGGTCCGCCGTCCATCCCCGCGGACACGTCGCGATATGCCACAGGCTGGGCGCTCAATCCGACGTTCGCCAAGCTAATCGGCATCAGTGCGAACTCGAAACCCGGTCTCGATAACAGCAACAATGGCGTCGACCTGAGCGCCAATATCGATTTCGGTGGTGCCAAGCTCACCAGTATTACCGCTTATAACAAGCTCATCCGGCGTGAATATGCGGACTGGGACGCCACGCAATTCGACGACTCGGACGAGTACTTGAACAGCGATCTTGATGTGTTTTCCCAAGAACTGCGTCTGGCGGGCAACGACGGGCCGTTCGGCTGGGTGACCGGCATCTTTTATTCCAACGAAGATCTTCGCGAGAACTTCTACTCCGACCTGACCGATCGGCTTGGCGGTATTGCGGTGACAACTTACGAGCAGGTCGCCAACTCCCTAGGAGTCTTCGCGCAGGGCAATTATCAAATCACCGACACTCTGAAGGCGACGCTCGGTGTGCGCGAAGATCATGAGAGCCGCGAGCTGATTGGGCTCAACACGGCGTTTCTGCCCGGGGCGCCCTCGCTGACAGGCGGCGCACTCGGCGGATCGATCACCTCGAACTTGCCCTCCGGAAAGGTGGAGCTGGACTACAAGCCCGTCCTAAGCACGCTCTTCTATGCAAGCATCAGCCGCGGCGTCAAGTCGGGCGGCTTCACGGCGCACAATACGGTCACTGCGCCGGCGGCGGATCCGTTCGAGCCGGAAAAGCTCACGGCCTTCGAGGTTGGCGTGAAGTCGGACGTTACCCGCGCGCTGCGGGTGGACACCTCCGTGTTTTACTACCGGTACAAGGATCAGCAGATCCTTGGCAAGGTCTTCGACGATGCGTCGCAATCATTCATCGGCCGATTCGTCAACGCGAATTCGCGCATCAGCGGCGGCGAAGTGGAATTGGAATGGCGGCCGCTGGCCGGGATCTTGATTTCCCAATACGCCGGATTCGCCGAGGGCTACTACACCAGCATGCTGCTGGATGTTCCCTTGAACCCGGCGCTGCCGCCGGTCGACTACAATGGAAGGCCGGAAAGTTTCCCCAAGTGGAGCTACGGCGGCGATGTGAGTTATTCGTGGAATCTCGGCGCCTTCAGTGTGACCGCCGAGTCGAACTATAGTTTTCATGACACGTACAGCCAGTTCTTCTTGCTGGGCAGCAACGATTTCACCATTCCGAAATACTGGCTGGCGAATGCGAATCTGTCGCTCGCGCCGGCCTCCGGCGCGCCCTGGACGGTGACGTTGTGGGGCCGAAATATTTTTGATAGATCCTATGACCTTACCAGGAATTTCTTTTTGCCGACCAGCGAAGTGGCCGCGGCCGGCGAACCGACGACGATTGGCATCCGATTGACTTACAAATACTAAGGAAGGGCCATGCGCAGAATTCTCGGCGTCATTCTCGGGCTTATCATTCTCATCCTCATCGGCGCGTGGCTCTGGCTGCGCGGACCGGATATTCCCTTTGAGACGCTGGAGGCAAAATATACCGCAGCGGATTCGCACTTCGTCGATCTGCCCGGCGATTATCACGTGCACTATCGCGAGAACGGCGATCCGAACGCGCCCCTGCTCGTGCTGCTGCACGGGTTCGCGGACTCGTTCACGACTTGGGATGGCTGGGTGCGGGAACTCAAGCCGCAGTTCCACATCATCAGCTTGGATTTTCCCGGCCACGGTCTAACACGCGCGCCGGCCGGCAGCCCTTTGAGCGGCGATAAATTGGCGGACTTTGTCGATGCCTTCGCCGCGAAGCTCAAGCTGCCGAAGTTTGCGGTCGCAGGCAACTCCATGGGGGGTGGCGCGGCGTGGGAACTCGCGGCGCGCCACCCGGATCGAATCAATGCGCTGATTTTGGTCGATGCCGCCGGGTTTGCAAATGACAAACCCGGCAAACAGCCTTGGGGATTTGTGATCCTGCGATATCGACTCGGCCGCATCGTGCTGAGTAAAATCGACAATCGGCCGCTGATCGAGCAGGGTCTAAAGGCCGACGTCTACGACAAATCGCTGATCACTCCGTTCATCGTCGATCGCTTTGCCGAGTTTCAGCGCGCCCCCGGCCACCGCGAGATTTTGATGGGCGTCAACATGGGCGGCAGAGCGGGCTCGACCGCGGAACTGCTGTCGACCATCAAGGTTCCCACCTTGATTTTATGGGGAGAGAGCGACCCGCTCATCGAGCCTAACGCGGCGAAAAAATTTGCGGCGGCGATCGCCGGATCGAAATTGATCACCTATCCCGAAGTCGGACACTTGCCGCAGCTCGAGATTCCGCAGCGCTCGGCGGCCGATGTCGCAGCCTTTTTGAAGGCCAATCAAGCCGCTGGGCCGAGCGCCGACTGAGCCTGCCGATCCTTGCCGGGCCCAAAGCTCCGGTATCATCCGCGGTATGCGAGATTATTTGGGTAATCCGATCACCGACGGGCGCGACGCCACGCTGCGCGGAATCGATGAATTCATCGAAGGCTACCTGGCTTATGAAACTCGCGCGGAGCGCATCTTGGTCGTCGCTGCCGCGGACCCTGAATCCTGCATGGCCAATGTGTATGCGGGAATGCTGTGGATGCTGTTGGAGGCGCCGGAGGGCGCCTCGCGCGCCGCGCAGCATCTAGCCGCTGCGATGCGCGCGGCGCCGAGCGCAACGCGGCGCGAACAACTCAATTGCGCGATGTTGCGCGCGTGGGTCGACGACGATCTTGAGCGCTGCATCCGGCTGTGCGATCGGGTGTCGGATGAATTTCCACGGGATCTCGCCATCGTCAAGACGCATCAATATTTCGAATTCAATCGCGGCAATTCTCCAGAAATGCTGCGCATCGCCCTGAAGGTCGGCGCGGCGAACAGCGACGTTCCGTACGTCTATGGCATGAAGGCATTCGGTTACGAGCAATGCCACCTCCTCGACGAGGCCGAGTCCGAGGCGCGCTCGGCCCTGGCGATGCGCCGCAAGGAGCCCTGGGCGCAACACGCCCTTGCGCACGTCTTTTTGACGCGTGGGCGCATGGATGAGGGTGCGCAATTCCTGGAAGACGCCGCGAACACCTGGTCCGGGCTGAACTCCTTCATGCTCACGCACCTATGGTGGCACCTGGCGCTGTTCTATTTGAGTCAGGGCCGCGAGAGCGAAGCGCTGAAAGTGTATGACGAGCATTGCTGGGGCGTCGCAAAGAATTATTCACAAGATCAAGTCGGCGCCGTATCACTGCTTGCCAGGTTCGAAATCGCGGGTCTTGACGTCGGCTCGCGTTGGGACGATCTCGGGGATCATCTTCGGGCGCGCGCACAGGATACGATTCAGCCGTTTCTAACGCTGCAATATCTGTACGGGTTGGCGCGAGCGCGCCACCCGGAAGCCAAGACGCTGCTGGAATCGGTGCGAGAGTATGCCGAACGTGCGCCGCCGTTTACGCGCACCGTATGGCGGGAAGTGGCGCTGCCGGGTTGCGAGGGTTTGTATGCTTACGCGCGCGGCGAATTCGAGCGCGCCTGGCATCACTTGAGCGTCGCGGTGCCGCGGATGGCGGAAGCGGGCGGTAGCCACGCGCAGCGCGATCTGTTCGAGCAAATTTTACTGGACGCGGCGCGGGGCAGCGGCCGATTGCCCGTGGCACAGCATATGTTGGAGTTGCGGCGCCGCACGGATCCTTACGGCGTGCCGGTCAACGCGGCGCTGGCCGCAGTTTATGCCCAGCTCGGCTTGCGCTCCCTCGCCGATCAGGCGGCCAGCCGCGCCGCGCTCACACGCGCCCGCCATCCCCCGAGGGACGCATGACTCGAGATCCTGCCGACGAGCTGCTCCAGGTTATCGAGTCACGCCGCGAAGAATTAGTGGAGCTGGCGCGCGCATTGATTCGCTTCCCGACGATCAATCCGCCCGGCGAAGCGTATCAACCCTGCGCGGAGTTCATCGGCCGGCGCTTAAGCGACCGTGGATTCGCCGTCAACTACGTGCGGGCGGTCGGCACACCCGGCGATAGCGAGCATTATCCGCGCATCAATGTCATTGCGCGGCGAGAAGGCAGAGCTGCAGGACCCTGCGTGCACTTCAACGGCCACATCGATGTCGTGCAGACCGGCGCGGGCTGGACCCTGGATCCCTTCGCCGCCGTGATCCGCGACGGCAAGATCTATGGCAGAGGCGCATGCGACATGAAGGGTGGACTCGCCGCGTCCATCATCGCGGTCGAAGCCCTCATCGATTCGGGCACGGATTTGCCGGGAGCGCTCGAGATTTCGGGAACCGTTGACGAGGAGTCCGGCGGCTACGGGGGCGTTCACTATCTGGCGCAGCGCGGTTGGTTTTCCCCGCCCCGTGTCGATCACGTGATCATTCCCGAACCCCTGAACGTGGATCGCGTCTGTATCGGCCACCGCGGCGTATGGTGGGCCGAGATCGAAACACACGGCCGCATGGCGCACGGATCCATGCCCTTTTTAGGCGATTGCGCGGTGCGCCACATGAACGCCGTCATCGATCGCTTGGAGCGGGATCTCTACCCGAAGCTGGCGGCACGGCGCACCGGCATGCCCGTGGTTCCCTCCGGCGCGCGGCATTCCACGATGAACATCAATTCGATTCACGGCGGCCAGGCGGAGACGTCCGGCTTTCCCGCGCCCTGCGTACCGGATTCTTGCCGAATAGTGATCGACCGTCGCCTGCTCATCGAAGAGAGCATGGACAGCGTCAAAGGCGAGGTGCGCGCGCTGCTGGAGCGGCTCGTCGCGGAGCGCGAGGGTTTCGCCTATGAGCTTCGCGATATTTTCGAGGTGCAGCCCACCATGGCAGATCGCAACGGCCCGGTCGCGCGCAGCACCGCGGCCGCGATTCGACGCGTGATGGGCCGCAAGGCGGAGTTCGTCTGTTCACCGGGCACCTACGATCAGAAGCATATCGATCGCATTGGCAAGCTGCGGGACTGCATAGCCTACGGTCCGGGAATTCTCGATCTGGCCCATCAGCCGGATGAATACGTGCTGATAGACGATATGGTGAGCTCCGCGAAAGTCATGGCGCTGTCCGCCCACGCGTTGCTGGTCGGCAGCGCATGAGCTTCACTCGGCAGCGCCGTTGACGCGCCCGGCGCTCTTCGCGCTCGCTGTGCTCGGTGCCGTGCTGCTCGCGGCGCGTCCGGCTCACGGCGCGCAGCGCATGATCATCGGCACGCAACTCGAGCCACCGGTTCTCGATCCCACCGCCAATCCCGCCGCCGCGATATCCGAGGTGCTGTACGGCAACGTTTACGAGGGCTTGGTGCAATTCGCCGCGGATGGTTCGGTGCTGCCAAGACTCGCGCTTTCATGGGAAATCTCGAACGACGGTCTCACCTACGTATTTCATTTGAAAGGCGGCGTGCGATTCCACGATGGCAGTGAATTTGACGCCGCGGCGGCGAAATATTCGTTGGAGCGCATCCTGCTACCCGGTTCGACCAATCCCCAACGATCGCGCCTGCAGGCAATTCGCGCGGTCGAGGTTGCGGACCCTCTGACTTTGAGGATTTTGCTCGGCCGGCGTTCCGGAGGACTGCTGCAATCTCTCGCGTTCGGATCGGCGGTGATGGTGTCGCGCACCTCCGCCGTGAACAATGCGGTCCGGCCGATCGGTACCGGCCCGTTTCGATTCCTACGCTGGCGGCGCGGCGACTCCATCACCCTGGAGCGCAATCCGGATTACCAGGGGCCGCCGGCGCGCTTGAGCCAGGTAACCTTCAAATTCATCACAGACCCGACCGCGGCCTTTGCCGCGTTGATGGCCGGCGATGTCGATGCATTCTCCAACTATCCGGCGCCGGAGAGTTTTTCGCAGTTTGCGGTGGATCGCCGCTTCAAGGTATTCACCGGAACTACCGAGATGGAGACGGTGCTCGGACTCAATGAGCGCGTCGCGCCCTTGAGCAATGTGCTGGTGCGCCGGGCGATTTCTTACGCCTTGGATCGGCGCGCCATCATCGACGGCGCGATGTTCGGCTACGGCACGCCCATTGGCAGTCATTTTCCGCCTCACAATCCTGCCTACATAGACCTCACGGGTATGTACCCGCACGACACGCTTAAGGCCAAGGAACTATTGAACCAAGCCGGATATCCTCGCGGTTTCTCGATGACGCTGAAGCTTCCGCCGCCGAGCTACGCGCGCCGCAGCGGCGAGATCGTCGCCGCGCAGCTGGCGCAGATTGGAATCCGCGTCGAGATCGAGAATCTCGAATGGGCGCAGTGGCTCGATCAGGTCTACACCCGCCATGATTTCGATATGAGTATCGTGGGCCACGCCGAACCGCTGGACTACGACATCTATGCCCGCGATGACTATTACTTCGGCTATTCGAATCCCGAGTTCAAGGCGCTGATTGCCGCATTGGACGACAGCGTCGACGCCGCGGCGCGCAAAGACCTGCTGCAACAGATTCAGCGCAAGCTCGCCACCGATGCCGTCAACGGCTTTTTGTTTCAGTATCCGCGCTTGGATATCTGGAATGCGCATGTGCACGGCATCGGCTTCGACACCGTGCTCGGTGTGGTCGACGTCACGCGCGCCTATTTTGACGACGCCGCGCAGGTGAATCACGACGACGAATCCGTCCCGGCAATCCGCCTGCCCTCATTCAGGATTGCCGGCGGCCTTTTTTCCTCGGGAATCCTGATCCTATTGATCTTGAGCGCGCGTCGCTTCGGCAGTGCGTACCTTGCCGAGCGCGCAGCGGTGCTGCTGGCGACGCTGCTCGCCGCCACGACCATCGTGTTTGTCATCGTTCAAGTCGTGCCTGGCGATCCGGTGCGCTACATGATGGGGCTGCAAGCCGACCCCGAGGCGGTCGCGGCCATGCGTCGCCAGCTCGGATTGGACGCGGGGGCATTGCAGCGCTATGGCTCCTGGGTCGGCGGCTTGCTGCACGGGGATTTCGGTTTAAGCTACACCTATCGCGTTCCGGTCAGGGCATTGCTCGCCGAACGTCTGCAAGTGTCACTGCCGCTGGCGGTGTACGCGTTGCTGCTCTCGACCGTCGTGGCGTTTCCCTGCGCCCTGTACGCCGCGGCGAAAAGAGGACGGCTTGGCGATTCAATCGTCAGCGGCATCACGCAGTTAGGACTCGCGGTGCCGAATTTCTGGCTGGGAATGCTGCTGGTGCTGGTCTTTGCGATCATGCTTCGCTGGGTTTCCGCCGGAGGATTCCCCGGATGGGAGGCCGGATTCTGGACGGGCGTGAAAGCCCTGACGCTTCCGGCCGTCGCGCTGGCGATGCCGCAGGCCGCGATCTTGGCGCGCGTGTTGCGCGGCGCGCTCATCGAGGCGCTGCGCGAGGACTACATTCGCAGCGCGCGGGCCAAGGGCGTCGGTGAGCGGCGGGTGCTGCTCAAGCATGCGCTCCCTAACGCCATGGTGCCCGTGCTGACAATCCTCGGCATGCAATTCTCCTTTCTGCTCGCCGGCGGCGTGATCATCGAAAACGTATTCTTCCTGCCGGGGCTGGGCAGGCTGGTATTTCAAGCAATCGTGCAGCGCGATCTGATCGTCGTGCAAAGTGTGGTCGTGGTGCTGGTGTTTGCCGTGGTGATGGTGACCTTTTTGGTTGATCTGAGCTACGTGCTGATCAATCCCCAATTGCGGGCGCGTGATAAGTGAACGCTCCGCTGCGTAACTCCAGCCTCGCCGCCGGCGCGCTCCTCACCGGCCTGTTCGTCGCCGTCGCCGCGATCGCGCAGTTCTGGACGCCGTATGACCCGCGCATTCTGCACATCGCGGATAAGCTGCGGCCGCCCGACGCACAGCACTGGTTCGGTACCGATCAGCTGGGCCGCGATGTCTTGTCGATGATCATGCAGGGGGCAGAGACTTCAGTCGGCGTGGCGCTGCTGTCGGTGATCATCGGTGTCTGCATCGGGGTACCGCTCGGGCTGCTGAGCGCGGCACGGCCGGGCGCCACCGACGAGATCGTGATGCGCGGCAACGATTTGATTTTCGCCTTTCCCGCCTTGTTGCTGGCGATCCTCATTACTGCCGTGTTCGGTCCCGGCGCCATCAATGCCATCATCGCCATCGGCATTTTCAATATACCGGTGTTCGCGCGCGTGACCCGCGCGGGCGCGCTACAACAATGGACCCGAGACTACACCTTGGCCGCCCGCGTCGCGGGCAAAGAGCCGCTGCGCATTTCCTGGGAGCATATTCTGCCCAATCTGTTTGGTTTGTTGGTGGTGCAAGGAACCATCCAGTTTTCATTGGGCGTTATCGCGGAGGCGGGCCTGTCGTACGTGGGATTGAGCGCCCAACCGCCGACGCCCAGCTGGGGCCACATGCTCAATGAGGCGCAAACTCTGACGGCGCTGGCGCCCTATCTCGCACTGTTCCCGGGGATCGCAATACTGCTGTTCGTATTGGGCTTGAATCTGCTCGGCGAGGGATTGCGCCGCCGCGCCGTGAGCGCCGCATGAGCGGGAGTGCCGCACACATGCTGGAAGTCATTGAGCTGAATGTTGCCATCGGTGCGGCAAGTATTGTCAACAATGTCTCGCTCGCAGTCCGTGCGGGCGAAATCTTAGGGTTGGTCGGTGCATCGGGGTCGGGCAAATCGATGACGGCGCTCGGCATCATGCGGCTGTTACCGTCGAGCGCCTCGTCCACGGGGATCACGCGCCTGAACGGCGAGACCTTGAGCGCAAAATCCGAGGCGCAGATGCGGGCAATACGAGGTCGCGACATCGGCATGGTATTTCAAGAGCCGATGAGCGCATTGAATCCGCTGATGAGCATCGGCGATCAGGTGGCCGAGACCGTGCGATCGCACCGTCGTGTAACCAAGAGGGAAGCGCAAGACTTGGCGCGCGAAACACTGGACCTCGTGGGACTACAAGGAGAGCGGGGCGCGCTCGATCGACTGCCGTACGAACTCTCCGGCGGCCAGCGCCAGCGTGTGGCAATTGCCATGGCGATAGTTCTGTCGCCGCAATATCTCATCGCCGATGAACCCACCACGGCCCTGGATGTCATCACGCAGGCGCAAGTACTGCTGCTTTTGCAGGGCTTGGTCCGCACTCGAAACATGGGCATGATTTTAGTGACGCACGATCTTGCCGTCATTGCTCAGCTCGCCGATCGGGTCGCGGTGATGCATCGGGGCGAGATTGTCGAGCAGGCCTCAGTCACGGAGATATTGCGCCGGCCTCGCAATGCCTATTCGGCGGCGCTCTTGGCGGCTTCGGAGTTGCAGCCGAAGCGTGCCGCGACACCGCCGGACAGCACGGCCGCCGTATTGCAGGTGCGCGGCATCGTGCGCGAATATCCGCGCAAACGAATCTCTCTGTGGCATCGGCTCAAGCCGTTGCGGGCCGTCGACGGCGTATCTCTATCGGTGCATGCGGGCGAAACAGTAGGCCTGGTCGGCGAGTCGGGATCCGGCAAGTCGAGTTTGCTGCGAGTCATCCTCGCGCTCGAACGGGCCCAGGCGGGGGAGGTCACACTGCTCGGCGAAACCCTGTCAAGCGCGACTGGTGCAACTTTGAGCTGCCTGCGGCGCTCCATCCAAGTGGTTTTTCAGGATCCCTATGGTAGCTTTGATCCAAGGTGGACCGTGGAGCAGCTGATCGGCGAGCCGTTTTTCCTGTTGAGCTCTCCTCCCTCGAATGTGGAGCGTCGACGCAAGGTGGCCATGGTTCTGGAGCAAGTGGGACTGTCCGCGGCCGATGCGCAGCGTGTGCCGCGGGAATTTTCGGGCGGCGAGCGCCAGCGGATCGCGATCGCACGAGCACTGATCACGGAACCCGCCGTCATCGCCTTCGATGAGGCCGTCTCCGCGCTCGATGTTTTGATCCGCGCGCAGGTCCTCAAGCTTCTCGCCGATCTCGCCGAGCGTCTTAAGCTGGCCTATCTTTTCGTGTCGCATGATCTGCACGTGATCAGAGCCATCGCGGATCGTGTTTATGTGATGCAGGACGGGCGAATCGTCGAGGAGGGAGCGGCGGCTGCCGTGTTCGACTCGCCGCGCCACGCCTACACCCAAGCCTTGGTTGCGGCTTCGCCCAGGCTGCCGGTGAATGCGCAGGCAGGCTCCTGATGACCGGCCCCCGTCTTGCCGCCGCGAAACTGATGCGACGCAATCGGCGCACGCGCGCCGGGGTGAAGGGCGGCGCCGTGCTGCTGAGCTTGGCGGTGATGATCGCCTTGTTTTGGGTGGCGGCGACTGCCGCGCCCCCGCTCAAGTGGTTGCGTTTGCACGGCCTGCTCTGCACCGGCCTGGCCGCGGTGATCAGCGCGGTAATGATCGCGCGGCGGCGAGCGGTCAATCGGACTGAATTCGCTCGTTCCTGGTTGGCGGCCGTTCCGGTCAGCGCAGCGACTGCGCGATGGGAGTCGCTGCTGATCGAAACACTTCCGGCGATCATCGCAGTCGGCGTGCTCACGATCGCGAGCATCTGCTACTCGCTGGTTCTCGCCATTACCAAAAGCGCCGAGGTCTTTGCGCCCTTTGCGGTCTGGGCAGCTTTAAGCGCCGGAATTGCGGCCGGCGCGATCGGCAGTTTTTTTGTACCGCGGCCAAAACCGGTGGACCTGCCGCCGGGTTCCCGCTACGTTCCCCATCCGAAATTGAAACGGGCGGCGAAATTTCGTCCTTCCTTGAGCGCACTCGGGAGCTGGCCGATTCGGCAAGCCTTTGCCTGGGCGCAACCTAAAATCGTCTCGCGCGCGACGATTCCCGTCCTGGTCATCATGCCGATGGGCACCACGGCGGATTCGGCCATGGTGGTGATTGCCGTATTCGGAATTGTCGGCGTGCTCTTGCTGGTGTGGTCGGGGGTCATATCGGCCAGCCGCTGGGCCAGTCGCTGGTTGGCACCCCTGCCCGTGCGGTCGGGCGAAGTGATTCGCGCATTCTTGCTGCCCGCATGCGCCGTGATCGTCGCGGCAGGCGTGATCGAGGCGCTGCTGTTATTGGTAGTGAATGTCTCGTATCGCACCTCGGCGGAGGTGGGCGCCTGGACGGCAGTATCGGGTTGCGTAACGGTGAGCGCCGGCCTCATTTGGAACTGGAGAGACAGACTTCGAAGCCATGGAGGCAGCCGTGACTAGCCCCATCCTTGAAATCCGCGAACTGCGGGCGGGCTATGGTCCGCGCACGGTGCTCGAAAATATTTCCATCGAGCTGGGCGCCGGCGAATGGTTTGTGCTTTTAGGCCCCAATGGCTGCGGGAAGAGTACGTTGCTCGACTGCGTGGTCAGCCGGCTGATTCCGTCCGGCGGCGAGATCTCAATCGCGGGACATTCCCTGTGCCGGGCTTCTTTCGAAGCCAAGCGGCAGCTCGGGTACGGCTGCGCGCCCGATGTACTACCTGCTCTATTGACCGCGCGTCAATGCTTGGAAGTGCACGCCGCTGCGAAGGGATTCAGCGCAATCGGCGATGATCTGCTGGTCCTCGCCGACGAGTTGCGCTTCACGCCTTACCTCGACGCTTTTGTCGATACGCTTTCGCTCGGCACGCGTCAAAAGCTTGCCGTGCTTTTGGCGTTGGTGGGCGATCCTGTGTTGATCGTTCTCGATGAAGCATTCAATGGCCTGGATCCGGCGAGCGCGCTGATCCTCAAGCGGCATCTGCGAGCCCGAATTGAACGTTGCGGCGGCGCGTTGCTGCTGGCCACGCATTCATTGGATATCGTCGAACACTATGCGGATCGCGCCGCGGTCTTAATCGACGGCAAGCTCAAGCATGTATGGCCCAAGGACGAATTGCAGAGGTTGCGGGCAGCCCACGGCGACTTTGAAGCGGCACTCGCGGCGGCAATCGGTGGCCCTTGACCTTCGCGTCGGGCACTCGTGATATTGACCGTCCCTGACGAGCGCTACACCATCCGGTCAAAATCATTGCGCTAGCAGTGTCCACGCCAAGAGCGCGGCCTTCTTCTGATCGGCGCCCCAGGGTGGTCCTTGTCCGACCCCGAGTTTATCAACGCTCTCGAGGATTCGATTGATAGGACGGCGCAGGCACTTGCCGGCATGAGCTTCCAGTGTTTTGACCGGCACTCGGTAAACGTGCAGTCGACATCGTTCCGCGGCAACAAATAGCGCGTTTCTAAAGTGGTCGCCGTCGGCCGCATGAATGAGCGCGTGCGAGGCGAGAATTGCCGGCAACGAAATCTGCTTGCGGCTCGATGAGTCGATGATGCCGACGGATCTGATGACGATACCGCGCTCCTTCAATTGTTCACACTGTACGTGAATGCAATCTTGCGCATGTCGGGTCGCGACCGCCATATATCCGTCCAAGCGGCCGGTGGCTTCTTCGACGCAGAGAAATTCGACCGAGTGATACGGTTGCTTGGATTCGGGTTCACTTTCGTCGATCAACTGGACTCGTGATCGCGCCAATAATTCCGGCGCGGCCGCACTGCCCCCGAGCACGACCATGGCCGCCCAACCCGAGTGCGGAGAAAAGCCAATTGCCGCAGTTTGCGCCGCCACGGGATCCTTGCAGAGTTGTTCAGGCGAAATGCACTGCTCGGGCGATGGCGCGCGCCAAGCAGTCCGCGGCGGCAGACCCGATCCGCCCGATTTGCGCGGCACGCAAGGTACGCTCGTCGAGCGCCAACTCTGCGCCGGCCAGGGCGAAAACCGTGTCGCCGTCGAAGGGAGTGTGTGCCGGACGCACCGCTCGCGCAATTCCATCATGAGCCATCATGGCGACCCGTTTGCATTCCACAGAGGTCAAGGCCGCGTTGCAGGCCACCACGGCGATCGTGGTGTTGGCTCCCGGCCGCAGACGGCCTATGCCTAGCAGGCGCGCTTCGTCGGGCGCCGGATCGCTCAGGTCCATGGCGCTTTGTGGGGGTCCTCGGCCGCCGAACTCCTTCTGCAGCTCAAAAGGCCAAGCCCAGTAGGTCTTGCCATCCGGCATCAAGACCGATCCGACGGCGTTGACGGCCACCAGCGCGCCGACCATCAGCCCCCCATGGCAGTCGAGCGACGCGGAGCCGATGCCGCCTTTGCGTATGCCCGCCAGCGCTCCGCGTCCTGCGCCGAAGGATCCCAAGGCGAAATCGCGCTGGGCCGCACTCGAGGCGCGGAGTCCTAAGTCGCGGTACGGCGGCGAAAGTCCCCAGTTCTTATCGCCTTCATTGCTCAAGTCGTGCAAAACGGCGCAGGGAACGATCGGAATGGCCGGCGACTCAGGGCGAAATTGCAAGCCGATGCCTTGCACGCATAAGGCGGCGGCGACGCCATCCGCCGCGGCCAGACCGAACACTGAACCCCCCGCGAGCACCACCGCGTGCGCGCGTCCCACCAAGTTTTCAGGCGCGAGAGCTTCGGTCTCGCGTGTCCCGGGACCGC
>Ga0210398_10002355_pt1 | contig 18544 bp, 14 predicted proteins | sample IncBWC4OmetaG_FD_161047 | JGI IMG/M metagenome (GOLD analysis project Ga0210398, IMG submission 161047) | Forest soil microbial communities from Barre Woods Harvard Forest LTER site, Petersham, Massachusetts, United States - Inc-BW-C-4-O | ecosystem: Environmental > Terrestrial > Soil >... | reverse complement strand
AACAATGTTGCAGGCGGCTGTTTGTCCTTTGGTCATTTCCGTTCCTCACGTTTGGCGTAATAGGAACAATGGGCGGGATATTCGAAATGCGGCGCCGCAGAAGTCACTAACAGTCGCAACTTTGCACGTCGAGTTCATAGGGCCTCTGCGCGGTTCGGACCATACTCATGGGGTCGGACCCGTGTCAACCGTCTCGCAGTCACGACATGCCGCACCGCGATTGCAGGTTGCCCTAGCATTCGCACGCAGCGTCGTTCTGATTCCTAGCCCTAGTGCGCTGTCGGCTCGCTGTCGGCTTGGTCGAGAAACTCGCGTATCGCCAGATTGACCAGATCGGGCCGCTTGTTGAATGTTCCGTGATTGCTCGCCGGCACAATAATCAGTTGCCCGCGCGGCAGATCCCGAAATATCTCGCTATTTTCTTCAATCGATGTGAAGTCGTGGTCGCCGGCCATCACGAGCACTGGTATCGAGATCATTTTTAGGTCGGCAGGTTCGATTACCACGGGCTGAAGCCACATGTCGTAGCACTTCGCCAATAGCGTCATCCAATGATCCGGGCCGTCGGGACTGGCTTTCGCATAATCAGCCAAGAACCACGGCGGAAGCGCGGCGGCCAACTTCCGGAGATGAGCATCCAATTGCTGTTGCGACCACTGGCTGCGCAGCTTTTCTTCCGGAGACAGATTTACCCGGATGTTCGCGCCTGAGATAACCAATCGACGGACGAGATTTGGGTGATCCCGCACTAGAATCAGGGCGAGATCCGCACCGTCACTATGGCCCACAATGTCCACGGGGCCGAGCCCAAGCTTCTCGATAATTGCTGCTGTGTCCGCGGCCATCATTTTATAAGAAAGAGACCATGGGCCGTCCGGGCTATGGCCATGCCCGCGCTGATCGATGCCTATGACCGTACGAAAGGAAGAGAAATAATCCCGCTGCTTGGCGAAGCTATTGTCAAAGAAGACCATCCCGCCGTGCAAAAATACGATCGGCGGGCCGTGGCCATAGATTTGAGTGTAGAGCTTGGCGCCCCTCACCTCATAGTAGCGTTGAGTGACATTGGAACTGTCCGCAATCACAGCTAAGGGGGCGAGTGCGGTGAGAGCAGCCAGAACGGCACCTGCGAAAATACTCACGACGCTGACCTCGGTGGTTTGCGTAAGCGTCACTAGGATACTCGATTTCTCTCGCTTTCAGCCGCCGGGCAGCACTTGATACAATTTATGTCGAGTTGCCCTTGCAGCGCAGGAGATGCAAATGGATGTTCATCCGCCGCACCAACCAATACATACTTGGAAGGACTTTCTCCTCCATCTGCTGACAATCACCATCGGCCTGTTTATCGCCCTCTCACTCGAAGCAGCCGTCGAGTCCGCGCATCACCGGCATCTCGTCCGCGATGCGCACGAGAATCTGCGACGCGAGATCGAAGTCAATCACAAGCTCTTTACCAAGAATGCCGCAGATATTCAGCTAAACCGCGCTCAGCTGGCACACGACATCAACCAATTGCGCGAATTGCGCAATGGCAAAAAGCTGGACAATCCCGACCTCCGCTGGGCATGGAGTTGGGATTCTTACGGTGATGCGGCGTGGAAAACCGCACGGGAAAGCGGTGCCGTCGCGTACATGGACTCAAGATGGATTTCAACGTATTCGTGGGTCTACACGCAGCAGGAATACGTCAATTCAACGGCCGTGGCCATCATAAACGATGAAACCAGAGCAAGTGCACCTCTCAAGGTCGCGGAGGATCCATCAAAACTGAGCCCCGCGGAGATAGAGACTTTGCTGGTCAAATCGGCTGAAATGGATCTGAGTTTTGAGACCCTCCAAACCATGATGACGGCGCTGGACGATATGTACGCGGATGCATTGAAAAGGCTCTAAGGGGACGGGAAGACCAACCAACCCAGACCGCCTAACGACTCAAGACCTGGCTTCGGCGCCTCACTGTGGCTTGCGAAATCGGAACAGCACTTGATCCGTCCTGCCGCGAATATTCGGATCGAAAATGGCCCGTTTGTGATCATCGTTGGTATTGCGAAGCGCAGCACTTTGCGATTCGAGCACGAACCCTGCTGCTTCGATCTCGTTCTTCATGCGGATCGGATCGATTCGATGCAGTGTTTCCGTATCCCGGAGTCCGGAGCCGGCTTCAGCGACATGGTCGATGACCAAAAAAACCCCGCCGGGCTTCAAGGCGTCGAAGATGGCCCTGTTGAGGACCGCAACATTCGCCGGCCCGAGAAAGGAGTCGTGCAGATCGTGATAACTCTGCGACATCCATATCAAATCAAGGTTCTCTGGCAGGCGAAAGTCGGCGAGTGAACCAGTGAGCAGCGTTACGTTGTTATAGCTCGAGTCGCGGACAATTGCTTGCGTGCCGGCGATTTCGCGAGGTGAACAATGGGCGATCTGTTCGGTTGGAAGGTACGCATAAACATGGCCGCTCGGACCCGCAACGTCGCTCAGAATTCGCGTAAAGTAGCCATTGCCAGACATCACGTCCGCAATCCGATCACCCGCCTTCGCTTCGGAAAACAGGACCGAAACCGCCGGCTTTCGGGTCACGTCGAGCTTTACTTGATCTTCGGGTCTGCGCGGGTCCGAAATGGCCGCCTCGACCATTACGGGTGTGAGCGGCACGGTATCCGCCCGTCCTACGCTGCACACCGATAAGCCCAGAAAAGCCGTTAAATACCAGCCAGTCTCGATATTCATACGCTGCTCCTTTTGCGGCTGAGTAGCATGTCAGGCTACTTTTCCTGCAGCCTACAAGTTAAAGTGCGCTTCAAGTCAAGTGGTTCTTGAGATTGGACCCGTGTTGAGGAGGTTGCGATGACAGGCCTCATGATCGGCGATCTGGCACGCCAAGCGGGCGTGGCAACCTCCGCATTGCGCTATTACGAGAAAGTCGGACTGCTTCCATCGCCGGCGCGCGCGTCCAACCGCCGGCAATACGACCGAGGTGTACTCGGTCGGATACGGATCATTCTTCTGGCTCGCGATGCCGGCTTCTCGATCAGCGAGACGCGGGCGTTCTTGAACGGCTTCCCCGTTGGTACCAGACCTGCGCTGCGATGGCGGGAAATGGCCAAACGCAAGATCGCAGAGCTGGATGAGCTGACCACACGCCTCAGCCAGATGCGTTCTATCCTCAATGCCAGTTTTCAGTGCGAATGCCGCCGGCTGGAAGACTGTGAGCGACTACTCGCAGCCAGGACATGTTGTGGTCCTGGACCGAAGTCTCGGAGAGTGAGCACGGCAAGCACAGCGAAGGACTCGCTGGCTCGGTTGAGAACGAAGCCCGCCCCGCCCAACTAAGAGGATTGACACATGCGAAACCTCGGATTATCTGTAACGCTTGCGGTCTCACTTGGCGCTGCTGCGAGCGCATTTTCGCAGTCCGCCGCACCGACGGCCGATCCCGCCTGGAAGGCGTCGGAAGTCGTCGAATTCATCGGACTTAAAAAGGGCGACAGAGTCGCCGAAATTGTAGCCGGTCGCCTTACCGCATCGTTTGCGCAGGCCGTCGGACCATCTGGAAAGGTGTACGCGGTTGAAACGGCCGAGGTCGTCAAGGCCCACCCCGACGCGTTGGCGCACATGAAGGCACTGGCGAGTGAGTCGCCCAATGTCATCGTCAGTGCGGACCCGGTCGCCTCGCCATTGCCGTCAGGCCTCGATGCCGTGTTCATTCGACAGAATTACCACGATCTCTACAACAAGTTTATGGGACCTGCGGACGTGCCCGCATTCAACAAGGCAGTCTTTGCCGCCCTGAAGCCGGGCGGTGTCTACGTAGTGTTGGATCATGCAGCGATAGCGGGATCAGGGGTCGGTGCAACCGATACGCTGCACCGTATCGATCCGGCAAGAGTCAAGTCGGATGTGCTGGCAGCCGGATTCAAGCTGGATGGCGAGAGCTCGATTTTGGCGAACAAGGCCGACGATCACACCAAGAACGTGTTCGACCCGTCTGTCCGCGGTCACACCGACCAATTTCTGTTTCGCTTCAAGAAGCCGAATTGACGGCATCGTTCTACAGGCAGGTCTCTATGTATAGGCCTTCGATCTCTGCGATTTTACCCGCGTCAGAATTCCATAGGATCTTCCAGTCGCGCCGGCAAGGAAGTCCCTGAAGATCGCGTACCGCGGAGAATTGATATCGGGAAACTGATTTATCGTATGTTGCGGTCGTGAATTTCTCGCGGCCAAGCTCCGAAAGCATATCGGCTTGGCTCGAACCGATCAGAAAGCGGGATTGCACTCGCGCATTGAACGCCCCGCTCATGTCCTGCACAGTCCTTCCCTGCAAATATTTGCCAATGAGCGGCGGTGATCCTTGGCACGCTGACAAGCCGGCTACAACCACTAGAACGAGGATCGGTGACGGACCCATGCGCGATGATATTTGCACTGCCTGGCATGTTACGCAAGTGCGCTACCGCACAGACGCTTCCTCCATACATTGTTAATCCTGTCGGGTCACGCATTGCGGTGTTGTCCGTACCGGAGGTTTGCAATGAACTCGAAGAAGAGGCTTGTCCTTCATGGTCATCTATTGTTGCTGGTGCTGCTTTTCGCTGGTTGTGCTACCCAGCCCATCAGACACCCTGCCTACCTACACGCGCTTTCGGACCTGCGTACTGCGCGATGGATGCTCGAGCATCGAGCGGGTGACGCTGCCGTCAGCGCGCATGAGAGCGAAGCTATCAGCGAAATTGATCGTGCCATTGGAGAACTGAAGCGCGCTGCCATCGATGATGGCAAGAATATCCACGACCATCCCAATGCCGATCTACCGAATGACTATCGCGGTCGTCTACACAAGGCCGCCGACCTATTGCGGAAGGTACGGGCCGACACCTATCGCGAAGAGGACAATCCTGACGCACGAGGGCTCCGCGATCGCGCTATTGGGCACGTCGATGCCGCGCTGCATGCCACCGAACAAGCGATTCGTGACGTGGAGGCCGGCCGCTGACGCGACGACGAAAACACTACGGTTTCTTCTCCACCACCTTCTTGGCAAGCTCGGCGAGTTGTGCCAGATCCATGTCCTCGGCCGGGACCTCGAACACATCGTCGGTGGGCGCCGAAACGGCCCGCGGGGGCCTGCTCGGCGTGAGCGGGCCCGGGCTGGGTTTGGCAGGCGCGGGCTTGAGAGTCGGCTTCGCCGCTACCGTGCTCGGACTTCTGCGCGGGGCTGTGGGCCGTACCCAATCTTTCACCTGTTCCATCCAGCGCTGGTAGCGGTCGAAGGTCCACATGCCCTCCTCGCCTCCGGACTGAAGTACGTTGGTAATCTGGCTGAAATTTCCCGCTCGAATCGTTCCTTTGGCACCCGAACTCGGCAGCAGTATTTCGCAGCGCGGCACCCTCAGCCGATGTGCGCTTAGGTAGTCGAGGCGCTGGCAGCAGATTCCGACCAGACAGTCGGCGAGCTGAGCGCGGATGCTCCCTTGGATATCGGAAGGAAACGACATGCAGAGCCGGGTCAGCGCCTCGGCGCAATTCGCCGAGTGCATGGTCGCGAGCACCAGGTGCCCGGTTTCCGCCGCGTTCAAGGTCAGCCTCATGACCTCCGGTGTGCGCATCTCGCTGACGACCAGCACATCCGGATTCTCTCGCAGCGCATCGATGATGCCCTGCTCGAAGCTCGGCGAGTGCGCTGGAATCTCCCGCTGCCGGATGAACGAGCGCCGATTGGCATAGATGTATTCGAGCGGGCTTTCCAGCGTGATGATGTTGCGCGCGCGCGATCCGTTGATCTCCTCGACGAGCGCGGCGAGCGTGGTCGACTTGCCGGAGCCCGTGGGCCCGGAGATGATGACGAGGCCGGTCGTCGCCTCGGTGAACTTGCGAAAGTCCGGGTGCAGATTGCAGCCGTGGATGTCCTTGATGGAGGACTCGAGCAGCCGTATGGCCACCGCGATGCCGCGCACCGTCCGAAAGAAGTTGATCCGGCATCGCACCCCGGAGATCGCTGCCGACAGGTCGGCCGAGCCTCGTTTCCTGAACTCGGCCCAGTCCTCGGCACCCAACAGGTCCTGAGCCGCCTGCACCAGCACCTCCCCCGGCACGGCGCCGCCCAGGGTCTGCAGGTCACCGCGGACCCGTACCACCAGCGGGGTACCCGTCTCCAGATGCAGGTCGCTGGCCCCGAGCGACCAGGCTTGTTCGATCCAGTCCTCGAAAATCATCGGAACACCCCGGGTATCGCCGTTACATGCTTGATTATCCGCGCCTACCGTTGGTTCCGCCCAGCCAAAAAAAAGGCCCCGAACCCTTGCGGATCCGAGGCCATTCTCTTTGGATGCTTGTACTTTTTATTCGGCTGCTTCTGTGTCCCCCGCCGGTACTGCGTCATCCGAATCGCCGATGCCGCCGCTCACATCCATGAAGCTACGGCGCCGGCTGTCGTCAAACGCGCGTCGACGTCGCGCATGATACGCGAAGCCTGTGCCCGCGGGAATCAGGCGGCCGACGATGACGTTCTCCTTCAGTCCCCGCAGGTCGTCCTTGAGACCCCGGACCGCCGCCTCGGTGAGGACGCGGGTGGTCTCCTGGAACGATGCCGCGGATATGAAGGACTCGGTCGCCAAGGATGCCTTGGTGATGCCCAACAGCATGGGTTCCCAGGTCGACTGGTGCTTACCTTCGGCCTTCTGCTTGGCAATGACGTCGAGCAGGCGGCCGCGATCCATCTGTTCGCCGCGCAGCAGCGCCGAATCGCCGGCATCCAGCACTTCGATCTTGCGCAGCATCTGCCGCACGATGACTTCGATGTGCTTGTCGTTGATCTTCACGCCCTGCAGCCGGTACACGTCCTGAATTTCGCGGACCAGGTAGTTCGCCAGAGCCTCGACCCCCTGCAGCCGCAATATGTCGTGCGGGTTGGGCTCGCCGTCGGCGATGACTTCGCCCTTCTCCACCTGCTCGCCTTCGAACACGTTGAGATGGCGCCACTTCGGGATGAGCTCCTCGTACTTGTCGGTGCCCTCGTTGGTGATGATCAAGCGCCGCTTGCCCTTGGTTTCCTTGCCGAAGCTCACGGTGCCTGAGCGCTCCGCCAGAATCGCGGAGTCCTTCGGCTTGCGCGCCTCGAACAGGTCGGCCACCCGCGGCAGACCGCCGGTGATGTCGCGAGTCTTGGACGACTCCTGCGGGATGCGGGCGATGACATCGCCCACCGATACCTTGGAACCGTCCTCGAGGCTCACGATGGCGCCCGCCGGCAGGGCGTAAACCGCCGGAATGTCGGTGTTGGCGAAAGTGACCTCTTTGCCCTTGGCATTGGTGAGGCGCACGACGGGTCGCAGATCCTTGCCGCCCGAACCGCGCTGCTTGGGATCCAACACCACGGTCGAGGTGAGGCCGGTGACATCGTCCACCTGGCTCGTGACGGTGATGCCGTCCACGAAGTCGGAGAACTTGATCATGCCCGCCACTTCCGTGACCACGGGGTGGGTATGCGGATCCCAATTCGCGACCGACTGTCCGGCTGCGACCACGTCGCCGTCGTTCACCGTGATGGTGGCGCCGTACGGGATCTTGTAACGCTCGCGCTCGCGGCCGAACTCATCGACCACGCCCAACTCGCCGGAACGCGACACCGCGACCAGATGCCCCTTCTCATGGCGCACGGTCTTGATGTTGTGCAGGCGGATGGTGCCCTTGCTCTTGACCTCGACGCCGTTGGCCGCCGCCGCTCGCGAGGCCGCGCCGCCGACGTGGAAGGTACGCATGGTGAGCTGCGTGCCCGGCTCGCCGATCGACTGCGCCGCAATGACGCCCACAGCTTCGCCGATGTTGATGCGGTGACCGCGGCCCAAATCTCGGCCGTAGCACTGCGCGCAGACGCCGTAGCGCGTCTCGCAGGTGATGGGCGAACGCACCATGACCTGGTCGATGCCCATCTTCTCGAGGAGCTTGACCAGCTTCTCGTCGATCAGCACGCCCGCCTTGACCAGCACTTCGCCGCTGGCCGCCACCACCACGTCTTCGGAGACCACACGACCCAGTACGCGCTCGCCCAGGCCCTCCACCACATCGCCGCCTTCGACGATGGGGGTGATCGACAAGCCGTTGACGGTACCGCAATCGATCTCGGTGACCACGAGGTCCTGAGCCACGTCGACCAAGCGGCGGGTCAAATACCCGGAGTTGGCCGTCTTCAAGGCCGTGTCGGCCAAGCCCTTGCGAGCGCCGTGAGTCGAGATGAAGTACTGCAGTACGTTCAAGCCTTCGCGGAAATTCGCCGTGATCGGCGTCTCGATGATGGAGCCGTCCGGTTTCGCCATCAGGCCGCGCATGCCGGCGAGCTGGCGAATCTGCGCCGCGGAACCGCGGGCGCCGGAGTCGGCCATCATGAAGATGGAGTTGAACGACTTCTGACGGACCTTGTTGCCCTTGGTGTCGGTGACCTCGTCGGTGCCCAACTTCTCCATCATGGCCTTGGCCACTTGGTCGTTGGTGCGCGACCAGATGTCCACCACCTTGTTGTAGCGTTCGCCGTTGGTGACCAATCCCGAGGAGTATTGCTCCTGGATCTCCTTCACCTCTTTTTCGGCCGTCGCCAGGATCTTGGTCTTCTGGGTCGGCACCACCATGTCGTCCACGCCGATCGACACGCCGGCGCGGGTCGCGTAGTGGAAGCCCGTGTACATGAGCTGGTCCGCGAACACGACGGTTTCCTTCAAGCCCACGGTGCGGTAGCACGCGTTGATGGTTCCGGAAATCGTCTTCTTGGTCATGTCCTGGTTGATGGCATCGAAGGACAGCCCGTGCGGCAGAATCTCGGACAGCAAGGCCCGGCCCACCGTGGTGTTGACCACTCGCGTGTTCTTCACCAAGTCGGCGCCCTTCTCGGGGCGCGTCCACTCGGACAGGCGCACTTTGACCTTGGCCTGCAGGTCGACGTTGCGGCTCTCGTAGGCACGATGCACTTCGGCCACGTCGCTGAATGCCATGCCCTCGCCCTTGGCGCCCACGCGCTCGCGGGTCATGTAGTAGAGCCCGAGCACCACGTCCTGCGACGGTACGATGATGGGATCGCCGTTGGCGGGCGAGAGAATATTATTCGAGGACATCATCAGCGCGCGCGCTTCGAGCTGTGCCTCGATGGAGAGCGGCACGTGAACGGCCATTTGGTCGCCGTCGAAGTCGGCGTTGAACGCCGTGCAAACCAGGGGATGCAATTGGATCGCCTTGCCCTCGATCAGCACCGGCTCGAACGCCTGGATGCCCAAGCGATGCAGGGTCGGCGCGCGATTCAAGAGCACGGGATGTTCACGGATCACCTCTTCGAGGATGTCCCACACCTCCGGTCCCTCACGCTCCACCAGGCGCTTCGCCGCCTTGATGGTCGAAGCTTCGCCGCGCAGCTGCAGCTTCGAGAAGATGAAGGGCTTGAACAATTCCAGCGCCATCTTCTTCGGCAATCCGCACTGGTGCAGGCGCAGGGTCGGGCCCACCACGATGACCGAGCGGCCCGAGTAATCGACACGCTTGCCGAGCAGGTTCTGGCGGAACCGGCCCTGCTTGCCCTTGATCATGTCGGCCAGGGACTTCAAGGGGCGCTTGTTGGTGCCCGTGATGGCGCGGCCGCGGCGGCCGTTGTCCAGCAGCGCATCCACCGCTTCCTGCAGCATGCGCTTCTCGTTGCGCACGATGATGTCGGGCGCGTTGAGCTCCAATAGGCGGCGCAGGCGGTTGTTGCGGTTGATGACGCGGCGATACAGATCGTTCAAATCCGAGGTCGCGAAGCGGCCGCCGTCGAGCGGCACCAAGGGACGCAGATCGGGCGGCAGCACCGGCAGAACGGTGAGCACCATCCACTCCGGCTTGTTGCCGGACTCCATGAACGCCTCGATGAGCTTCAGCCGCTTCGACAGGCGCTTGATCTTCGTCTCGGAGTTCGTGTTCGCCATGTCCTCACGGACCTTGACGACTTCGGAGGGCAGATCCATGGACTTCAGCAGTTCATGCACCGCCTCGGCGCCCATGCGGGCATCGAATTCGTCACCGTGCTCTTCGATGGATTCCAGATACATCTCATCGGTGAGCAGCTGGCCGCGCTGCAGCGAGGTCATGCCCGGGTCGACCACCACGAAGGCCTCGAAGTACAGCACGCGCTCGATCTCGCGCAGGGTCATGTCGAGCATGAGGCCGATGCGGGAGGGCAGGGACTTCAGGAACCAGATGTGCGCGGTCGGGCTCGCGAGCTCGATGTGGCCCATGCGCTCACGGCGCACCTTGGACTGGGTCACTTCAACGCCGCACTTCTCGCACACCACGCCGCGGTGCTTCAGGCGCTTGTACTTGCCGCACAGACACTCGTAGTCCTTCACGGGCCCGAAGATCTTGGCGCAGAACAGGCCGTCGCGTTCCGGCTTGAACGTCCGGTAGTTGATGGTCTCCGGCTTCTTCACTTCGCCGTACGACCAGGAGCGGATCATGTCCGGAGATGCGAGCCCGATCTTGATCGAGTCGAAATTCTCGACCGGCACTTGCTGCTTGAACAACTTGAGTAAGTCTTTCATTGATTAGGCCTCGCTCTCGAGTTCGATGTTGATGGCCAAGGAGCGGATCTCCTTCACCAGCACATTGAACGATTCCGGCATGCCGGCTTTCATTTCGTGGTTGCCGTCGACGATCGCCTTGTACATCTGCGTGCGCCCGTTGACGTCGTCCGACTTGACGGTGAGCATTTCCTGCAGGGTGTACGCGGCGCCGTATGCTTCGAGCGCCCACACTTCCATCTCGCCGAACCGTTGTCCGCCGAACTGCGCCTTGCCGCCCAGCGGCTGCTGGGTGACCAAGCTGTAGGGCCCGGTGGAACGCGCATGCATCTTGTCGTCGACCAGGTGGTTCAGCTTCAGCATGTACATGTAGCCCACGGTGACCGGCCGCTCGAATTGCTCGCCGGTGCGCCCGTCGTGCAGCGTGGTCTGGCCGGAGGTCGGCAGATCCGCCAGCGTCAGGAGATTCTTGATCTCCTCTTCGCTTGCGCCGTCGAACACCGGGGTCGCCATCGGCACGCCCTTCTTCAGGTTCCTCGACAATTCCAGGACTTCCGCGTCGCTCATGGACTTGATGTCTTCCTTCTGACCGCCGGTCTCGTTGTAGACCTGGCCCAGGAACTTGCGCAGTTCCGCGACGGCATGCTGCGCTTCCAGCATCTTGCCGATCTTGGCGCCAAGACCCTTGGCAGCCCAGCCCAAGTGGGTTTCCAGGATTTGACCGATGTTCATGCGCGAAGGCACGCCCAGCGGATTCAACACGATGTCCACCGGCGTACCGTCGGCCATGTACGGCATGTCTTCCACCGGAACGATGGAGGAGATCACGCCCTTGTTGCCGTGGCGCCCGGCCATCTTGTCGCCGGGCTGCACGCGGCGCTTCACCGCCAGGTACACCTTGACCATCTTGAGTACGCCCGGAGCCAGGTCATCGCCTGCGGTGATCTTGGCTTTCTTTTCCTCGAAGCGCTTCTCGAAGGCCTTGCGCTGGCCCTTCAGGCGCTCGGACACGGTTTCCAGCTGAGCATTGGTCTCTTCATCCTTGAAGCGGATCTCGAACCACTGCTCGCGCGGCAAATCGGCCAGATACGCATCATCAATCTGAGTACCGGATTTGATCTTCTTCGGGCCCGCCTCGGCGGCCTTGCCCTCGATCATGCCGCGCACGCGCTGGAACAAGTCGTCTTCCAGAATGCGCTGCTGATCGGCCAAGTCCTTGCGTACCCGCTCGAGCTCGGATTTCTCGATCGCGAGAGCGCGCGAGTCCTTCTCTACGCCGTCCCGAGTAAAGACCCGCACGTCGATCACCGTGCCGTCCATGCCCGGAGGCACGCGCAGCGAGGTGTCCTTCACGTCGGATGCCTTCTCGCCGAAGATCGCCCGCAGCAACTTCTCTTCCGGCGTCAATTGCGTCTCGCCCTTCGGCGTGACCTTGCCCACCAGAATGTCGCCGGCGCGCACTTCGGCGCCGATGAAGGCGATGCCCGCCTCGTCGAGCTTGGCCAACGCCGAGTCGCCCACATTGGGGATGTCGGCGGTGATCTCCTCAGGTCCCAGCTTGGTGTCGCGGGCGACGCAGGTGAGCTCTTCGATGTGGATGGTGGTGAAGCGGTCTTCCTCCACCACGCGCTCGGAGATCAGGATCGAGTCTTCGAAGTTGTAGCCGTTCCACGGCATGAAGGCGACCAAGAGGTTCTGGCCGAGCGCGAGCTCGCCCAGATCCGTCGACGGGCCGTCGGCCAGCACGTCGCCGCGCTTGATGGCATCGCCGGCGTTCACCAGCGGCCGCTGGTTGATGCAGGTGTTCTGGTTGGAACGCGTGTACTTGGTGAGCGAATAGATGTCGACCCCGGGCTCGCCGGCGGTCGTTTCATCGTCATTCACCCGAACCACGATGCGCGAGGCATCGACGGAGTCCACGCTGCCGCCGCGCCGTGCCACCACGGTGACGCCGGAATCGATGGCCACCGCCCGTTCCATGCCCGTGCCCACCATGGGCGTTTCCGAGCGCAGGGTCGGGACCGCCTGGCGCTGCATGTTCGATCCCATGAGCGCGCGGTTTGCGTCGTCGTGCTCCAGGAACGGAATCAGGGACGCAGCCACCGAAACGATCTGCTTCGGCGACACATCCATGAAGTCGATCTTGTCGGGGGCCGACAAGGTGAACTCGTTCTGGGTACGGCAGGAGATGAGGTCGTCGGTGAACTCGCCCTTCTCGTTCAGGGTCGCGTTCGCCTGGGCGATCACGTATTGACCTTCCTCGATGGCCGAGAGGTAGTCGATCTGGTCGGTGACCTTGCCGTTCGAAACGCGGCGATACGGAGTTTCCAGGAACCCGTAGTCGTTGGTGCGTGCGTACACGGCCAACGAATTGATCAGACCGATGTTCGGACCTTCCGGCGTTTCGATCGGGCACACCCGGCCGTAGTGCGTCGGGTGCACGTCGCGCACTTCGAATCCGGCACGCTCGCGCGTCAGGCCGCCTGGGCCCAAGGCGGAAACGCGGCGCTTGTGCGTGACTTCGGACAGAGGATTGTTCTGGTCCATGAACTGCGAGAGCTGCGAGGAGCCGAAGAATTCCTTCACCGCGGCCGCAACCGGCTTCGCGTTGATCATCTCCTGCGGCATGATGGGCTCGCTCTCCGCGATGGTCAGGCGCTCCTTCACGGCGCGCTCGACGCGCACCAGGCCGATGCGGAAGGCGTTCTCCGCCATCTCGCCGACACTGCGCACGCGCCGGTTGCCCAGGTGGTCGATGTCGTCCACGTGGCCATTGCCGTTGCGGATGTCGATCAAGGTCTTCATGACCTCGATGATGTCCTCTTTGCTCAAAACCCCCGATCCCGTGATCTCCTCGCGGCCCACGCGGCGGTTGAACTTCATGCGGCCGACCGGCGACAAGTCGTAGCGCTCGCCGTTGAAGAACAGGTTCTGGAACAGGTTCTCGGCGGCGTCCTTGGTCGGCGGCTCGCCGGGACGCATCATGCGATAGATTTCGACCAGCGCCTCGAGGCGCGTCTTGGTCGGATCGATGCGCAGGGTGTCCGAAATGTACGGACCGCGATCCAAATCGTTGACGTACAACGTGCGGATTTCCGTGATACCGCCTTCGATCAGCTTGCCCACCGTCGGTACGGTCAGGATTTCATTGGCCTTGGCCAGAATCTCGCCGGTTTCGGTGTTGACGATGTCGTGCGCCAGGACCTTGCCCTGCAGGTATTCGGTCGGCACGGGTAGGCGCTTGATCTGCGCCTCCTCGAGTTCGCGCACGTGGCGCGCGGTGATGCGGCGGCCTTCCTCCACGATGACCTTCTTGCCCACCCGGATCTCGAACGCCGCCGTCTCGCCGCGCAGGCGCTGCGGGATGACCTCGAACTCGATTTCCTTCTTCGACAGGTGGAATGTGTTCTTCTCGAAGAACAGGTCGAGCACCTGCTCCTCAGTGAGCCCCAAGGCACGCAGAATGATGGTCACGGGAAGCTTGCGGCGGCGGTCGATGCGCGCAAATACGCAGTCCTTCGGGTCGAACTCGAAGTCCAGCCATGAGCCGCGATAGGGAATGATGCGGGCGGAGAACAGCAATTTGCCCGATGAGTGAGTCTTGCCGCGGTCGTGATCGAAGAACACGCCCGGGCTGCGATGCAGCTGCGACACGATGACGCGTTCCGTGCCGTTGATGATGAAGGTGCCGTTGTCGGTCATGAGCGGCAGTTCGCCGAGATAGACCTCCTGCTCGCGCACGTCTTTGACGGGCTTCTTGGCGCCGCTGGCTTCCTTGTCGAGGACCACGAGCCGCACTTTGACGCGCAGCGGGGCCGCGTAGGTCAAACCGCGCAACTGGCATTCCTTGACGTCGAATACCGGCTCGCCCAGGCGATAGCTCACGTATTCCAGCGTCGCGTTGCCGGAGTAGCTGGAGATGGGGAACACACTGTCGAAGGCGGCATGCAAGCCGATTTCGTCGCGCTTGGACTCCGCAACATCCGCTTGCAGGAATCGTCGGTACGAATCCAATTGGATCGCAAGCAGGTACGGCGTGCCGAGAATGCTCGGACGCTTGCCGAAGTTCTTGCGAATGCGCTTCTTTTCGGTGAACGAATAGGCCATATGATGATCACCCTTCCAGTATCGACAGGCGCGCTGCGCGCCGAAATTAACGGGGTCGAAGCGACCCCGTCCGAAATCAAAATCAAAGGCGCAGGGAGACGGCGGCCGCTAATCTCGCGGCAACCGTCAACCTGCGCGTATCGACAATAATCACTACTTGATAGCAGCCTTGGCGCCAGCGTCCTCGAGCTTCTTCTTGATCGTCTCGGCATCCGCCTTCGGAATGCCTTCCTTGACGGTCGAAGGCGCACCCTCGACCAGATCCTTCGCTTCCTTGAGGCCCAAACCCGTGATCTCGCGAATGACCTTGATGACGCCCACCTTGTTGGCGCCGAACTCGGTCATCGTCACGGTGAACTCGGTCTGCGCTTCGGCAGCCGGAGCAGCCGCGCCGCCGCCGCCGCCCGCCGCAGCCGCAGCGACCGGAGCGGCCGCCGTGACGTTGAACTTCTTTTCCATGTCGGAAATCAGTTCGACCACTTCCATGACGGACATCTTGGAAATTGCGTCGAGGATTTCGTCTTTAGTAACAGCCATGATCGTCTCCAAATTTACTTAAGGGGCCACGCGGCCCGAATCAGGTTTAATTCGCCGCCGCCTGTTGCCCACCGCTCTTCTTGGCTTCAAGAACAGCAGCGAGCGTCCGCACCAACTTCGAGTTGGGGGCGGCCAACGTTCCCACGAACTTTGCAATCGGCGCCTGCAGTACACCCAACAGTTTCGACAGCGCCTGCGCGCGCGTGGGCAATGAAGCCACGCGCTCGAGTGCATCGGGTTTGAGCAATTGCCCACCCAAAGACACGAGCGTCGTCACCAATTTGTCGTTGTCCTTCGCGAACGCCTTGACGATGCGGGCGGCCGCGCCCGGATCGTCGTTGGAGAATGCGAGGACAATGGGTCCTTTCAGCGCCGGAGAAATGCACTCGAAAGCGGTGCCGGCAACGGCCTTGCGCGCGAGCGTATTCTTGACGATCCGCAGGTACACCCCTTCCTTGCGCGCCTTCGCGCGAAGATCGGTCATCTGCGTCACGGTCAAGCCACGGTTCTCTGCGCCCACGACGGACAGGGCTTTCGCCGCGACCGCGTTGACTTCTGCCACCACGACTTTCTTCTCTTCTAACTTGAGTGCCATTTAGGTTTCCCGGTCAGAAGCGTCACACACAAGGTGGAACGCCGTCGTTCCACCCACCCTTGGCAGTCCGCCATCGGACTCCGTGGTGCGACCTTCACCAGGAAATTCCTGATTCCGGTCCCACCATCTGCGCAGGCTCCCTTTAAGAGCCCTTCGAATCCCCTTGGCGGATTCGCCGGCTCGCCTGCGGTCTTCGACGGTGGTTGCGTTCGACCCTTCGGTCTCGCGCAGCCCTCCGTTTCCATGCGCTTACGCGCAACTTTCAACGGGGCCGCGACGGCCCCGTCCGATAAAACTTAGCCCAAGCCCAGACTGGCCTGGTCGACCGCAACGCCCGGACCCATGGTCGAGGAGACGGTCAGTTTCTTCAGATAAATGCCCTTCGACGTCGCCGGCTTGATCTTCTGCAGATCCGCCACCAGCGCCAAGAGGTTCTCTTTGAGCGCGGCCGGTTCGAAATTGGCGCGGCCGATCTGCGCGTGAATGATCCCCGCCTTGTCCGTCCGGTATCTCACCTGGCCGGATTTGGCATTCTTCACGGCCTCTGCCACGTTCGGCGTCACCGTGCCCACTTTCGGGTTCGGCATGAGGCCTCGCGGACCCAGGATTTGGCCAAGCTGGCCGACGATGCGCATGGCATCGGGACTCGCAATGACCACGTCGAAATCGATTTGACCGGCCTTGACCTTCTCGGCCAGATCCTCGAAGCCGACGATGTCTGCGCCGGCCGCCTTGGCGGCGTCGGCGTTCTTTCCTTGGGTGAACACGGCCACGCGGACCGTCTTGCCCGTGCCATGCGGCATCACCGTCGAACCGCGCACCTGCTGGTCCGATTTGGTGGCATCGACGCCCAAATTCACCGACACATCGATGGACTCATTGAACTTCGCAGTCGCAAATTCCTTGACGAGCTTGAGCGCATCGTCGATGGCGTACGACTTTCCGGGCGGAAGCTTCTCCTTCCACGTCTTGGTCCGCTTGACTGTGGCCGCCATGTTAGAGCCCCTCCGAGTCGACGCCCATGCTGCGGGCGCTGCCCGCGATGGTACGCACCGCCGCATCCAGGTTGCTGGCGGTCAAATCAGGCATTTTCATCTTGGCGATGTCCTCGAGCTGCTTGCGCGAAATCTTGCCCACCTTCGCGGTGTTCGGCGTGGCGCTGCCCTTTGGGATGCCGAGAGCCTTGGCGATGAGCACCGACGCCGGCGGCGTCTTCATGATGAAGGTAAAGCTGCGGTCGCTGTATACCGTGATCACTACTGGGGTCGGTAATCCCTTTTCCAAGGCCTGGGTCTGCGCATTGAATGCCTTGCAGAACTCCATGATGTTCACACCCTGCTGACCCAAGGCGGGTCCGACGGGCGGACTGGGGTTCGCCTGTCCTGCAGGGATCTGCAGCTTGATATAGCCGGTTACTTTCTTCGCCACGGTCGCTTAACTCCTTTGGGTACCAACGCTCCCTTACCGGAAGCTCCCCTTGTTTAGGCGCTTACGCGCCAACCTTTCAACGGGGCGATGCGCCCCGCCTAATAAAACCTAACCTTTCTCGACCTGCGAGAAGTCCAACTCCACGGGCGTCGAACGGCCCAGGATCTGCACCGCCACCTGCAGGCGGTTCTTCTCGTAGTTCACGGACTCAACTACGCCGTTGAAATCGTTGAACGGACCGTCGGTCACCCGCACCACTTCGCCGGGCTCGAACAGCACCTTCGGCTTCGGCTTGTCCACGCCCTCTTCGACGCGGCGCAGAATCGACATGGCTTCCTTGTCGGTGATGGCCGCCGGCTTGTCGCTGGTGCCGCCGATGAAGCCCAGCACCTTCGGCACCTCTTTGACCAAGTGCCAGGTGTCCTCGTCCATTTCCATCTGCACGAGCACGTAGCCCGGGAAGAACTTGCGGTCGGACTTACGCTTCTGGCCGTCGCGCATTTCCACCACCTCTTCGGTGGGCACCAGGATCTCACCGAACTTGGCTTCCAATCCGGCGCGCTTCACCCGCTCCTTGAGCGACTCGGAGACCTTGTGCTCGAAGTTCGAATACGCATGAACCACATACCATCGCAGGGACATAGATAGCTCCGAATCCATCAGCCTGTTTGACCACCCAAAAGCCGAGTCAGAAAAGTGAGACCCATATCGAGCAGCCAAAAGAACAGTCCCATCACGATCGCAAATCCGAACACGACATACGTGGTCTTGACCGTCTCGTCCCGCTCCGGCCATACCACCTTGCGCAGTTCGACGCGCGCCGCCTGCGCGAACTGCCAGAATTCCCGCCCGTACCAGCTGAACCACATGAGCCCGGCGCCTGCCGCCAGACCGACGATGACCATGCCGACGCGGACGACCAGCATCTGCTCATCGAACCAATAGAACGCCACGATGCCCGCAATGAGCAGGACGATCGACGTCATCATGAGCGCCGTATCTTTCGCCGACGCGCCCGCGGGTGTTTGCACTTCTGCCATGTTTACCTAAGCAAAACCGGTCAGCTACGGCTGGCAGGGCAGGAGGGAATCGAACCCCCAACCTGCGGTTTTGGAGACCGCCGCTCTGCCAATTGAGCTACTGCCCTAGTTAATGCGCTTCGCGCAACCTTTCAACGGGGCCGAAACGGCCCCGCCCCAGAAAAAAAATCTTCAGGCGATGACCTTGGCGACGACGCCGGCGCCGACCGTCTTGCCACCCTCACGGATCGCAAAACGCAGCCCCTGCTCCATCGCAATCGGGGCAATCAGCTCCACCACAATCTTGATGTTGTCCCCGGGCA
>Ga0210398_10002353_pt1 | contig 18548 bp, 19 predicted proteins | sample IncBWC4OmetaG_FD_161047 | JGI IMG/M metagenome (GOLD analysis project Ga0210398, IMG submission 161047) | Forest soil microbial communities from Barre Woods Harvard Forest LTER site, Petersham, Massachusetts, United States - Inc-BW-C-4-O | ecosystem: Environmental > Terrestrial > Soil >... | reverse complement strand
TGAACGAGCCCTTCTCGTGGCCGAACAGGATCGACTCGACCAGGTTTTCGGGCATGGCGCCGCAATTGACCGCGATGAACGGTTTTGCCCGCCGCTCGCCCGAGCCGTGGATGGCGCGCGCGATCAATTCCTTGCCGACGCCGGACTCGCCCGAGACCAGCACCGGAATGGTCGACGCCGCCGCCTTTTCCGCCATGCGCAGCACCGCCGCCATGACAGGGGATTTTGTGATGATGTCGTTGAAGCCGAGCGTGCCAGCGCGGCTGTGTTTTATGCGCGCCAGCTCGCCTTCGAGCGCGCTGGTGTTGAGCGCATTGCGCAAACTCACCTGCAGCCGCTCGACTCCGACCGGCTTGACCACGAAATCGATGGCGCCGGCGCGCATCGCCGACACCACATTATCGATGCCGCCGTGGGCGGTCTGCACGATCACCGGCACATTGATGGAAGCCTGGCGCAGGCGCGCGAGCACGCCGAGGCCGTCGAGATTCGGCATGACGAGATCGAGAATCACGCAATCGATCCGCGCGCCATCGGCGCCGCCCAGCAAAGTCAGCGCCGCATCGCCATTGTCGAGCACGATCGCCTCATACCCGGACTTCTGCAGCATGTTTTCCAGAAGCCGGCACTGCACCGGATCGTCATCGACAATGAGGATGGCCATCTACTCGTCCCCTGGCGGCTTCGTTGCACCACGCTGTGCCGTTTCGGGGCACTTTGCGGCAGGAGGCTTAATGGGATGTTAAGTGAGCTGACGCCGGCCCGTCGCGCAGGACCTGCGGCCCCTAGGACCGGAAACTTCGGGGCGCGCGAAGCGCGTGATCGTCGACGCCAGTAAAAATCCCCGCCTTGATCTAAGTCAACACGCCGCCCCCGCCGGGATGCTCTAAGGCCCTCTGCGCCTTCGCTCCCACGGAAACATCCATGTCCACATCGCCGCCGAAATACATGACGTTCGGAGAGGGCGGTCTTGCCGCCGCCATGACCTTGCTTGGCTTCGTTTCGCTCGTGATCGCCGCCAAGGCCTATACGCCGGGATACGCTTTTCACGCTTACCTGTCGGCCGCGGCCTGCGTGGCGGCGGTGTTTGCCATCTGCAATCGCTATTTCGAGCGCAGCGACGTGGCGCGCCCGCGCGAGATCGACGGCAAGCCGAATTACAATATGGGGCCGGTGAAGCTCGCGACCCTGCTTGCGGTGTTCTGGGGCATTGCCGGATTTACCGTCGGCCTGTGGATCGCGCTGGAGCTCGCCTATCCGGCGCTCAATTTCGATATTTCCTACATTTCGTTCGGCCGGCTGCGCCCGCTGCACACCTCCGCGGTGATTTTCGCGTTTGGCGGCAATGTTTTGATCGCCACGTCGTTCTATGTCGTGCAACGCACCTGCCGGGCGCGGCTTGCCGGCGATCTGGCGCCGTGGTTCGTGGTGCTCGGCTATAATTTCTTCATCCTCATTGCCGGCACCGGCTATCTGCTCGGCATCACCCAATCGAAGGAATACGCCGAGCCGGAATGGTACGCCGATCTCTGGCTCACCGTGGTCTGGGTCGTCTACCTGCTGGTGTTTCTCGGCACGCTGATGCGGCGCAAGGAGCCGCATATCTATGTCGCCAACTGGTTCTATCTCGCCTTCATCGTCACCATCGCGGTGCTGCATCTCGTCAACAACGCCGCGATTCCGGTGTCGGTGTTCTCGCCGAAATCCTACATCGCGTGGTCGGGCGTGCAGGATGCCATGGTGCAGTGGTGGTACGGCCACAACGCGGTCGGCTTCTTCCTCACCGCCGGCTTCCTCGGCATCATGTATTATTTCATCCCGAAGCGCGCCAACCGGCCGGTCTACAGCTATCGGCTTTCGATCATTCACTTCTGGGCGCTGATCTTCCTCTACATCTGGGCCGGCCCGCATCATCTGCACTACACCGCGCTGCCCGACTGGACGCAGACGCTCGGCGCCACCTTTTCCATCATGCTGTGGATGCCGTCGTGGGGCGGCATGATCAACGGCCTGATGACGCTCTCGGGCGCGTGGGACAAGCTGCGCACCGATCCGGTGCTGCGCATGATGGTGCTGTCGGTGGCGTTCTACGGCATGGCCACGTTCGAAGGCCCGGTGATGTCCGTGAAAGAAGTCAATTCGCTGTCGCATTACACCGACTGGACCATCGGGCATGTGCATTCCGGCGCGCTCGGCTGGGTCGGCTTCGTCTCGTTCGGCGCGATCTATTGTTTGGTGCCGTGGCTGTGGAACCGGCCGCTCTACTCGCTCAAGCTGGTGAACTGGCATTTCTGGATCGCGACCATCGGCATCGTCGTCTATGTCAGCGCGATGTGGGTGTCCGGCATCATGCAGGGCTTGATGTGGCGCTCCTACACCGGTCTCGGCTTCCTGGAATATTCCTTCATCGAGACGGTGCAGGCGATGCATCCGTACTACGTCATCCGCGCGCTCGGCGGCTCGCTGTTCCTGATCGGCGCGCTGCTCATGGCCTACAATGTGTGGCGGACGATCTATCCGGGCGTGGCGCTGGCGCCGGCGCCGGCTGCCGACCTTGTTCCGGCCGAGTAGGGGGATCGCTCATGTCGACGTCGCTCTGGCAAAAGCACTGGATCCTCGAGCGCAACTCGATCTTCCTCCTGATCGGCATTTTGATCGTGATCGCAATCGGCGGCCTGGTCGAAGTGGTGCCGCTGTTCTATCTGCGCAGCACCATCGAGACCGCCGACGGCATGCGGCCCTATACGCCGCTCGAACTGGCCGGCCGCAACATCTATGTCAGCGAGGGCTGTTATCTGTGCCATTCTCAGATGATCCGGGCGCTGCGCGACGAGGTCGAGCGTTACGGCCATTACTCGCTCGCCGCCGAGAGCATGTACGACCACCCGTTCCAGTGGGGCTCCAAGCGCAACGGCCCCGATTTGGCGCGCGTCGGCAATAAATATTCCGACGATTGGCATCGCGATCACCTGCTGGACCCGCGCTCGGTGGTCCCCGGCTCGATCATGCCGGCCTATCCGTGGCTGTTCTCCACCGAGCTCGATTATTCGCACATCGCCGAAGACATGAAAGTGCAGGCGCTGCTCGGCGTGCCTTATACCGACGACATGATCGCCAACGCGGTCGCCGACCTGCGGACGCAAGCGACCACGGACGCGCCGGAGGCTGCCGCGCTCGCGAAACGCTATCCGAAGTCGCAGGCGCGCAATTTCGGCGGCGATCCCGGCCGCGTCACCGAGGCCGACGCGTTGATCGCCTATCTGCAAATGCTGGGCACGCTGGTCGACTTCAAGCTTTATGACGACAAAGCCAACGTGCGCTGAGGAGACAATCGTGTCATCGAGCTACGAATTTTTCTCGCACTTCGCGCAAACCTGGGGGCTCGTCTACTTCGTGGCGATCTTCCTCGCGGTCGTCGTCTATGCGCTGTGGCCGTCGCGGCAAAAGCAGTTCGACGAAGCGGCGCGAGTGCCGCTGCGGGAGGACTGACGTGAGCGAACGCACCGAGCACAAACCGCCGCCACAGATCGCGACCACCGGTCACGAATGGGACGGCATCCACGAATTGAACACGCCGCTGCCGCGGTGGTGGTTGTGGCTGTTCTACGCCACCATCATCTGGGCGGTCGGCTATTGGGTCGTCTATCCGTCATGGCCGCTGCTGACGTCCTACAGCAAAGGCGTTCTGGGCTGGCAGGCGCGCAGCGCCGTGGTCAGCGATCTCGCCGCGCTTAAGGCGCAGCGCGGCCCGATGGTCGCGCGGCTCGAGGCAACTCCGTTTGGCGAAATCGAGTCGACGCCGCAATTGCTCGACTTCGCCCGCGCGCTCGGCCGCGCCGCCTTCGCCGACAATTGCGCGCCGTGTCACGGCGCCGGCGGCGGTGGCGCGCGAGGTTATCCCAATCTCACCGATGACGACTGGCTGTGGGGCGGCACGCTCGCCGACATCGAACAGACCATTCGCCACGGCGCGCGCTCCACCGACGACAAAGGCCACCAAGGCGCGATGCCGGCATTCGGCCGCGACGGCATGCTCAAGCGCGACGATATCGTCGCCGCCGCCGATTACGTGCGCTCATTGTCGGGCCTGTCGACGCCGCCGGGCGCCGATGTCGCGCGCGGCGCAAAAGTCTTCGCCGACAATTGCGCCGTCTGTCACGGCCCGCAGGGCAAGGGCAACCGCGCGCTCGGCGCGCCCAATCTGACCGACAAGATCTGGCTCTACGGATCGGACACCAAGTCCATCATCGACGGCATCTGGAACGGCCATGGCGGCGTGATGCCGGCCTGGGGCGCAAAGCTCGACGACGTCACGATAAAGGCGCTGACGGTTTACGTGCACACGTTCGGCGGCGGGGAGAAGTGACGGATGTGCCCGTGCTGCGATACCGTGCTCGCCATGACGGCCGCGACCCCGTCGGGGTTTTCGCCGCTCGCGAATCTCGTCGAGGAGGCGAAGCGGACGGGTGCGCCTCCGCCGCATCCTGACGAGCCCGACGATGACGACGCCCCGCTCTATACGGCGCGCCGGAAAATCTATCCGCAGCACGTGACCGGGACGTACCGCAGGATCAAATGGGCGGTGCTGTTCGTCACGCTCGGCATCTATTATCTGCTGCCGTTCGTGCGCTGGGATCGCGGGCCGAACGCGCCGGACCAGGCGGTGCTGATCGATTTGCCGGGGCGGCGCTTTTATTTCTTCTTTATCGAAATCTGGCCGCAGGAGGCCTACTACCTCACCGGCCTGCTCATTGTCGCGGCCATGGTCTTGTTCCTGATGAACGCCGTCGCCGGCCGGGTGTGGTGCGGCTATCTGTGCCCGCAAACCGTCTGGACCGATCTCTTTCTCGCCATCGAGCGCTGGACCGAGGGCGATCGCCGCGAACATTTGCTGCGCGACCGCCAGCCGTGGTCGCTCGATCGGCTGGCGCGCGCCGGCTTGAAGCATTTTTTGTGGCTGATGGTGGCGTGGTGGACCGGCGGCGCCTGGGTGCTCTATTTCGCCGACGCGCCGACCCTGGTCAAAAACCTTGCGACGTTTCAGGCGCCGCTTGTCGCCTATGTGTTCATCGCCATGCTGACGTTCACGACCTACGCGCTCGCCGGCTGGATGCGCGAGCAGGTGTGCGTCTACATGTGTCCATGGCCGCGCATTCAGGCGGCATTGATCGACGAATATGCGCTCAACGTCACCTATCGGTACGATCGCGGCGAACCGCGTGCCTCGCTGAAGAAGGCCGCGACACTGCACGAGCACGGCCAGCCGGCGGGCGATTGCATCGATTGCCTGCAATGCGTCCATGTCTGTCCGACCGGCGTCGATATCCGCGGCGGCCCCAATCTCGGCTGCATCCAATGCGGCCTGTGCATCGATGCCTGCGACGCGGTGATGGCCAAAATCGGCCGGCCGGCGCGCCTGATCGCTTACGACACCGACATCAACATCAAGCGGCGTTTGCAGGGCCAGCAGCCGTTCTACCGAATCTTGCGCAGCCGCACCGTGCTTTACGCCGTCATCATCGCGCTGGTCGGCGCCGTGATGACGTACACGCTGGCGACGCGGCGCCATGAAACCGTCAGCGTCCTGCACGACCGTAATCCGGTGTTCGTGCGCCTGTCCGACGGCGCGGTGCGCAACGCCTACACGGTGCGCATCCTCAACAAGACTCTCGAGACGCAAAGTTTTGTCCTGAAAATATCGGGCCTTGCCCAAGCCGACGTCGCGGTCATCGGCAGCGAGGCGCGCCGGGGCAGCGATCCGGTGATCGAGGTCGGGCCGGATCAAAGCCGCGAGGTGCGCGTGCTGGTCACCACGCATCAGGCGCTCGGCGCGGACGCCGCGCTGCCGTTGACCTTCACCATCGTTTCCGACGGCGGCGGCGCCACCGCCAGCGCCGCCGATCATTTCCTGGGGCCTTGAGGCGTGCCGATGCGCGACCTGCAAATGCATGCCGATGACACCGAAGCGGCGCCGCCGCGGCAACTCACCGCACGGATGGTACTGCTCTGCCTGGTCGGCTTTTTCGGCGTCGTGTTCGGCGTCAACGGCATTTTGATCCACGAAGCGCTGTCGACATTCGGCGGCGTCGATACCGACAGCGCCTATCAGGCCGGGCAAATGTTCGAACAGGACGTCGCCATGGCCAAGGCGCAGGACGCGCTGCAGTGGCGCGTCGAGGCCAAGGTGACGCCGATGCCGGACGGTGCCAGGCGGGTCGACGTCGTGGCGCGCGATGCGGCGGGGCAGCCGCTCAAAGGCATGACCCTCTCGGCCGTGTTCGAGCGCCCGATCGATCGCCGGCTCGATCGCGGCATCGCGGTCACCGAGGATTCGCCCGGCCGCTTTCACGGCAGCGCCGAGATTGCCTCGGGGCAATGGGATCTGGTCATCGAACTGTCGCGCCAGGGCGACCGGCTATTCCGCTCGCGCAATCGCGTCGTCTTGAAGTGAATATCTAACATGGCCGAGATCATCGACTTCTCGACCTTCGTCGAACGCAAGCCCGACGGCACGGCGCACATGACGCTTGCCGTGGAAGGCGTCGGTTGCGCCGGCTGCATCCGCAAGATCGAGAGCGGACTGAATAAGCTGCCGGGCATCGTCGATGCGCGGCTGAATTTTACGCAACGTCGGCTCGCCGTCGACTGGCGCGACGGCGAGATCGATGGCGCGCGCATCGTCAAGACGCTGCAACAGATCGGCTACCGCGCCCATCCGTTTGCGCCCGAACGCGCCGAAGCCGACGAGACCCGCCAAGCCAAGTGGCTGCTGAAATGCCTCGCCGTCGCCGGCTTCGCCGCGATGAACGTCATGTTGCTGTCGGTCTCGGTGTGGTCGGGCAACGTATCCGACATGACGCCGGAGACGCGCGACGTGTTTCACTGGCTGTCGGCGCTGATCGCGTTGCCGGCCGCGGCTTACGCCGGCCAGCCGTTCTTTCACAGCGCTTTGCGGGCGCTGCGCGCCCGCCATACCAACATGGACGTGCCGATCTCGATCGGCGTGGTGCTGGCGCTCGGCCTCTCGGTCTACGAGACCGCGGCGCATGCCGAGCACGTCTATTTCGATTCCGCGATCATGCTGCTGTTCTTCCTGCTGTGCGGGCGCTATCTCGAACAGGCGATGCGGCGCAAGACGCGGCTGTTCGCCGGCAATCTCGCTTCGCACAAGGCGGAGTTCGCGCACCGGCTCGATGGCAAAGGCGAATTGACCCGCGTCCCCGTTGCCGCATTGCAGCCCGGCGATCGGGTGCTGGTGCGGCCCGGCGAAGTCATCCCGGCCGACGGCAGCATCATCGACGGTGTGTCGGAGATCGACGAGAGCCTGGTTACCGGCGAGACCATGCCGCGCGCCGTCGCCGCGGCGGCCAAAGTCTATGCCGGCAGTATCAATTTCTCCGGCGCGCTCACCTTGCAAGTCGGCGCCGCCGAATCGGGGACGCTGGTCGATGAGATCGAGCGGTTGTTGCAGAAGGCGACCGAAGCCAAATCGCGCACCGTGCGGCTCGCCGATCGCGCGGCGCGGTTTTATGCGCCCGTCGTGCATGCCACGGCGGCGCTCACCGCGATCGGCTGGCTGATCGCCGGCGCGTCGTTTCACGACTCGATCGTCACCGCCATCGCCGTGCTCATTATCACCTGCCCCTGCGCGTTCGCGCTCGCCATTCCGGTCGTGCAGGTGGTCGCCGCCGGGCAACTGTTCCGGTCGTCGGTCATCCTCAATAGCGGTGACGCCATCGAACGGCTCGCCGAAGTGGATACGGTTATTTTCGACAAGACCGGCACGCTGACGTTGCCCGACCCCGAGGTCGACGCTGCGTCAATCGATCTCGCAATGTTGGAACGCGCGGCACGGCTGGCACTGTCGAGCCGCCATCCGTTGGCTGTCGCGCTGGCACGCCGGGCGCGCCAGCGCACGCCTTATCCGGGGGCCAGCGAAGCGCCTGGGCGGGGCGTTCGCGCGGTCATCGACGGGCAAGCGGCGCGTCTCGGCAGCGCGGGCTTTTGTCAGACGGCGGACGCCGTGGCCTGCGAGAGCGATGCCTCATTCATTTTCTTTGCGTGTGGCGGCGAGACCGTGCGCATCCCGATCCGCCAAAGCTTGCGGCCCGATGCCGTCGCGGTGACCCAAGCGCTGGCCGCGCGCGGGCTCGATCTCATCGTCCTGTCGGGCGACCGGCCGGAAGCGGTCGGCCCGGTGGCGAGCCGGCTCGGCATCCGACAATGGCACGCGAGCCTGACGCCTGCGGCAAAAATCGAGGCGATCGAGCTCCTGAAATCGCAAGGCCGCAGCGTCCTGATGGTCGGCGACGGCTTGAACGACGCGCCGGCGCTTGCTGCTGCACACGTCTCGCTGTCGCCGATCACCGCCGCGCATCTGACCCAGGCCCAAGCCGACGCGGTGTTTCTCGGCGATCGTCTCGCGCCGGTGCTTCGCGCCATTGTTGTGGCGCGGCGCGCGCGTTCGCTGATGAAGCAAAACCTGGCGCTCACCGTGATCTACAATGCCTTGGCAGTGCCGATCGCGATCGCCGGCCTGGTCACGCCCCTGATCGCGGCCCTCGCCATGTCGGGCTCCTCGATCCTGGTCACCCTGAATGCATTGCGGGCGCGGCTGCCGATGCGCGGCGAGCGAATCAGTGAAATGCGGGTGCCGGCAATGACCGTGCCCATGGCGGAGCCGGAGGCAAAAACGCGCGGGCCGATGGCGCCCGCTGCTGTGGAGCTGATGTCGTGAATGTCCTGCTCTACCTCGTGCCAATCGCGCTTCTGCTTGGGCTCACCGGGCTGATCGCCTTCCTGTGGACGCTCAAAAGCAATCAATACGACGATCTCGACGGTGCCGCGCTTCGCATCCTGCCCGACGACGACATCGGCCGGACCAACGAGGGCGCATAGGTCTATGTCTGAAGCAACAGCCGGCGCGCTTGCTCGACCGTCGCACGCGCATACGCCGCAAGCTGCTCGTCCGATGCATTGCTGATCGGATGGCCGACAATTGCGAATTTGTAGTCCGGCATGCCGAGCACGCGGCGCATCATCTCAGCTGCGCTGACGAAGCGCTCCGTCATCACGCCGATGGCGGGGACGCCTTGCCGTTCTGCCGTAATGGAGTCGTGCAGACTGCACGATGAGCAGCTGCCTCAATCGCCGACGCCGGTGACGACGGCCTGCCAGTTTTTGATTTCATCGACGATGTGGGCGTCGGCCGGCGCGCTGTAGTTCGACTTCCGGCGAAAGACGATATCGGCGGCGCCGAATTCTTCGCGCAGCATGCGGTCGAGGTGGGCGAAATAGCCCGCCGTGCCTTCTTTGCCGTTGGAGATGAAGCCGATGGTCTTGCCGCGAAGCGAAGCCGGGCGCGGCGCCGGTTGGCCGCCGGCCGGCTTTCTTTCATTTGTCGGATCGAATACGCGAAGGATCATGGGTTTTGCTCCGCTTGCACTTTAGCCTTTCGGCGGCTCGCAGTCGACGCAGGCGCCGATCGCCGCCGTCACCGCTTTGGTCTTGCTGCCGAACCACGGCGCGATGACGGCGCCAAAACCGCCGGCCGGGCCGCCGGCCGCGACGACGAGCAGGTCGTCCGGCGAAGCGAGCGCGGTGTGAACCGTCTCGCCGCGGTCGCGCACCACCGCGCCCTTGCCGACGTCGGTCCATTCGGCGCGGCGGATGCGGGCGCGCTCGTAGATGTATTCGGCGACGTCGCGCTTGCTCCAGCCGGCATCCTGGATGTGATCGCGCAGCTGCTTTGGAATGACGATGGCGTAATTGCCGCCATAGATCGAATAGTGACGCTGGTTGGCGCGCATCTCGGCGGCAAAAGTTTCCAGAATCTCGCGCGGATCCTTGGTCCATTCGTTCATGATCTGGCGCGGCGCCATGGCGCCCATCACCGTGACGGCGGAGACGCCTTCCGGGATGCCGCGCACCACCGACAACGGCTGCCAGGCGGTGTCCTCCTCATCCTCGGCGATGCAGTAGGAGAATTTTCCAGGATGGCCGAGCGTTGAGCGGTCGATGCCGCCGGGACGCGCGTCGAGCAGATTGATCAGCGCCAGCCGCAGCGCGCGGCCGATCACCGCGGTTGAGCGGTCGCTGTTGGCGAGCGTGTTGAAGGTGGCGTTGGCGCCGATTTCGCGGCGGATCGGCCCATTGATGATGACGAGGACTGCGGCGCCGCCGGTGCTCGACGTCACGCCATGCATCAGAAACTCTTCCTTCATCATCGCCTGCCAGGCGGTGGCGACGATGGGAAAATGCATCGGCAGGCAGCCGGCCATGACCGCGTTGATGGCGAGCTTTTCCGCAGTGATCGGCTGCGCGCGCACCGGCTCGATGCCGATGAGCATGTCCGGCGGCATCAGCGCCCATTCGAGACACGCGGCGACCGCATCTTCGGTCGGCGGCACCACGGGCAAGCCGTCGGTCCAGCCGTTGGCGTGATAAAACTCCTGCGCCGCCGCGAAATCGGCGACGTCGTAGGCTTTGGAGGTCAGCGCGGTTGTCATCGCTCGCCGCCTTGCATCGCCGAAATCCCGGTCAGGAGAACAGTCCGGACAGACTATAGAACAAAACCGCCATCAATGCCGAGGCCGGTATGGTGACGATCCATGCGATCACGATATTGGTCGCGATATTCCAGCGCACCGCCGAAGCCTTGCGCGCCGCGCCGACGCCGATGACCGAGCCGGTCACCGTGTGCGTGGTCGAGACCGGAATGCCGAGATAGGTGGCGGCAAACAGCATGATCGCGCCGCCGGCCGAGGCGCAGCAGCCTTGCACCGGCGTCATCCGAGTGATCTTCGAGCCCACCGTGTTGACGATGCGCCAGCCGCCGATCAGCGTGCCGAGCCCCATGGCGGCCTGGCAGGTGATTACCACCCAGAACGGCACATAGAAATCGGCGCCGAGCTGGCCTTGGGAAAACAACAACACGGCGATGATGCCCATGGTCTTTTGCGCATCATTGCCGCCATGGCCGAGCGAGATCGCCGAGGCGGCGGCAAATTGCAGCCACTTGAAGGTGCTCTCCACCGCACGCGGATTGGCGCGCACGAAGGCCCAGGACACCGCCAGCACCAAAAACAGCGCGAAAAAAAAGCCGAGCAAAGGCGACAGCACGATGAAGGCACTCGTCGTCAGCAAGCCGGGCCACACGATCGAGGCAAGGCCGGCTTTGGTGACGCCGGCCCCCACCAGCCCGCCGATCAGCGCATGCGAGCTCGAGGACGGAATGCCGGCCCACCAGGTGATGAGATTCCAGGAGATGGCGCCCATCAGCGCGCCGAAAATGACGCGCGCATCCATCACGTCCGCCGCGACGATGCCGACACCGATGGTTCGCGCCACATGCACGCCGAACAACAGAAACGCGATGAAATTGAAAAACGCCGCCCAGACCACCGCGTAGCGCGGCCGCAGCATGCGCGTCGAGACGATGGTGGCGATCGAATTGGCGGTGTCGTGCAGGCCGTTGAGCAGATCGAACGCCAGCGCCACCGCGATCAGGCCGATCAGCACAGGCAGGCTCAGGAGGACGGTCATGGCGCCATGCGCTCGTCAGAGCTGATCGACGACGACGGAATTGATTTCGTTCGAAACATCCTCGAAACGGTCGACGACCTTTTCCAGATGGTCGTAGAGCTCCGAGCCGACGATGAAGCTCATGACATTGCCCTGAAGATTGCTCTGGCGATTGGCCAGGAACAGCGCCTTGAGGCCTTGGTCGCAGACATTGTCGGCCTGTTCTTCGATGGCGATGATCTTTGCGGTCAACGTATTGAGGCGCCCCGCATTGGTGCCGATCGCGCTCAGAAGCGGCACCGCTTCGAGCACCAGGTTCGCCGCCTGCACGATGATGTCGCCCATCTCGCGCATCTGCGGCTCAAAGCTTCTGACCTCGAACAGGTCGATGATTTTGGCGGTCTTGTTCATCTGATCGATGGAATCGTCCATCGACGAGATCAGGTCCTGGATGTCGGTGCGATCGAACGGCGTGACGAAGGTGCGCCGCACCGCGGTCAAGACCTGGCGGGTGATTTCGTCGGCTTCCGCTTCGCGCTCGAAAATCTGCTTGCAGTAGCGCTCGATGCCGTCGCCGCCTTGGAGCAATCCGCGCAAAGCTTCGGCGCCGGCGACGACGATAGTGGCGTGCCGCGTGAAGAGGTCGAAGAAGCGCTCTTCCCTGGGCATCAGCGCTTGAAACCAGCCGAACATCGGGGCCTCGTCTGTGGCTGGAAGCCGAATCCAGACGACCATGTTAGATGGCGCGAGGCGGTGGCTCAATGCGCTGAAATTGGCGGCGATGGAGCGGGCGCAAAGTGCGTCGCCAAAAGCATGGGATTTTTGGCCCGGCCCAGCAAGACGGCCCTTGCGATTGGGCGGCAGCCACGCCAAATGGAGGCCGGTGAGGCCTCTCAAGCGTATGCCAAAAATTTCGCGAAAACCCGCCGCCAAATCGAAAGCCGGTCCGGCACGGCTGGGTGCGCTGCCTGAATGGGACCTCAGCGCGCTCTATTCCGGGCTCGACGATCCCGCCATCAAGCGCGACCTCGATCGCACCGATGCCGATTGCTTGGCCTTCGAGCAAGATTACAAAGGCAAGCTCGCGGCACTCGCCGCAGTGCCGCAAGGAGCACTCGGTGAAGCGGTGCGGCGCTATGAGGCGATCAGCGACCGCATGGGCCGGCTCGGCTCCTATGCGGTGCTCATCCACGTGGGCGACACCGTCGATCCGGCGCGCACCAAGTTTTATGGCGACATGCAGGAGCGGATGACCGCGGCCTCGACGCACCTGTTGTTCTTCGAGCTCGAGCTCAACCGTATCGACGACGCGCAGCTCGAGGCGGCGCTGGCCGACCCCACGCTCGGCCATTACCGGCCGTGGCTGGATGACGTGCGCCGCTATCGGCCGTATCAGCTCGAGGATCGCGTCGAGCAGCTGTTTCACGAAAAATCGATGACGGCCTACACGGCATGGAATCGCCAGTTCGACGCCACCATCGCCAATTTGCGCTTCAAGGTGTCGGGCAAGACGCTGGCCATCGAGCCGACGCTGAATTTCATGCAGGACCGCGACGCCAAAAAGCGTAAAAGCGCCGCGCTTGCGCTCGCCCACACCTTCAAGGACAACGTGGCGCAGTTCGCGCTGATCTTGAACACGCTCGCCAAGGACAAGGAAATCTCCGACCGCTGGCGCGGCTTCGCCGACATCGCCGACGAGCGCCATCTGTCGAACCGGGTCGAGCGCGAGGTGGTCGATGCGCTGGTCGCGGCGGTGCGCGCCGCCTATCCGCGGCTGTCGCACCGCTATTACGCGCTCAAGGCCAAATGGTTCGGCAAGAAGCGGCTGCCGCAATGGGACCGCAACGCGCCGCTGCCGCAAACCGCCACCCGCACCATCGGCTGGGCCGAGGCCAAGGATACGGTGCTCACCGCCTATGGCGCGTTCTCGCCGAAAATGGCGACCATCGCCGAGCGGTTTTTTGCCGAGCGCTGGATCGACGCGCCGGTGCGGCCCGGCAAGGCGCCGGGCGCGTTCTCGCACTCGACGACGCCGTCGGCGCATCCGTTTGTGCTGCTCAACTACCAGGGCAAGCCGCGCGACGTGATGACGCTGGCGCACGAGCTTGGCCACGGCGTGCATCAGGTGCTGGCGGCGCCGAACGGCGCCTTGATGGCGCCGACGCCGCTGACCTTGGCCGAGACCGCGAGCGTGTTCGGCGAGATGCTGACGTTCAAGAAACTGCTCGCCGGCACGCGCGACGCCAAGGAACGCAAGGCCATGCTCGCCGCCAAGGTCGAGGACATGATCAATACCGTGGTGCGGCAGATCGCGTTCTACACCTTCGAGCGCGCCGTCCACACCGAGCGCAAGAACGGCGAATTGACCGCCGAGCGCATCGGCGAATTGTGGCTCGACGTGCAGCGCGAGAGTCTCGGCCCGGCGATCGAGCTCAAACCCGGCTACGAGACGTTCTGGGTCTACATTCCCCATTTCATCCACACGCCGTTCTATGTCTACGCCTACGCGTTCGGCGATTGCCTGGTGAATTCGCTCTATGCGGTCTACGAGCACGCCAGCGATGGTTTTGTTGAACGCTATCTCGCCATGCTCTCAGCCGGCGGCACCAAACCCTATGCCGAGCTGCTGGCGCCGTTCGGGCTCAACGCGCGCGATCCGGCGTTCTGGCAGGGCGGGCTGGGCGTGATCGAGCGGATGATTGTGGAGCTGGAAAGCTTGGGGTAACAAAGACTTGCCGTCTGTAAAACAACTGTTGAACCGGCGCCAATAACGTGTTATACGAATTGTAATACGAGCGAGGCGGCCATGAAGCTGGAAGTCAAGCGAATCGGCAATTCTGACGGGTTCATTCTACCCCGTGAGCTCATGCAGCGCCTCGATATCAGGCGAGGTCAGAATTTTCACGTCACCGAACTTGCAGGCGGTGGACTCCAGTTGCTTCCTTACGACCCCGACTTCGAGGCCACGATGGAAGCGGCTGACGAGCTCATGGAGGAATACCGCGATACCTTGGCGACGCTGGCAAAATGATTGAAGCGTCGGATGGTATCAGAACCAAAGTGGCTGACCTACGATCAGCTCATTGCGATTCATAGCCGGCAGTTGCGTCGCTTTGGCGGAGCGGCGGGCTTGCGTGATGATGGCCTATTGCGCTCCGCCATCGATCGCCCCATCAACAAATGGCACTACGAGCAATGTGAACTCCCGGAGCTCGCCGCAGCCTATGCGTTCGGCTTGGCGAAGAACCACGCTTTCGTTGATGGCAATAAGCGGATCGCGTTTATGAGCATGATGACCTTCTTGCGCAAAAACGGCGTGCGATTTGCTCCCGAGCCGGCGCACGCCACTTCAATGATAATGTCTCTCGCCGCTGGAGAGGTGAGCGAAGAAAGTCTCGCACGCTGGATTCGAAACAACTGGCCGAAGGCATAATGGCGAACAAAGAAAAGCCCGACCGCGAGAAAAACCGCCTCTCCGCCCGTGCCGCGCGTTATGCGCGGGTCGGCGCCAATGTCGGCGGCGTGGCGGCGCGCTATGCCGGAAGGCGGCTCATCGGCGGCGCGCCGGATCGCGCCGGCGACGCCAGCGCGTTGTCTTCGGCGCTCGGGCGGCTCAAAGGGCCGTTGATGAAGGTCGCGCAGTTGATGGCGACCATTCCCGATCTGTTGCCGCCGGAATACGCCGCCGAACTGCAGAAGCTGCAGAGCGAAGCGCCGCCCATGGGCTGGGCCTTCGTCAAGCGCCGCATGATGGCCGAGCTCGGCGCCGACTGGGCGAAGCGGTTTGCAAGCTTTGAGCATCATCCGGCGGCGGCGGCGTCGCTCGGCCAGGTGCATCGCGCCCGTTCGCTCGACGGCGCACCGCTGGCCTGCAAGCTGCAATATCCCGATATGCAGTCCGCGGTCGAAGCCGACTTGCAGCAGCTGCAGTGGCTGCTGGCGATCCGAAGACGGCTGGATGCGGCCATCGATACCACCGAGATCGGCAAAGAAATCGGCGCGCGCGTGCGTGAGGAATTGGATTACCGCCGCGAGGCCAAGCATGTCGCGCTCTATCGCGCCATGCTCGCCGATGTCGATATCGTGCGCGTGCCGCGCGCCTGGCCCGAGCTTTCGACCGGCCGGCTGCTCACGCTCGATTGGCTCGACGGCAGCAAAATGCTGACCCACACGAACGATCCGCTCGAAATTCGCAACGCGCTCGCGACCGCGATGTTCACCGCGTGGTGGTTTCCATTCAGCCGCTTCGGCGTCATTCACGGCGATCCGCATCTCGGCAACTACACGGTCTTTGCGCGCGCCGGCGCGCCCGCCGGCATCAATCTCCTCGACTACGGCTGCATCCGCATTTTTCCGCCGAAATTCGTCCGCGGCGTCGTCGATCTCTATCACGGCCTGTTGCGCGGCGACGACGATCTCATCGTCCACGCCTACGAGACCTGGGGCTTTCGCCGGCTGTCGCGCGACCTCATCGACACGCTCAACATCTGGGCGCGCTTCATCTATGCGCCGTTGCTCGACGACCGCGTGCGCAGCATCGCCGACGGCGTCAAGCCGTCGGAATACGGCCGGCGCGAAGCCTTTCGCGTGCATCAGGCGCTCAAGCAGAAAGGCCCGGTGACGGTGCCGCGCGAGTTCGTGTTCATGGATCGCGCCGCGATCGGGCTCGGGGCCGTGTTCCTGCACCTGCGCGCCGAGCTTAACTTTTATCGGCTGTTCAACGAAGCGATCGAACGGTTCTCGATGGACCGCGTCGCCAAGCGCCAAGCCGACGCGCTCGCGGCGGTGGATTTGGCGGAAACGCACTAGCAGCAGTCGCAGTCGATGCCTTCGAGCGCGATGAGCGCGTTCTTCATGAAGGCGGGCGGCAGGTCGTCCTCGATCACAGCGGCAAGCGGCTTGAATATCTTGAAATGATGCCGCCCGGCGGCGGTCCAGAACACCAGGTGGGTTTCGATCGGCGGGCAGCCGGGAACGCTGCAGGCGACCTCCGAGACCATGACTGTCTCGTCGTCAGTGAGCGCAAAGCGCGCGCGGGTCCAGTCGCGCAGGCGATCGGCCGCGGCGTCATCATGAGGCGTTTTCCTCTTGAAACCGAGCATGCCAACCTGCACCGTCATGCCCGGCCTTGTGCCGGGCATCCACGACTTACTATTTTAGCAAGCAAATCGAAGACGTGGATGGCCGGGTCAAGCCGGCCATGACGAAAAGACGATGAAAAGGAGCGAAAGTGGCTGAAAAAGTACTGGCGGCGGTGCGCACCGGGCCGAGCAAGACCGAAATCCGCGAATATCCGATGCCCGACATCCCGGCGGACGCCGCGCTGATGAAGATGGAGGTCGGCGGCATTTGCGGCACCGACGTCAAGCTCTACAAGCACCCGCCGAACAACAAGCCCACCATCATGGGCCACGAGAACATCGGCACGATCGCCAAGGCCGGCCGTGAGTTCACGTCTCGCAAGGGATTCAAAGAGGGCGACCTCGTCTTTGTCGAGCACTACGTGTCATGCGGCAAGTGCGAATGGTGCCACGCCGGTCAGTATCGCCATTGCGAGAATACCAACTGGCGCACCAATCCCGACGCCATTCGCTACGGCTATACGTCGGACGAAAAGCCGCCGCACCTTTGGGGCGGCTTTGCACAATACATGTATCTGCCGTGGAACGCGGTGGTGCACCACGTGCCGAAGGGCGTGACGCCCGAGCTCGCCGGCCTCGTGACGCCGATGGCCAATGGCGTCGAGTGGTCGCTGTTCGACGGCGGCGTCGGCTATAATTCGACGGTGCTGATCCAGGGGCCGGGTCAGCAAGGCCTGTCGCAGACCGTGATCTGCAAGCAGGCCGGCGCCTCGCTGATCATCGTCACCGGCACGTCCAAGGACAGAGCGCGCATGGATGTCGCCAAAAAGCTCGGTGCCGACCACGTCATCGACGTGCAGAAGGAAGACCCGCTGGAACGCATCATGCAAATCACCGGCGGCAAAGGCGTCGACGTGGCGCTCGACTGCACCGCCGGCGCCGGGACTATTCCCATTTTGCTCGGCATCGAGGCGCTCAAGCGCAAGGCCGGGGTCATCGTCGCGCAGGGCGAAATGGCGCAGTTCCCGAATTTCCCGCTGGAAAAATTCACCGTGAAATTCATCACCATGAAGAGCGCGCGCGGCCACAGCTACAAGGCCTGCGAGCTGGCGCTGGCGCAGCTCGCGTCAAAGCGCTTTCCGCTGGAGCTGGTCACCACCCACCGCTTCGGCCTCAACGACGTCGATCGCGCCATCAAATCGGTGGGCGGGGAGGGTGTGCCGGATGTGATCCACGCCTCCCTCATGCCGTGGTTGTGAGGGCGGCAATGTCGCAGGCCGCCGGCGCGGCCGCGTGTTACGCTCCTCGTACCGGCGGGAATCCAGAATTGTGATCGAGGAGATGCAGATGGCCGCGATGCGTAATGTTCACCGATGGCTGATTACGGGCTTCGCACTTGCCGCGGCTCTCGGCCTCGCCGGCCGCGTCCAGGCGCAGGAATTGACCATCGGCACCATCGGCGCATCGAGCGATGCACCGCTCTTCATCGCCGATGCCATGGGCTATTACGCCGAGCAGGGGCTGAAGGTGAAATTCGTGCGCTTCGATTCGGCGGCGAAGATGATCCCTTCGCTCGGCTCCGGCGACGTCGACGTCGGAAGCGGCGCCACCTCGGCGGGACTTTACAACGCGGTCAAGCGCGGCATCGGCATCAAGATCGTGTCCGACAAGGCGCGCAACGCCAAGGGCTACGGCTTTCAAGCCATCATGGTGCGTACCGATCTGATGGACAGCGGCAAGGTCAAGAGCCTGAAGGATTTTAAAGGCCTCAAAGTCGCGATGTCGGCCAACGGCAACAGCGAGAACGCGTTCATGAGTTACGCGCTGACGCAGAACGGCCTGACCTATAACGACATCGATCCGGTCTTCCTCGGCTTTCCCGAGCACATCCCCGCTTTCGCCAACAAGGCGATCGATGCCAGCCTCACCGTCGAGCCGACGGTG
>Ga0210398_10002352_pt1 | contig 18551 bp, 13 predicted proteins | sample IncBWC4OmetaG_FD_161047 | JGI IMG/M metagenome (GOLD analysis project Ga0210398, IMG submission 161047) | Forest soil microbial communities from Barre Woods Harvard Forest LTER site, Petersham, Massachusetts, United States - Inc-BW-C-4-O | ecosystem: Environmental > Terrestrial > Soil >... | reverse complement strand
TTAACGGCCGTCGCTTCGTCTCATCGAACACCTCGAGCTTCAACAATAATGGCTCGAATAGTGTGGTCGGCGGTCCTGGCGATCAAGTCGATTTAAACGTGATTCCCACGAAACTGATCGATCACGTCGATGCCGTCTCGGTGGGCGGGGCACCGATCTACGGTGCTGATGCGATTGCGGGCACGGTTAACATCATTCTCAAGAAGGACTATCAGGGCCTCGATGTGGACGCTTCGGTCGGAGCCAGCGGACAAGGCGATGCGTGGAATTATCGGGCGCGTCTCTTGGGCGGACAGAACCTTTTCGAAGGCCGCGCAAACGTGACGGTCGTGGCCGAAGTGACGAAGACCGACGGACTTGTCGGCACCGCGCGAGCCGATTATGCACGGGATCTGGGATTCGAGAGTCCGCCGACTACGGGGCCCTTCAAAGCTGTCCTCTACCAGGGCGTGTCGGTTCCACAGGTGAGTTCCGGCGGCGTTCCGCTGGTCGATGACGTGTTTTTGTCGCCAATCGACTTCGGGGTGCCTAATAGTGCGCTCGGTGTGACAAATGGCGGCGGACAGCTGCTCGCATTCGGGCCTGGCGGCACGCTCGTTCCCTACAATGTCGGTACACCTACCGGCAATCCCATCTTTAACAGCGGCGGTGACGGTTTGCGTCTCTCCACGGTGAGCAACCTGCTGTCACCGACTGAGCGGATCAACACTGACACGCTGATGCATTTTCAAATCAACGACCACTTAAATGTGTTCGGAGAAGGCTATTTCTCCGAAACTCACGCGACGAATTTGCTCTCCCAGCCGGCATACAACGCCGGGATATTTGGTCAAGGTGGTACAGTCAACGGCAACTTTGTCGTCAGCCTCAACAATCCCTTCCTGACTGTCGCCGATCGCGCATTGATTCAGGCGGCGTTGAACAACTATGCGGCGACGCTGCCGCTGGGCAGCTTGCAGTATCAGGGGGTGACCGCCGGAGGGAGTCAGCCGATCAGCTATGCTGCCTGGAACAATCAACAATTCTACGTATCGCGCGCCAGCACCGACCTACAAAGTGGTCGAGCGACGGACACACAAACCCTGTGGCGAGGTGTGGCCGGCGTGAATGGTGACTTCGCCTTCGGCGAGAGGAATTACACCTGGGAAGTGGCGGCGAGCTACGGCACATCGAGCGCCAATCAGGTGACTCCATCCTATGTGTTCCAGAATGTGACCAATGCGCTAAATGCGACGACCAACGCTCAAGGCCAGATCGTTTGTGCGGGCACACCGGTAAACGCGCCGATCCAAACGGCGTCGAGCACCTGCGCGCCGCTGAACATATTCGGCAATGGTTCCCCGAGCGTGGCAGCCCTGCAGTACATCACACACTTGGCCGCCGCCGAGTCATTCAATACTCAGCGCGATCTCACGGCGTTCATAGCCGGTGACCTTTTCCGCCTCCCTGCCGGCGAATGGAAAGCCTCCGCCGGCTTTGAAAACCGACGCGAGTCTGCCGCGTTCATGCCCGACGCATTCTACACGTTGGATTTGGGTCAAGCGCAGGTCACGCCCATCGCCGGATCGTATATCACCAATGAAGTCTACATCGAGACCTTGTTGCCGGTCTTCTCGCCGATGCAGGATATTCCCATGTTGCATCGAGTCGAGTTAGAGGCGGCGGCGCGCCGAGTCGATAACTCGCTAGCCGGCGACGCGACGACCTACACGTATGGCGCGCGCTGGTCGCCGATCGAGGACATCCAATTCCGCGGCAACAAAACGAAGTCGATCCGAGCACCGTCGATCACGGAATTGTTTTTGCCCGCGGCAACGTCGGCCCAATTCGCGCAAGATCCCTGCGATCATAATTTTATTGGCCAAGGCACGGATCCCGCGCAACGCGCCGCCAACTGCGCAGCAGCCGGCATTCCAACGGGTTTCACATCGAACGCGGTCAATGCGTCGGTGATAGGCACATCCTCAGGTAATACCGCCCTGCAGAGCGAGGTCGCCTTCTCCAAGACCTTTGGCGTCGTGCTACGCCCGCAGTTCATCCCCAAACTGAACATTTCGGCGGATTACATCGATATCGCGCTGAAGGACGCGATCCAGACGTTGACGCTTGTCAACCTTCTTGACGCATGCTACGACTCGACCGACTACCCGAACAGTCCTTCTTGCAGCAGCTTCTCGCGAAATCCGACGACGCACCAAATCACAACCTTCCATGCAGGCTACGTCAATGCCGGACTTCTGGAATTCACCGGTATCCAGACCGCGTTGATCTACACGTTTGATCTGCCATGGGCATTGGGCAGCCTGGAGACGAGCGCGCACTACCTCGACACACAGCGGCTGAAGTCACAAATCGCCACGGCGAGTCCGAACGAGCTGGCGGGTTCTTTGGGAGGGTCCAATCCAGGCCCTGCCAAGAGCAAAGGCAGCATTGACCTGTTGTACGCGAATCAGGGATTCACCTGGGATTGGCAGGGGCTCTTCATCGGACCGATGAATTTGGACAATTCGCTGATCACCGGAGATCAGAACTATATGACCGTCGGGCATTGGTGGCTGATCAATTCGACGCTCGGCATGAAGTTCACGCCGCAACTGCAAGCTCGGTTCATTATCGACAATGTGTTCAACAAGCAGCCGCCATTCCCTGCGTTGTCCGGGACCGGCGGCAACTTCGAGAATGCGACGAGTCAGTACTTTTCCGGGATTATAGGCCGCGCGTTGCAAGTGTCGGTGGACTACAAGTTTTACTAGCGGCAAGGGGGCAATAAAAGCCTTTAACCCAAAGGGCGAACAAGTTCGCCGGAGCCAATCCCGCTCGTGCCGCTAACAGTCCCGGTTACGCCGCGTTTAAGCCACCATTTGCTGGTTGCCGCGCCAGTCTTCTAAACTGTGTTCAGTGAGTTTCCAGAACAGTATCCCACAGAGTGTTTCGTTCCTGCCGCAAGAGACGCGGCTTGGCAGCGGCGCAGCGGCTAATTCGGAGCTTTGGACAATCATTTGGACCGTCGGCGGATTTTGCTGGCTCTGCGTCGCCATTATTGGAATCCTGTGGTTCTGGCCGGTCAGGGGTACCGTGCAGTCGGGCGAATACATTGTTAGCTCCGAAGCGCGTCTCGTGCATCATATTCTTTTGTTTCTCGTAGCGGCGCCTGTCTACCGAATTGGCATCGGTCTCGGCTGGCCGGCCAAGGGTCTACCTCGACTACAAGTGGTCGTCACCAACGTGGTCCTTTCGTTGCTCGTCATCCGAGTTGCACCGATTGTGCTTTTGATTTCATCGAACTTAGTCGACGACTCGAAGAATCTTGCGGACGGCATGCGCGCGTGGGGGCCCCTGCGCGGCAATGCAAAGCTGTGGATGCTGGTGCTTCGATTGTGGCTGCCTCCCTACGCGCTAGGCCTGATCGCGGTCGCTCTCGTAACCACGTGGCGCCGTTCGCATCGCGATTCGCTGCGGCTCGCTCAACTCTCCGCGCAACTTGCCAATGCGCGCTTGGCAACACTGTCGGCACAACTGCATCCTCACTTTCTATTCAATTCATTGCATGCCATTTCAGGGTTGGTCGCCGCCAGCCCGGTCCAGGCGATCGAAATGATCGCGCGCCTCGGAGACTTTCTTCGCATTGCAATCGATAGCACCAAGAATCCCTGGACCTCGGTCGCCGCGGAAGTTTCTGGCTTGGAAGCCTATCTGGCAGTGCAGCGTTCGCGATTTCGAGATCGACTCCGAGTGAAATTAGAAGTCGGACCCCAATCCTCAGCCGCCTTCATTCCGGCGTTGCTGCTGCAGCCCCTAGTGGAGAATGCAATCGAGCATGGTCTTGCCGGTCCTGACGAGACTCTTGAGGTTACTGTTACGGTTGCGCGAGCTCACGATCGTCTCATTATCTTTGTGACGAACACTTCACCAAACATTCGCGGGCCGCTGACGCCTGCTGCGTTCGGGAATGGACTGCGCAATGTGAGCGCGCGTCTGCAGGCAGCTTACAGCGGCCGCGCATCGATCAGCATAGGGCCCGATCCCGCACGCGGCACGCGCGCCGAATTGAACATCCCAATCGAAACAATTGCGAGAGTCTTCCCCAATTAGCGTGCCCGCACCAGTCGCAGATCCAGGGCCCCTGTCGGCTCTCATCGTCGATGACGAACCGATTGCGCGCGCGCGCCTCGGATTCCTTCTGGCGCGCGATCCGCAAATCCGCATTGTCGGCGCATGCGCATCTGTCGCTCAGTGCGAGCGCCTCGACGCGAGCATCGTTCCCGACTTGGTATTTCTGGACGTACGGATGCCGCGACGCGATGGCTTCGATCTGTTGGAGTCTTTCAGAGCGCGGGGAATCCACCCGTTCGTGATTTTTGTCACTGCCTACGCAGGGTATGCGGTCAATGCTTATGACGCAGGTGCCATCGATTATCTATTGAAACCCTTTGATGATGTCCGGTTTGAGAAAGCATTGGCACGCGCTAAAGCCGCGTTCAATCCCGATCGCATCGCGCGCGGCATGCGATTTGACGACGCGGCCCGCACTTCGCTCGAGTCACGGCCTGTACCAGACCGGCTACTGGTCAGCGAAGACGGGCAAACGGTGGTGATTCCCACGCACGATATCGAATTGATACAGGTGATAGGTAAATACGCCAAACTTTTCGTCCGGCAGCACTGCTATCTCACGCGTCAGTCGCTTCGCAGCATAGAGGCGCGGCTCGACAAGAGATATTTTGTGCGCGTGCATCGTTCGACAATCGTCAATGTGGAACAGATTGTCGCGTTTCAGTCGCTGCTTCATGGGGACTGCGAGCTGGTCCTAAAGCGCGGTACCTGCGTCACCTTAAGCCGACGGTTTCGGCGGCGGCTGGAGCCTTTCCTGCGCAGATGCCACGGGTTCGGCGAACTCCCGGAGCGGCCTTCCTTTTGAATACCACCACAACACGGTGCGGCTCTTCAAAATGGAGCTTGTTCTCGGCGTTTGACCCTTGCCATTATTGCAATTACTTGCCTCATGATGTTGTCCTGCGCATGCTTTGATTGCACGAGATAGTTGTCGAACTCATTCTCGGTCAGGCACCGGGTCGACGAGTACCGACAGGGGCATCGTCCCTGCAATGCATGATCGCACCTTTAGAAAGTTGCGCGCGAACCGATCGGCCGCGCCTTCTTGGTTACTTCTTTCGTGATCTTGACCGGCGCTCGCGCCGCCCTCGGTCCCGCTGGTGCCGGGCAGATACCCGCGTTTGTGAACTCCGTGCTACGTTTCGCGAAGGCGGCTTAAAACGATTATCGGGAGCGCAGATTGGAGGCGATGCCCGTTGCGCTGGTCTGCATATCTTGTCTGAAACATTTATGGGGGATCACGGTCATGTCTCTATCTAAAGTCGAGCCTACATTTAGTCGCTTTAAAGGCGAGGCGCTGACTGCACTTGCCGCGACTGGCTATTTCATCTTAGCGGGGCAATCAGCCGCTGCCGAGAAAGCAGTCATCGACGCCGCTGCCAGCGCGGAGCAGGTGGTGGAATTTGACGTTTACTTGCCGCTGCGCGATCGGGAGGGTGTCGAGTCACTTTTGGGACAACTGCATGATTCGAATTCGGCGCTCTATCATCAATGGTTGACACCAGCCCAGTTCAACGGGCGCTTCGGACCCCTAGCCGCCACGGTGACCGCGCTAACGAACGAATTGAAGACTTGCGGCCTGGAAGTCACGAAAGTGCATTCGCACAGCCTACACGTGTCCGGCACTGCGGGCGCCGTGCAGACAGCTTTCGGTACGAATTTGGCCCTTGGACATTTCGCGTCGGGGAAGCAAGTCATTAGCGCTGTCGCGCCGATCAAATTGACGCCCGCATTGTCGGCAGCGGGCGCCGTGATTGCAGACTTTTCCGGCCGCATCAGAATGCAAGCAGCGGTACACACTAGCAATCTGGCGATACCGCAGAACCGCCAGTCACCGACCGGCGGCTATTGGTTCGATGACTTGAAGCAGGCCTATTCCTTCCCCAGCTTCAAGAAACTCACCGGCAAAGGTGTCACCATCGGCATTCTCATGACAGGCGATTTCAACCAGCCAGACATGACGGCATATTTCGAACACGAACTGTTGCCGCCTCCGAATATCTCCACAGTCAATATCGCGGGTGGTTCACCATTCAGTCCCAGCAATTCCTTTGAAACTCACCTGGACATTCAGCAATCGGGTGGTATGGCACCTGACGCGTCCATTGTATTGTACAACCTGCCGGATTTGTCGGATCCGAACGTCCTCAGCGGCCTCACCACCATCATTGAGGATAATCAAGCCGACGTCGTAAACATGTCTTTCTCGGGACCGGAGGCGGGGTACACGGCGGCGTATAACGGCGGAACTGACTTCACCGGCATATTGGCCATCTACGATGATTTCTTCATGGAGGGCAATGCACTCGGCATCACCTTCGTAGGATCGTCGGGCGATTCCGGGGCCTTGAACGTCCCGGCGGTCGCGTGCTTCAGCGCCTCTCCGCCCCAGCCGACTTGCGGACCCATGGAGCCGGGCGTCAACTCACCGGCGTCGAGCCCGCACGTCACGGCGGTCGGAGGGACGAATCTGATAACGACCTTCAATGCCAAGAATCCTACGGACCTCAATTCGGCTTATGTCAGCGAGAACGCGGATTCCGACGCATTGGACTCAGATAGTTTCTTTGGCACTACCGCGAGCGGAGCGGTTTGGGGTTCTGGTGGCGGCATCAGCTTTTTCTATAAGAAACCAACGTATCAGCGCCTGGTCTCTCAGAAGAACTTGCCCAAAGATGCGAAGAGATATCGGACCATTCCGGATCTTTCTCTGCAAATGGGTGGCTGTCCGTTTGGCACAATCTATTTTGATCTGCACGGTCAATGTCCTCCCGACCGAAGCTTCGTATGGGAAATCATCGGCGGAAATCAGCTGGGCGTTATCGGTACCAGCGCATCCTCACCGGACTTTGTCGGTCTTGTGGCACTCAAGATACAATCCACGGGTACACGTCTGGGAAACGAGAATTTCGACATCTACTCATTAGCCGCGGCCCAAGAGAATGGCTCCGGTAATACGGTGTTTCGTAACCAGATCGAGGGGAACAATGGGCTGTACAAGTCGACGGTGAAAGGTGGTTACAACCTGGTGATCGGAAACGGCAGCGTGATCGGAGGTGACTTCGTTCAAGGTCCCGGGCTTCCAGTTGCGGGCAAGCCGCAAACACCCACAAACCCATAACGTTGAAATGCCGCCGCACCTCACTCGGTGCGGCGGCTTGCTGAGAGTTGCCTGCTGACATATTGGGGCGGCTCTTTGCAACGTACAAACCACTCGATCGAGTCTTTCGAGCTTAATCCTTTGGAATGGTCGATTCACGTAGAAAGCGGTGTCTTCGTTCGGCGTATTTCTCGATGGTTGATCCTGAACTAATGGCCATCGTGCGTTGATCCATGCAACACGTTGTAAACGACTACGTCGAATCGGAGCTGGCCTACAAGCGGTTCCTAGAGCCGGCGATTCGAACTATCACCGCATGTTCACAGCTACTTGCAGTGGCATTTGGAGCAAATCTACGGCCGGATCATTGCGCATCGAGACGAAGGCTTTGCCATCCCTGATCGCGTAGTCGAGGAGTGGAGGAGCATTTCGGATCCTCGCAGTCTGAACTTTGTTCTTAGTCGGCCCGACTACTTTTGTGCCGCACATCCGCTGCTGGTGGTTGGAACGAAGTGTGGCGGGTCGAGCGTATCCGAATGAGTCGCGGGAGGAATATCGATGATGAAGTGCATTAGCACCATATGCAGGACGAGCGCGGGGATCGGATTAGGCGTCGACGAAACTCTGGAGATCAATTATGCAGCGACTTACTCTTACGCTACTTGCGGTCCTAACAGCCGTCGGTTCAATCGCGGCACCTACGTCGTGACGCTTACGCCGAAGGCCGGCGGTGACGCCCAGATCGCCCGGCGACGCTTTCTGGAGGTCTGGAAACGCGAGGACCGTGTGTGGCGCGCATTTCGAGCCATGGACAATGTCGGCACTGACTCGTGCGATTGCTCGCGAGAAGGAAATGTCCGGTAGCTTCTGACTCATGCGAAACCGTTAGAGAGATTAGTCAGGATTGGCAATCATGAGTGATCTCGTGTTTCGCCGCGCCAATCGCTCGGATTTGCCAGCAATCATTGCTTTACTTGCCGACGATGAGATTGGCCGTACTCGCGAAGATTCTAGCATCCCGTCGAACGCCAACTATGAGGCACTCGCGCCGCGCCCGGTCCCGATCGGGCCACGTACAATTTCAGGTCGGCGAGAAACGGTCGGGAGCGCGGTCGTCAGGTGGGATCGGCCTCGGCAGCAGAAGCAGAAAGACCGCCGCCAATAACAGCCCCATCAGCCCCATGGCGTAGCCTGTTTCATCCACCCATTTGTCGGCGGCCGACCCGGGTTCGGAGAGCTTAACGATGAAGCCTGTCAAGAGAGAATTGTGGAGCGCGTGCATGACGGTGGACGGCCAAATGCTGCCGGATCGCAGTCGAAACCACGCCATGGCGACACCCACGCCCATAATGCCGACGGTGAAGTTCGCCAATGAGAGCGCTGGAATCTTGCCCAGCATGATCGGCCAATGCCATAGGCTCCATATCAAGCCGCTAGCAACGGAGGCGATGACGAAGCCGTATCTGCGGAAAAGGGCAGGCACCAGAAACCCGCGCCACCCCAATTCCTCTCCTAGCGCCGGCCCCGCCAGTCTGATCGTGCCGGCGAGAGTCAAAAAAAGCGCGAGCAAGATCACCGCCAAAACGGAAGGAAGCGCCCGAAAGTGAAGGCCGGCGACCGCCGCACTGACCAGCGCCGGGGTGGCGAAGTCCACGAGTCCAAACCCAAAAACCGGCGCATGCGCTGTGCCAATACCTAAGAGAGTAGTCAAGCCGCCGAGGACGATCCACCTGAAATTCGGGGCCCTCCAGCCGAGCGAGTCAAGACCCGCGCCCGAAAGCACGGCCGCAAGGGCCGGCGACCACATCATGAAGGTTACATAGATGCCTGAGCTGTGCTCGCGGACCATCCACCACCACGGCGCGCTCAGTGCGCTCGTCAGGATGAGGAACCGCGGGACCTGCAACGCACCGTCGACCTTCACAGCCTAAGATCTATCGTCCGTGATTCTTCGTTTGTAAGCGATCGGTTAGTGATCCGTGCGAACCAATCGTTCTCTCGGAATCCCTCGAGTGCATGCGTTCGGGAACGAGCCGAACGCGGCCATTGGATTGCCGCCACCGATCCGACACTATACGCAGTCACGCATCACTGACTTGCGCGGTGACATTGCGCGTCCCAAGGAAAGCGAACCCTATGATTAGCAGCGCTCCCGCACCGGCGAGCGCGTAGCCAGTCTCGCCGAGCCACAGCGAGGATGTTGGTACAGTAGAGAATGTCAGTGGGGCGAAAAGGCCGGAGCGCAATGCGTTGTGAAGAGCATGCATGACCGTGCTTGGCCAGACGCTGTCCGAGCGCAACCTCAGCCACGCGAACGGCATACTAGTGCCGATGACCATGAGCGTAAAATTTGCGATACCAATGAATGGTATCTCGCCGTAAAGCAGTGGCCAATGCCAAACTGCCCAGATGACTCCGACAAATACTGCCCCCGGGAAGAAGCCAAAACGGGAACATGCTGCCGGTACCAGCAAACCCCGCCACCCCAATTCCTCTCCAAGCGCACGACCGATGCCATTGATGACGCCGGCGCTTGCGGCATAGCCGGCGACAATCAGAACCGCGAGAGGAGTTGAATGACCAGTGAATAGCAGGTCGCCCTGTGAGATAGTCGTCAGCTTAGCCATGTCGGGAAAGCCGGCAAAGCCAAGCATGCAAGCCGCGCCATAGCCAAGGACCCAATACCCCGCAGTGACGGCCGCTCCGATAGCAACCCACCGCAGCTTCGCGCCGCGCCAACCCAGTTCGCCGAGCTTTCCACCGGTGAGCCGCAACGTCAACATCGCCGCAATCCCTGGGCACCACATCAGAATGGCCGTGTAGAAGCCGGAGTGTCGGGAAAGCCACCAGAACGGTGTGCTTAGCAGCGCGGTCAAAATTAGAAATACGGTGATTCGGCGCAAAGGATCGCCTCGGTAAATTCAATCAGTGCTACGGACCGGGATGAGTCGTCAAATACTGTACGGTCGCAATTGTTGGTTTCGCCAGAAGTTTTACTGCCGGGTCATCGGGATGCGCTTTGGCAACAGTGATATAGTCGCCGAGGAACTCCTCGGGCGTTCGAGCCACCAGCGCGCGCAGCCGGTCGCGGCCAAGGAAGCGATCAATTGCCTTGGCCATTTGATAGCCCACATAATAACCAGTCTGATCCCATGAGCCGCCGAATCCGATGCTGAGAAGAAAGTCTTGTGGGGCGTCCGAATCGCGTGCAAGCCGATAGATGATTGTGTCGAACAATGCAAACGTCTCTGAATTGCGTGCGAGTTCGCGTGCATATTCGCGCTTGTCGTGGTCGAAGCCACGGTGGGTAGCGCCCCAAGCGTCTGGGTCACCAACATAGGTCGCCATTCCCTCGAGGACCAAGTTGGTAAGAGCCGCGCGCAGTTGGTGTCGTATTCTCACTTCCTGCGGCGCGGTCTTCGGTAACTCTACGAAAAGGGGACCCCATTCCGGCTGGGAGAACCCTTGTACGACGTGGAAAAGCTCATGCGCCGCCAGCGCGATCAAACCATCCACGTCGCCAAGATGTCGACCGACATCGGCATAGAAGGCGGTTGACTTCTGGTCCGGCACCCAGCCGTATTGATTCGAGCCCAGCAGAATGATCAGTGTTGCGCTGATTGCAGTCCCGTCCGGCGCAAATGATTGCAATCCGTCGCTCAGGCGTTTGGCGATCTCAGCGCCGCTAGATCGCAGGGACACAAGCATATCCCGCGCCGGCTTTGGATCGTCCCTGAGCTCCTTGAAAGGAAAGACTCGCGTCGGCAATCCGGAAGCCGCAGCAATCACGTCAGCCTTAAATGTCGCCGCCGACGCGTTCACGTTGTACTTGTGTTCCTTTGCGATCATCGCAGTTACCGGCGCGAGCTCAAGGGCCGCGTCGGCCGATTCGGCTGCGTGAGCCGGATCGCTCGTCGCTGCACCAAGAATGGCTTCCGCGGCCGTTAGATCGATCAGCACGACAACGGTCGGACTCGATGTTGCTTCGGCTAGCGCGACTCCTGCACCCATGAGCACAAGGGTGCAGCAAAAAACAGCCGCTTTTAACTTTGGCATGAGTTTGTCATCCCTTTTTCAAGCATCTTGCAAAAGGAGTGGCCGAGGCTCGGTGCACGACTATGCTGCGGTCTTTTACGCGTACTGTGGGTTTTTCGCTGCGCGAATTAAGGGAGAGTCTACGCCACCGAATTCATTCTTGACTGCCGCTAGAGACGTCTCAAATCCCGGTTGTGCTCGACTGGCTCAATGTTGTGGCTCGTTTATACGTGCAAACCCGCCCGCGATAGGCAATGCGATTTCTGCCACACCCGCTACTCGCATGCATCATCATCCCATTCGGCCAGCGGTTTCGTGACTGTCTGAGAACCTTGGGTCACGATCCGTCCCGTAGCAACGCGGAGTAATAACAGAATCGCGGCCCGAAGCGTGCTTATGTCACCGTCGAATTCGAGCGGTCCCGCATTTGTCTGCCAGGATTAACGCGTAAACGGCGCCGCCATTTGCTTCTCCATTGCCGCTGGGGACGCCCAAAGTCCCGGTGGTACCGCGGACCACGCTGCACCCTTTGTCGATTGACTCCGAAGATTTTAGACTGCGCAAAACGGGCGTGATTAGACCGCTTCGATGCTCCTGCCACAGTGTCGATACGAGGCTCGGCCCAAGGCGTGAAGCTCGCGGGGAGCTGAACATAAGTCAATGCAATTGTGAGAACGCCGACCGCGTTTCCGCCGACGAGTTAGCGCCGACAGGTACCCAATGACTCAACCGGTGTCGATATTGATTGTGGATGATGAGCCTGTTGCTCGGCAACGCATTCGCGATCTACTCGCCGCGGATGCGGATGTTCGCGATATTTGGGAATGTGCGTCCATTGCTCAGTGCGAACAACTGGACTCCAACATCGTTCCGGATTTAGTCTTTCTTGATGTGCAAATGCCCGAACGGGACGGATTTGAGCTCTTGCAATACTTTGATGCGCGACACATCGAGCCCCTGATTATTTTTGTTACTGCCCACGCAGAGTACGCCGTCAGCGCTTACGCAGCCGGTGCCGTGGACTACCTGTTGAAGCCGTTTGATGATGAACGATTTGCCAAAGCTATGACACGGAGCAAAGCGACCTTGAGCGCTCTACGGTATCTCGATACCGCGAACATCGGGGACACACCGACCGAGACGCAGGATTTGAGACCTGAACTGGACCGGCTGCTTGTCAACGAAGACGGCCGGATATGGTTCATCCCGACAGGCGATATCGAGCTTATCCAGGCGGCCGGCAAGCACGTGAAAATTTTCGTTCGTGAACAGTGCTATATCACCAGACAATCACTGCGAATGGTCGAAATGCGACTGGGGAGCAAGATATTCGTGCGCGTGCACCGTTCGACCATCATAAATGTGAACCACATTGTCGAACTACATCCACTTCTGCACGGCGACTGCGAGTTGGTTCTCAGGCGGGGAACGAGAGTAACTTTGAGCAGGCGATTTCGTCATAGACTGCAGCCATTTTTCGTGGGGTCCTGGACAGGCTGACGGGTGCGGGAAACCCGGCACCCGAGCCAGACTCTTTGAAGATACACGCCGACCCCTTTACGACGTACGCGGCATCCGCGATGTGAGTGCACCGATTGTAGTGATTTTGTTCGTGTGAATCGCGAGTGGGACTTGCCTCGGCCTCAGCGGGACCGCGAGTTATCGCTGCGAGAATGCGAGCGTGATACGGTCGCAAGATGCTCTTGATTACTCGATCGCTATTGATATGTGCCAGCCATGACAAGGCCGTTTTCCCCGGAGCTTAAACAGAAGATGATCGCCAGGCTAACTGGGGTCAACGCAGTGAGTGCCGCTCAGCTCTCACGTGAGACGGGGATCACGCAGCAGAATTTGTCGCGATGGCTCAGCGAAGCTCGCAATCTGCCTCTCGGAGCCTCAAGTAACCACATCTTGTCGACTTGGACCGTGGAACAAAAGGCTCGAATCCTCGCGCGCGCTGCGGCGCTTGCCGGTGATGAATTGACTGATTATTTGGAAAGCGAGGGCGTCAGGGTCGCTCACTTCAGACGCTGGCGTCTCGCCCTCGAGGAGGCAGGGGAAGAGTCCGTAAGCATGGCAAAGCGGATTGGCAAGCTCGAACGCGAATTGACTCGGAAGGAGAGGGCGCTCGCCGAAGCTGCCGCTCTTCTGATGCTTCGGGAGTCTATCGCAAGCTTGATTCAGCAGGAAGAGGACCGTGACGAGGAGGAGATCGGCGATGTAACAGAGAATCCAGAGGCGCCTGTTCCAGAGCAGCTTCGTTGACGTCGAATTCTACGATTCCCTCAAGCAGCTGGCGAAGCGACGTGACGGCAATCGGGGCCAGACGAGGGAGATATTCATCTTCATTCTCGGGGTGGCCTCGTTCGGCAGTTTCGTGGTCACCGGGAGGGCGCCCACCGCATTGCGCATGCGGGGTGGTACGGCGTACCCGCGCCTTAAGGACTCCATCGCCACTGCGTCCGGCGCGCCGCCGGCCTCCCGCGAGGCCAGCAATAGGCCGCTCGTGCCGTTTAAAATCCCGTCTACGCTACATTGCGGTGGCAATTTGATGGTTGTGGCCTCAGCCTTCTAGACTGCCAGAAATGAAAATACAGAATAATTTCGCGCAAAGCGCTCCGATCCCGTTCTCAGCGGTGCGACCTGGCGATGCCGTGGCGCCGAATTCGGAGCTCTGGGCAATCATTTGGACCGCAGGCGGATTGAGCTGGCTCTGCGTAGCGGTAATCGGCGTTCTGTGGTTTTGGCCTACCAGCGGTACCGTGCAGGGAAACGATCACATTATGACTTCCGGCGCACGACTGCTACATCATTTTCTAATGTTTATGCTTGCGGCGCCTGCCTACAAAATTGGAATCGGTCTTGGCTGGCCGGCAACCGCTTTGCCTCGATTACGCGTCACCGTGGTTAACGTCATCCTGGCCCTTCTAATCATTCGTGTGGCGCCGCTGTTGCAGTTGGTATCATCGGCCGCTGTGGACGGCGCTTCGAAGGAGTTTGCGTACGGAATAAGTGTATGGAGGCCGTTCCACGCTACGGCGATGCAGTGGATGCTGCTGTTTCGATTATGGCTACCTGCCTACGTGCTAGGTCTCATCGCAGTCGCTCTTGTGGTCACCGCGCGCCGTTCGCATCGCGACTCGCTGCGGCTCGCCGACCTATCCACCCAGCTTGCCAATGCCCGTTTGGCGACTTTGTCAGCTCAGCTACATCCCCACTTTTTATTCAATTCTTTACACGCCATCTCAGGGCTAGTTACCGATAGGCCCGCCCAAGCGGTCGAAATGATCGCACGACTCGGTGACTTTCTTCGCATTGCTATCGAGAGCACGAAAAAACCCTGGACGTCAGTCGAAGCGGAAGTCGTGGGTGTAGAAGCGTACATTGCAGTGCAGCGATCACGCTTTCGCGATCGGCTGCATGTAAATGTAGCAGTCGAAGCGCAATCATTAACTGCTCGAATTCCGGCCCTGCTGCTCCAACCGCTCGTCGAGAATGCAATAGAGCACGGACTTGACGCTCCAGATGAATCTTTAGAGGTAACGGTTGCAATTAGGCGATCTCAAGATCGCCTCATTATCATTGTAACTAATAGTATACCCGCCATTCGCGAGCCGCTCGTGCCCGCTTTATTTGGGAACGGGCTGCGAAATGTGAGCGCGCGCCTGCATGCGGCCTACAACGGCGACGCGTGGATCAACATCGGGCCGGATCCGGTCTGCGGTACGCGCGCCGAATTGAACGTACCGACCGCAGCGAAGGAAAGGGTCGATGTGACGGAAGGGGTCAACTAGCGCGCGTTGCGATCGCCGTTGATTTCAGGGCCGTTGTCGATTCTCATCGTCGATGATGAACCGATTGCACGTGCTCGCATCGAAATCATGCTCGCGCGCGACCCGTAAATTCGCATTGTCAGTATATGCGCATCTTGTGACAGGATGTCGCAACGGAGGGAGAGCGACACGTCGCGAACGCGCGGACACGGAAGTCAGGAATCATGCTTCTGAGTCATCAGCCGTAATGGACGACAGATTGACGTGCCAAAGGGGGTTCGGGTGTCTAAACGACTATATGCAATTGCTGTGATCTTCGCGTGCTCGGCGAGTGCCGCGCACGCAACGGTTTGCGGATCCGGTGCCGTTACTGGATTGTTCCGCGGACTCGAAAAGGCGGCGCAGGGCGCGACAATTGACGTGATGCTCAATCTTGTCTGTACGGACTACACATACGCTGGACAGTTATTCACGTCGATGGGCGATTTCGTGGTAAAAGACGCGCGCTCGCAAGGCGGTCACGTTGAGGTGAATTTTGACAGTGGCGCTTCACTGGGCACACTTCATCTGACATCCAAGGGCAAGACACTCAGCGGAATCGTTGATCTCGCCGGTGAGCACGAGAAGGTGATGCTCAAGAGAGTGGGTCCTGCGCTGGATCTAGACGCGATGAAGCCGAACTTGGATCTGACGCCTTCGGCGTGGCGTGCAGATTTGCATTTTCTTGCCGCTGAATTGCCGAAGCGCCATGCAAACGCGTTTTATTTGATTTCGCAGGCTGACTTCGACGCTGAGATCGCAGCACTGGATCGGCGCATCGAAACGGCCAATTCCGATGAAATTTTTGATGGGTTGCAGCAGATCGTCAAATCCATTGGCGATGGTCATACGGGTATTGACACCGCACCGCCGGATCGCCGCGTAATGCCGCTACAGTTTGCGAAATTTGGAACGGATTTTCGAGTTTCAAGCGTTGGGCCAGCGCTTGACGAGTCGCTGGGTGCGCGTCTTTTGAAGATTGGCGGAATCCCAATTGCCGACGTTTGGCAACGCGTTCTCACCATGACATCGCAGGGTGAATTGATGGAGCTGCGCCGGGAAAACGCTCTTGTCTATCTTTCGCGCGGCTATGCGCTTCACGGACTTGACGTCATTCCGGACCGCATTCATGCGATCTATACCTTGGAAAACGATTCTGGCCGTATATTCGATGTGGATATACAAGGTCTTGCGCCGGGTGAAAGCATTAGCATGAAATCCGGTTATTCGGATGCGGCGCTCCGATTTCAGAGGGGCGATCAACCCTTCTGGTGTCAAGCGATCGATGAAAAGCGCACAGTTTACTGTGCGTGGCATAGTTATCAAGAACTCGACCAAAATGCGAAGGCGCTGTTCACCCTAGTTGATCAAACGCATCCGAACAAACTCGTTATTGACATGCGAGACAATGGGGGCGGGGACAATACCGTTGGTGAGGCGCAAATGGTCAAGCCGATTGCCGCTCGGACTGATCTCAATTCCAAGGGCCATCTCTATATATTGATTGGACCCAAGACGTTTTCCGCCGCCATGAACAACGCTGCGCAATTTCAGGATGAGACCCACGCAATCACGGTCGGCGAAACCATCGGCGAGAAGCCGAACTCGTATCAGGAACCGCGCCAGTTCCGGCTGCCCAATTCGCATCTCGTTGTGCGCGCATCGACGCTCTTCTATACTTTTCGCAAGACGGGAGAGAATGCCGTGCACCCGAATAAGGAGATCATACCGTCCTGGGACGATGTAAAGAGCGGGCGCGATCCTGTACTCGATTGGGTGTTATCGCAACCCTGATGAGGCAGGGACAGGAACTTGTCGCTTAGGAACCCGGCCATCCAGCGACGCTCATCGTTGACCGCAGAATACGCTGAGCCGTTCCCCGATTTTGCGGACCAATGTATCTGCCGCGCGTCCGCAAGCGAGACCGCACCCTTCTCACCATAACCGCGGGCCAAGGGCGGCCAGATGGGGCTGTCGTCGTCGATTCCGCAAAACGCAAGCAGCGCGGGTTGCGCTAGTTGACGATTCCAGCTACGCGGCATATTGTATGCAATATACAATTTAGAGTGACTCAAACATGGCAATAGCCGCAATTTCCCGATTGCGCGTGCGCGATCAAGTGCGCGACGCGCTGCGGACGCTCATTGTCAATGGATCGCTCGAGCCTGGCAGTCGGCTCGATGAACTGCGTGTTTCCAAACTGATTGGCACAAGCCGAACTCCCTTGCGCGAGGCGCTGATCGCTCTCGAAGAGGAAGGCTTGGTGGACTCGAGGCCGAATCATGGCTTCGTCGTGGCCGCGCTCGATGAAAGGTTAATACGCGACACCTATGCAATCTTGGGCGCTCTGGAGAGCGCCGCCGTTGAAATGGGAGGAGACGGTCTCGCTGCAGCGACGCCGCAACTCGTTGCGCTCAATAAGCGGCTGGCAAAGGAGCAGCAGCCGGCACGTCGCCACGCCCTGGATCGAGAATTTCACTTGAGACTTACGGAACCGTGTGGCAACGCGCGGTTACTGGCGCTTCTTCGGCTGCAGCGGAATCACTCAATGCGTATCGATGGCGGCCAGAGGCGAGGGATCGCGAACTTGGTCGGTTCTTGCGCGGAACACGAAGTCATAGTCGATGCCGTCAAGTCTGGCGATTTGGAAGAAGCCGCGCGGCGGGTGCGGACGCACTGGCGCCACGGTGTCGAGGTCGTCATTCGTTGGATGCGGGAGCGAAAATGAGACGTATTGAGCGATTAATTTTCGCAGTGGCCTGTTTTTCAACCACGATGGCGGGCGCCAACGCACCGGCGCCCGACGATCGCGCACACCTGCATTGGGTAGCGCAGGAAGTGGAAATCGCGGCAGCGCTCGACGGACTATCGCAGCACGCCATCTCGGGTTTCATCGTCCTCAAGGATGTCTCGATTGTCGATCCCAAGAGCGCAGAAACGCTGCCTGGTAGAACAGTCGCCATTCGCGACGGCAAGATTGCGTGGGTCGGCGAGGCAACGGCCACACCGGATACTGATGGCGCGACCATCGTAGACGGACACGGTTTATATCTCTCCCCGGGACTGGTGGATATGCACGTCCACACCATCAGCCTCTCCGAGCAACTGCTGCGGCTGGCGACTGGGACAACCTCGGTGCGAGAGATGGACGGCTTTCCGTGGATGCTCGAACTGCGCCGGGCCGTCACGCATGAGCAGTTGCTGGCGCCGACTGCCTTCATTGCCGGCACGATTATCGCCAGTTACCCGCTGGAAGGGTTTGCGGTGGTGGTTCACACGCCCGATGAAGCGCGGTCGCAGGTTCGGAACCAAGCGGCATGCGGCTACGACTTCATCAAAGTGCACAATATCCTCAAGCCGCCACTGTTCGACAGCGTCGCCGAGGAGGCAAGACGTGCGGGTCTCGATCTAGTGGGGCACATTCCTCATGACATCACGATCGATCACGCGGTGCATTTCGGCGGCATGCGCACGCTCGAGCATTTGAAGGG
>Ga0210398_10002351_pt1 | contig 18553 bp, 16 predicted proteins | sample IncBWC4OmetaG_FD_161047 | JGI IMG/M metagenome (GOLD analysis project Ga0210398, IMG submission 161047) | Forest soil microbial communities from Barre Woods Harvard Forest LTER site, Petersham, Massachusetts, United States - Inc-BW-C-4-O | ecosystem: Environmental > Terrestrial > Soil >... | reverse complement strand
GTCCTTCGGCAAATCGGTGCGGGTGGCGGCGATCTGGGCGATGATCGTGCTCACATCCGGGCTGCGCGAGGTGCGATCGCCGAGTTCGAGCTGCGCGAAGGGCATCGCCGCCTGCATGATCGCGCCGCAGCGATCGGCGAGGCTGACCGTGTCGGGCACCAGCTTCTTCATCGAGCAGCCGGCGAGAGCGACAGCCGCCAGGATGAGGGAGATGACTCTCGCGCCGCGCATTCCAGCCCCTTTTTCCCCTTGGCCGAGTCCAGCCCGGTGGAAGAGATTTGCGGTAGTATGCCCGAGATGACAACCCGCACCACCTCCGCCGCGCCGGCGACCTTGTGGACGACGCGGCTCGACCGCGCCTCGCCGCTGCCGCTGTCGCGCCAGCTTGCCGCGGCGCTGCGCGAGGCGCTGAGCGAAGGTCGCATCGACGCCGGCACGCGGCTGCCCTCGACGCGCGCCCTGGCCGTCGAGCTCGGCCTGGCGCGCAGCACCGTGGTCGGCGTCTTCGAGCAGCTCGCGGCCGAAGGCTATATCGCCGGTCGGCCCGGCTCTGGCTATTTCGCGGCGTCGCTCGCCGCGCCGGGTGCCGCGTCCCGCACCGCCCCGGTCGCGCCGCGTCCGCTGTCGCGCTATGCCGAGCGGCTGCGCGATCATGTCCGCTATCCGCTGCCGCAGGGGCGGCCCTTCGAGCTCGGCCGCGCCGATATCGACAACAGCCTGATCGCCACCTGGAAGCGACTCGCGGCGCGCGTCCTGTCCGGCCGCACCAGCATCGCCTGGAATTATGGCGACCCGCAGGGTGAGCCCGCGCTGAGGCGGGCGATTGCCGACTACCTTGCCGCGGCCCGTGGCGTGCGCTGCGTCCCCGAGCAGATCGTGTTGACCTCCGGCACGCAGCAAGGTCTGTCTCTCATTGCACAAGTGCTGATCGATCCGGGCGACGCCGTGTGGGTCGAGGATCCGTGTTATCGCGCGATCATCGATATCCTGCACGCCGCCGAAGCCGAGATCGTCCCGGTGCCGGTCGACAAGCACGGTCTCGACATCGCCGCCGGGGCGCGCCGTCCCGGCCGGCCGCCGCGCCTCGTGTATACGACGCCGTCGCGGCAATACCCGCTCGGCATGGCGATGCCGCTCACCCGTCGTGCGATGCTGCTCGATTGGGCGGCACAGCACGCGGTCTGGGTTATCGAGGACGATTACGAGAGCGAATTTCAGGCCCCGGGCCACATGCTGCCGTCGCTGCAAGGGCTCGATCGCGCCGGCCGCGTCATCTATCTCGGAACGTTCAGCAAGCTCGTTTTCCCGTCGGTGCGGCTCGGCTATGCGGTGCTGCCGGAAGATCTGGTGACGCCGTTCGCCGCCGCTCGTCATCTCGCCGACCGGCAGAGCTCGGGCCTCATCCAGGCGATCATGACCGAGTTCATGCTCGACGGTCATTTTGCCCGGCACCTCAAGCGGATGCGCGCCAGCTATGGCGAGCGACAGCATTTCCTGATCGACCAGCTGACCCGCCGCCTCGCCGGCTTGGTCGAGATCGATCCGGTCGAGAGCGGCATGTACCTGACCGCCTGGCTGCCCTGGGACTGGTCCGACCGGGCGACCGCCGCCGCGCTCGCCGCGGCCGGCGTATCGAGCGTGCCGCTGTCCTCCGCGACGCTCGAGACGCCGCGCCGGCCGGGCCTTGTGCTCGGCTATACCGGGCATAGCGAAGCGGCGATCACACGCGCGGTCGAGACCATGGCGACGGTGCTCGCGAAGCCGACTGGTCTTGTCGATCTCTCGAAAGCGGACCTTCGATCAGACCGCCTCACCGCGTAGGGTCGCGGCTCTGTTTCTGGAGCCGAGACCATGCCCGACAGCCTGCCGCCTCACGCGCGCTCCCCGCGCAGCCGCGTCCGCCGCCATCCCGAGCGCGCGCATTACGACCGCGACACCGTATTCGCGATCCTCGACGCGGCGCTGATGTGCCATGTCGGCTATGTCATCGACGGACTGCCTTACGTGACGCCGACCCTGTTCTGGCGTGAGGGCGAGCGGCTCTACTGGCACGGCTCGTCGGCAAGCCGGATGCTGCGCACCCAGGCAAAGGGCATCCCGGTCTGCGTCACGGTGAGCCATGTCGACGGGCTGATTCTCGCGCGCAGCGCGTTCCGCCATTCGCTCAACTACCGCGCGGTGATGGCGTTCGGCACCGCCGCGATCGTCGACGATCCGGCCGAGAAGGAGGCCGGCTTCAACGCCTTTGTCGAGCGCGTCTACCCCGGCCGCGCCGCGCTTATGCGGGGTATCACGGCGCAGGAATTGAAGGCGACAAGCCTCATGGGCATGACCATCGACGAGGTCTCGGCGAAGATCAGGAACGATGGGCCGCTCGACCTCGAGGCGGACTACGCCGCCCATTGCTGGGCCGGCACGATCCCAATAACGCAGGTCACCGGCGCGCCGATCCCCGACCCCCGCGCACCACCGCATGTCGCGCCCGAGCCGGAGACCGGGCATCTTGCCGAAGGCACACGCTTCGACGAGGCTCTGCTCGCCACCGCCCGCCGGGGAAACCGTTATGGATAAAACGCCGCCGCCGCTATCGCTCGCCGCCGCGCTGGCCCTGCCACTGCCCGAGGGAAGGCTGTCGAGCCGCATCTTTGCCGATCGGGATATCGAGATCCGGCTCTACGCGCCGCCGGGTCACGACCCGCAGACCCCGCACGACCGCGACGAGCTTTACATCGTCGCGCGCGGCCGCGGGACATTCCGCGCCGGCGACCGGAGCCATGATTTCGCGCCCGGCGCGCTGCTCTACGTCGCGGCGCACGAGGCGCACCGTTTCGAGGATTTCTCCGACGATTTCGCCACCTGGGTGGTGTTCTACGGCGACGTGAAGAGCGCGCGACCGGCGGGCAACACCAGTTGGGCCTTGTCGCTCACCGAGGCGCGGGCGCTGAAGCCGCCGCCCGATCGTGCCTCGGCCGAGGCATTTGTCGACGGCGATCTCGAACTGCGCTTCGCAGCACCGGCCACCAAGGGCATGCAAGTGCCGCACGATCGCGACGAGTTCTACATTGTCGCGACCGGCTCGGGCCGCTATCGGATCGACGACGCCCAGGTTGCGATCGCACCCGGCGACCTGCTCTTCGCCGCGGCGCATGCCGAGCACGGCTTTGTCGAGCGCAGCGCAGACTTCTCGGAATGGGTCGTGTTCTACGGGCCGGTGAAGTAGCCGCTATTCGGCCGCCACCAGCGCTCGCCGGCGGATCGCCCGGCGGTCGCCGATCAGCGCCACCACCGCGACGGTCACCATGACGATGACGCTGGCGCCGAACACCCAGCGCGGCGCGTGGTGATCCATGATGAAGCCGAACAGCAGCGGTCCGACCATGCCGCCCATGCTGAACCCGCTGGTGACGACGCCAAAGGTGCGGCCCACCGCGCCGGGCGGCGCGGCGGCGCGCACCAGCATATCGCGCGACGGCATGATGAGACCACCCAGCAGCCCGGCGCTGCCCATCGCCAGGATCAGCGGCGCGGCGCCCAGCCCCAGCGTACCGATCGCCAGCACGATACACGCGTTGACCGCATAACCAACGGAGGCCACCTCGGCGTGCCGTTTGGTCTTGTCGGCGATATAGCCGCCGGCGAGGACGCCCAGCGCCTGCATCGCGAGATAGACGGTGAGCGCGACGCTCGCGGTCGCCAGCGGCGTGTCGAACGCGCTGCGCAACGCGACGACCGAGAAATTGCTGATGCCGCTGCCGGAAAGGCTGAGCAGCGCGAAGAATGCGGTGAGGAAGATGATCGTCGGCGTCAGCACCGCGGTCAGCCCGAGCCTTGGCGCGGCGGGCTGGCCGGGATGGGCGATCGGCTGGCGGTTGTCGACGCCGCGAACGAGCAGGAGTGGCAGCGCCGCGACGATCGCCACCCCGCCCACCGCGAAAAACGCGACCTTGAGACCAAACGCAGCGGCGAGCGGCAGGATCGTCACCGGCGCGACCGCATTGCCGAGAAAACCCGAGAAGGTATGGATCGAGAACGCGCGACCGACCCTCGGCCCCTGGATCAGCGCGGAAAGGATCGCGTAATCGGCGGGATGGAACACGCTCCCCGACAGCCCGACAAAGGCATAGGCCAGCACCAGATGCGGATAGGTCGGCGACAGGCCGAGGCTGATAAACGCGATGGCGCTGACCAGCAGCCCCAGGAGCAGCATCCGCCGCGACCCGATGCGATCGACAAGAAACCCGACCGGCAGCTGCGACGCGACAGCGACGATGTTGCCGACGGTCAGCGCCAAGCCAAGCTCGACAAAGCCGACGCCGAGATGCTGCGTCAGAAACGGAAACAGCGGCGGCAGCACCAGGGTCTGGTAGTGCTGGACAAAATGCGCGGCTGAGACGACGCCGATTGCTCTCGCCTCGCGTCCCCGTTCCCCGCCACGCGGGCCGCGTGTCCTCTCACCGGCGCCACCAAAGGCAGCCGCGTCCGTCGTCATGGGCGTTCCGCCTCCCGGGAACCTATTCCGCCCAAGATAGAGATGGCCGGTGCGAAGCGACAAGCGCCGGTTTGGCAACGCTGATTTGCCCGAGCCCAGTGAACAAGCCCAGGGAACCACCGCTGGTTGACATCGCGCGCCGCGCCGCTTAAGCGCAATCGATGGGGAAGCTTCTCGCCCAGGTTCTCATCGCCAGCCGCTGGCTGATGGCGCCGCTTTATCTCGGGCTCATCGCCGCGCTGATCGTCGTGGTGGTCGAGTTCTTCAGGGAGCTGTTCCACGCGATTGCCGGGTTCATCACCCTCACCGCCGACGGCACGATCCTCGCCGTGCTGAAGCTCGTCGACCTGGTGCTGATCGGCAATCTGGTGCTGATCATGATCGTCGCCGGGATCGGCACGCTCGGCACCATCGCACGCAGCGACGACGACGCCCCGCTCACGCAGTTCATGGGCAAGGTCGATTTCAGCGGGTTGAAGCTCAAGGTCATCGTCTCGCTGGTGGCGATCGCCGCGGTCGATCTCCTGGAAAGCTTTGTCGAGGTCAGTTCGACGAACAAGACCGACCTGTTCTGGCAGATCGCGATTCTCGCGACCTTTGTGGTGAGCGGCGTCCTTCTCGCCTGGATGGATAGGCTGCACGAGACGCATGAATGAGAAAAGGTGACGCTATGGCCACACTCATGGAAACGACATCCCGGCACCGCGACGGCTGGCTCGGCGCGGAATTCGATCGTGGCGCGCTTTATTGGGACTTCTCGCCGGCGCATCTCGCGGCAATCGACGAGCTCATGGCCAACCTCGCCGGCGACAAGCGGCCGTTCCACCAGGTCACCAAGGCCGATTTTTCGCACCCGGCGCTCGACGCTGACCTCGCCGAGCTGCTCGCCTATATCAAGACCGGGCCGGGCCTCGTGGTGATGCGCGGCTTTCCGGTCGAGAAATACACGCCCGAGAAGATGCAAACCCTCTATTGGGGCATTGGCGCGCATTTCGGACACGGCTGTTCGCAGAGCGCCGACGGCGACTATCTCGGCCACGTCACCAATGTCGCGAAGGCATCGCGTGGCTACACCACCGCGCGCGAGCTGTCGCTGCACACCGATTCGGCCGAGATCGTCGGCCTCCTCTGCGTACGCGACGCCAGGGAAGGCGGCATGAGCATCTATGCCAGCTCACTGAAGGTGCACGAGATCGTCGCCCGCGAGCGCCCCGAATACCTCGCCGTGCTCGAACACGGCTTCCACTGTGACCGGCGTGGCGAGGAAGCGGCCGAGGATGACCCCATCACCCCGTATCGCGTGCCGATCTTCTCCAAGCAGGACGGCGTGCTCTCGACGCGCTTTGTGCGCGGCGTCATCGATCGCGGCGCCGATACGCTCGGCGCGCCGTTATCGGCCCTGGAGACCGAGGCGCTCGCGTTTTTCGAGACTGTCGCGCAGCGCGACGAGGTGCGCTTCGAGTTGACCCTCAAGCCGGGCGAGGCGTCGTTCATCAACAATTACGAGCTGCTCCACGCCCGTACCGCGTTTGTCGACCATGACGATCCGGCCAAGAAGCGGCTTCTCTATCGCCTATGGCTTGAAGGCGCGCCGCCGCGGCCGATGAAGAAGGAAGTGCACCTCTACCAGAACCGCTCGGGTCGCATGGGCGTCGACCCGCAACCCGGCCGCGGTCCGCGGTAACTAAACCGGCTCCAGCTTCCTCCGTGGCTCGGGCGGCAATTCGACCTCGATCCGGTCGCCAGGCCTGATCTCGCCGGCGGCGAGCACGATCGCCATGATCCCCGCCTTGCGGATGAGGTTGCCGTCGGCGTCGCGGTCGAGCGTCGCGTTCATCAGACCGGGCTGGAAATCGTCGACCGCCGCGTCGGCGCCGAAGCGCAGGATCGTGCCGGTCGGCAGACCAAGCAGATCGACCCCGCGTGTCGTGACATTCTCGCCCATATCGCCGGGACGCACGCGAAATCCGGCCACTTCGAGTTCGTCGATCAGCTCGGCGTGGATCAGGTGCACCTGCCGCAAATTGGGAACGGTTGGGTCTTGCGCGACACGCGAACGGTGCTTGACGGTCACGCCGAGATGCGCGTCGCCCTCGACTCCGAGCCCTTCGACGAGGCGGATGCTGCCCTCGTTCGGCTTGGAAAAGCTATGGCCGGAACTGCGGCTTACGGCGATTACGGTACCGGTCATCTCGAGTCCCGCTACTGCTGCGCGGTGTTGGTGGTGAGGATGAGGATCGCCAGGTCGCTCGCGGGTTCGTAATTCGTGTAGTGCACCTGGAATTGGGTCGGTGACAGCTTTTTGACCCCGTTGCCACAAAAGCTCAACAGCGCGTCGGGCTCGGCCTTGTCGATGGTCAACGTGAAATCCTTGATCGGCCCATCCCAATTGGCGCCGGTCTTGAGGATGTAGTCGATGCGCTTCTCGCCGAGCAGGGTGTCCTTGCCGCTCTGCTTGGCTTTCTGAGCGCCTGCCGCTGCGGCGCTGACAAAGCTCGCATCCATGCAGTATTTCGCGGTGTAAGTGTCGAGCTGCTTTTTGAGATCGGCGGCGAATTGCGGGTCTTCCTTGACCGGCCGATAGCCCACCTGGGTCCCAACGCTGGCGCCGACGCTCGGCTTGTACTGATGCTCGATGACGAGCTCCTGCTTGGGCGGAAAGGTCTGCTGCCAGTAAAAGGCGGTGCGCAGCGTCCAGCGCGGCTCGAGATGCTGCTGCATCTTGCCGTCCGAGGTCGTGCCGTATTCGGAGATTTCAGCCATGCCGAGATCAATGAGTTGCTGCCACTTGTCGTGGGGCAGCGCGTCGAGCGCGTCATAGGTCGCCTTGAGCTGCGGCGCGAGCGGCACGCCGAGGCTCTTCAAAAGCTCGGTGCGATCGACCCCCATCGCGGAGGCCTTCTGCTCGAACTGGGTCGTCACCGGCTGGCCATCAGCCTGGGTCGAGAAGGCGAGAAAGTTGACCGGATCCTCGGTCGGCACGACCACATTCCAATCCGGGTTGTCGACGGTGATGTCTGGCATCGGAAAGGCGACGAGGTTGGTCACGGCCTGATCGGTCGTGTTGAAGAAGTGGTAGGTGACGCGGACTTGCTGCGGCGAGACAAAGAGCTGCTCCGAACGCATCTCGACATCCGGGTTACGCACGAATTCGAGGCCGCCCGCCGCGAGTTCGGCTGTGGTGTCGTTGGCCAAAGCCGGCGCGGCAAGCGCCAGCCCGGCGGCAAGCGCGACACCCACCCGCGCGGCGCGCAGGTGGGTGCTACGCGATGAGCCGGCAATCAATGCGCGGCGGCCCGGCGCACACGGTTGGCGGCGCTCGCCACCGCTTTCAGTGAGGCGGTGATGATGTTGCCGTCAATGCCGACGCCGTGCAGCGTCTCGTCACCCTCGGCCCGCACCTTGACATAGGCCGCGGCCTGCGCATCGGCGCCGCCACCGACCGCGTGCTCGCTGTAGTCGAGGAAGGTGAGCGCGATGCCGCAATCCTTTTGCAGCGCGTCGACAAACGCGGCGATCGGACCGTTGCCGACGCCCTCGATCTTTCGCTCGGCGCCGTCGGCCGTGATCGTCGCGGCAAGCCGCCGCTCACCGGCACGGCGCTCGGGCAGCATCGTGTAGTCAACAAGGGCGATGCCGTCCCGCCCGAGATACGTCTCTTGGAAAAGCGCCCAGATCGCGGCGCTGGTCATCTCCTTGCCGGTGCGATCGGTCACTTCCTGAACGACGCGGCTGAACTCGATCTGCAGCGGCCGCGGCAGGTCGAGCCCGTGATCCTCTTTGAGCAGATACGCGACCCCACCTTTACCGGACTGCGAATTGACCCGGATCACCGCCTCGTAGGTGCGCCCTAGATCCTTCGGGTCGATCGGCAGATAGGGGACCTCGAAGTAATCGTCGTTGCGCTTTTTGAGCGCCTCGAACCCCTTCTTGATCGCGTCCTGATGCGAGCCCGAGAACGCGGTGTAGACCAGCTCACCGGCATAGGGGTGGCGCGGGTGGACGGGCAGCTGCGTGCAGTATTCCGCGGTGCGGACGACTTCATCGATATCGGTGATCGTCAGACCCGGATCGACACCCTGGCTGAACAGATTGAGCGCCAGGGTGATGACATCGACATTGCCGGTGCGCTCGCCATTGCCGAACAGCGTGCCCTCGACCCGGTCGGCCCCGGCCATCAGCCCCAACTCGGTCGCCGCCACGGCCGCGCCACGGTCGTTATGCGGGTGCAGGCTGAGGATCAGGCTGTCGCGGTCGCGAATGTTCCGGCCAAACCATTCGATCTGGTCGGCATGGACATTCGCCGTCGCCATCTCGACCGTGGCCGGCAAATTGACGATCATCTTTTTGTCCGGCGTCGGCCGCCAGACATCCATCACCGCTTCGCAAATCTCGACGGCGTAATCGAGCTCCGTGCCGGTGAAGCTTTCTGGCGAATACTGATAGGTGATCTCGGTGCCGCGTATTGCCTCGGCTAGGTCGCGGATTTGCCGGGCGCCGGTCACCGCGATGTCGGTGATGCCGGCCTTTTCCTGACCGAAGACAACCCGCCGCTGCAGCTCCGAGGTCGAATTGTAGAGATGGACGATCGCCCGACGCGAACCCTCGATCGCCTCAAATGTCTTGTCGATCAGCTCGCTGCGCGACTGGGTCAGCACCTGGATCGTCACATCGTCCGGGATCAGGTCCTGTTCGATGATCTCGCGAACAAAAGCGAAGTCGGTGTCCGACGCCGCCGGAAAACCGACCTCGATCTCCTTAAAGCCGAGCTTCAGCAGCATGTCGAACAGGCGGCGCTTTTTTTCCGCGCCCATTGGCTCGATGAGCGCCTGGTTGCCGTCGCGGAGATCGACGCTGCACCAAGTGGGCGCCTTGTCGATGACCCGCGACGGCCATTGCCGGTTGGGCAAGTTGATCGGAGCAAATGGCCGGTATTTATGGATCGGCATTGATGACATCGGAAACTCCTGGCGTGGGCCGCGGCCTCTTTGGCTTCAGCGGCCGATAAGATGGGGACTCGCAAGACGACGGCCGGCGAGCAGAGCGCGCCGACCGACGGTAAGTCGCAGCATGCGACCCCCGACGCGGAAGCCCCGAAACTTCTGAGAACCCGAAATCATGAAAAACACCACTTGCGCAACAGGCCCCATGCGTGGGGCGAAGACGAGCGAATTCGGCGTCGGTTCAGGACGCCGAGGAGGTAAGTCGCAGCTCGTCACGCGCAAAGGTCATGGAGAAAGAGATAACAGCTTGCGCCGAAAAGTCAATTCGACGCCTGCCGCAGGCACCCGCTTCCTCAAGCCTCCCGGTTGCCGCAATCGATGATCTGCGCGGGGCCGTCGACGCCTTCTTCCAGCATGCGGACGCTCCAGCTTCGCGCGCGGCCAGGGCTGTAGCCGCGCTTCGCAGCCTCCGCCATCGCCATTTCGCGCGCCTGCTCGTCGCTCTCGGCGGTCAGCGTCGCATAGACGATATCGCTGATCGACATCAGCGTGCAGGTGTATTTGTTCATCTCCCAATCTCCTAGAAATTCTCGACCCACGGCCGCAGCTCGATCTCCCAGGCCCAGGCATCGCGCGGTTGGCGATGAAACTGAAGATAGGTCTCGGCGATCGCGTTGGGGTCGAGCAGCGCGTCGGGCCCCTTCTCGTTGGCGCGAGGATCGTTCTCCTTGGCAATGCCGCCGTCGATGACGAAGTGGCCGATATGGATGTTCTGCGGGTGCAGTTCGCGCGCCAGGCTCTGCGCCAGGCCGCGCAGCGCGAACTTGCCCATCGCGAACGATGACGAGCGCGGATAGCCCTTCACCCCCGCGCTGGCGCCGGTGAAGAGGATTGTGCCGTGGCCCTGCTTTGTCATTCGCCTGGCTGCTTGCTGCGCGACAAGAAAGGCGCCGAACGCGGTGACCTTGACCGCTTGCTCGACCGCGGCTGGGTCGAGATCAACGAGCGGCCGCGCGCGCGGCCGCTCGCATTGTAGACGACGAGGTCGAGCCCACCGGCGGCGTCGATCGCCGTGAACAGCTTCTCGACATCGGCCGCGCTCGTCGCGTCGCAAGCGATCGCGGTCGCGCCGGTCTCCTTGACCAGCTCGGTGAGCTTCGCGGTGTCGCGCGCGGCGAGAAACACCTCCATCCCCTCCGCCGTGCACTTGCGGGCGAGGGCCGCGCTCAAACCCGCGCCCGCACCGACGATCACCGCCCGTTCCGCTGCCGCCATGAGATCCTCGCTTTACCAACTGTGCCGGACCGCATCTTATCGCGCCGGACGACCGCTTCCCACCACCGCGTCAACTCAACCCACGAGCTTAATGACTCTCGCTCGTGCTCCGTTTTTTTGTATCCAGCACGCCGATGTCAACCGGATTCATGCCTGGAATATTTGAAAAATATCAGCAAATTGACAATTAATACATCGTCTAATTTTGATTTTCAGTAGAAAACTCATGTATATCCGAGTTCATTGGCATAAATCTTATTCTACTTTCCAAATCCTAAATAGAAGTGATGGCATTTTTCTTCGGATTGATAATTGCAACAAAAATTCAATGTATAAATCCAATTCCTAGAGTGACTTATGCGGCTCCGACGTTCATTCGCTTTATGGTTGACAGCCAGCAATGACGCCGACTAGGCTGGACAAGTTAAATCGCTGTCCAACCTGGGCTGCCCCCCGCTAACAAGTCCGGGACGACGTTTACCCCGATTGCCAAAGGTTTGGACCCGAAATACGGCGCACGTCGAGTGCCGGCGTTGCTGTGCCCGTGATAACAACGAGGGGTCAGAAGCGGATGAGGTTGCGGTGTGCCATGGCATTTTCGCTTGCGGCGCTGGCACTTCCCAGTGGCGCAAGGGCCGATCAACTTCTGGTGCAACCTGCCGGCAATGCCATTGATCGAACGGCGACCCTCGCCCGCCAGTTTGCCCAGATGGCTGCGCTCGCGACCGTGACACCGGCGGTCTCCCCAGCAGAAGTCGCGGCGCCGGAGAAGCTTGCGAGTGAACCGGCCGCGAAGATGCCGGGCGATGCGACATCCATAAGACATCATGACGACAGGCTCGCCGATAAATTAAAGCGCCATGGCGACAGGGCCACCACGCCCGAGGCGCTTTGTGTTCGCGCGATCGGCAAGGCGGAGACCGGCACTGCGGCGTGGTACGGCGGTCGCTATATCGGCCGACGCACCAGCAGCGGATCGCGCCTCGACACGATGCACGCGACCGCTGCGCATCGCACCCTGCCGCTCAATTCGCTGGCGCGGGTGACCAATCTCAAAAATGGCCGTTCGGTCGTTGTACGGGTCACGGACCGTGGTCCGATCGCCACTTCGCTGCTGATCGACATGTCGCCGCGCGCCGCGGCCGAGCTTGACATGCAGCAGGCCGGGCTTGTCCCGGTCTCGGTCGAGCAGGTCGTCGAGGTTCCTCCCGACTCTAAGTAAAGCGGCAAACGTCGGATTTTGCTTACGGCCGCCTGACCGACGCGACCGTATTGCCGCAGCCCATCGCGAAACCTCAACAAAACCACTGGTTTCGTACGATGTCTCGTTTTTGCAACTGTGACCGAAAAGCAACGGCGGCGAGGAAAAGCCATGATGACGTCGTGGCTCAATTGACTTAGAAATTGGCCCTTGATTGTATTCTCTCCGGGTATCGCGCATAGCTACTGTATCGGTCGAAGACGCGAAGTAGTCAGCTAAAATTCGCGTCTGCGAATTACCGGGTTGTCGCTACCGCAAGCTCACGGAGCCGTTGGCTTCCGAGGATGGCGAGGGGATGGGGTCTGCGGCGACGCAGGTCTCGGTCAGTGGGGGCGAAGTAAACGACGTGTCCGACATGACGAATGTGGTGCGCTTCCCACTGAGGAGGGCATCGGCGCCGCCGAAAGCGGTCGCTTTATCGCGCGACTCAGGCGGGTATGAGTTCACTGAAGGCGAACTGGCCGCCTTGTGCCGCTGGTTCTCAGCGATGAAATACGCCTTCCCGGGCACCGAGGGGGTCATGGTGGTCAGCCACCGCCAGGGCTATTCGGCGGTCGGGCTTTATCATCCAGCGCGCGGCGTGCCGAACTGCCTCGTCGCCAAGCACGAGGTCGGCGGTAACGCCCGATTTTTCTGGTCGACCGAGGTCGATCCGCCGCGGCCAATCGACGATTTGAGCGAGATCACCGACGCTCATATCCGGGCGATCCAGCCGCCACGCAATGAAAAAGGCTGGCTCGATCCGACGGGGTGGATGGGTGTTTACGCGGCCCGGACGATCGCGACAGAATTACAGGTTGTATAGTTAACCATACCTATGTAACCGTTACGGGATGCGCTACCGTTCGCGCATCCCCCCGCGAACGCTCGACTGCCTCGCCATGGTTGTCGGGTTTTTTCTTGCCGGTTGCGGGTCCCTGCCGACCGCCGGCCCCACCGCCAGCCAGATCATCAGCCAGCAGACCGACGACAGACAGCAACCGTTTACCGTCGTCGACATCGACAGCCAGGTCGTCGACAGCCTGCTAGCCCGCCCGCGCGATAGTCTCCAAAGCCGCTTTCCCGATCACGGTGCGCCGGCGGCGACGATCGGCGTCGGGGACAGCCTAGTTGTCACCCTCTGGGAGGCGGCGGGCGGCGGCCTGTTCGCCTCGGCCGCCAACGACGAGATCGCGCCCGGCTCGCACAGCGTGACCCTCCCCGAGCAGATCGTCGCGCGTGACGGCGCGATCAGCGTGCCGTTCGCCGGCCGCATCCCGGTTGCCGGACGCCTTCCCACCGATGTGCAGCACGCGATCGAGCAGCGGCTTTCCGGCAAGGCGATCGACCCGCAGGCGATCGTGACCGTCGGCAAAAACGTCAACAACACGGTCACCGTCACCGGCGAAGCGACCGCCGGCGCCCGCGTCCCGCTGTCGCTCAAAGGCGACCGGCTGCTCGACCTTATCGCCGCGGCCGGCGGCATCAAGGCGCCGATCTACGAAATCTATATTCGCCTGTCGCGCGGCGGGGTCACGGTGACGGTCCCGATGGAGGCGCTGGTTTCGGACCCGCGGGAAAACATCTACGCGCTGCCCGGCGACGTGTTGACCGTCGTCAGGGCGCCGCGGACCTTCAGCGTCTTTGGCGCGGCGGGGCAAAACAACGTGATCGAATTTCCCTCGGCGAGGCTCACGCTGGTCGAGGCGCTAGCCAAGGCGGGCGGGCTGCTCGATGCACGTTCCGACCCTGCCGGTGTCTTTCTGTTCCGATACGAGCCGGCGCCAGTCTTACAGTCGCTTGGCGAACAACCCGTCGCAACGACACCGGACGGACGGACGCCCGTCGTCTATCGGCTCAATATGCGCAACGCCAAAGCCTATTTCGCGGCCGAGCGCTTCCCGGTCGAGGACAAGGACGTCCTCTATATCGCGAACGCGGATCTCGACGAGATGCAGAAGTTTTTTGGGATGATCGGCACGCTGACCGCGCCGGCGATCACCGGCGTCGTGGTCAGGAACGCGACGCAATAGGCGGCGGCCCACCCGGTGATCGCGCTTGACCTGTCGCGGCTGCTGTCGCGTGCGTGTTCGGCGACGCCGAGCGGGATCGACCGCGTCGAGTTCGCGTACGCGCGGCACCTTATCGCCGGCGCGGCCGCCTACTGCTTCACGGCGCGAACCGCACTTGGACAGATCGGCTTGCTGCCCTCGGAGGCGGCCGGCGAGTTTGTCGCCAGGCGCGCGGCGATGTGGCAGGACGGCGCCATGGAACAAGATCGGCGTAACATCATCGCTCTCGCCCGAAAGCTGCGCTTGGCTGCGGTAACGGGCGTGCCAGCCTTGCGCCGGAAGTTACGAAGAGCCGGCGGCAGCGCGGCCTATCTGGTGGTCTCACACCAAAATCTCGACCGTCCGTATCCGATCGCCCGCCTCAAGACCGCGACCGGCGCGCGGTTTGTCGTCCTGATCCACGATCTGATCCCGATCGACTTTCCGCGTCTGACCCGCCCGGGCCAAACGCACCGGCACCGGCAGCGGATCACCGCGGCCTCCAGGCTCGCCGATGCGGTCATCGTCAACTCCGCGGCGACGGCCGACGCGCTTTCCAAGCATCTCGGACCTTGCCGAATTCCCGTTGCCGTTGCGCCGCTCGGGATTGGTCTGCCCGGTGACGACCCAATCCCGCCTCGCGCCGACCCGCCGTACTTCGTCTGCATCGGCACGATCGAAGCGCGCAAAAATCAGTCTCTGCTCCTCGACATATGGACACAGCTGCACACCGAGCTGGGCTCGCGCAGCCCGCGTCTGGCGCTGATCGGCCAGCGCGGCTTCGGCGCCGAGCCGATCGTCAAGCGTATCGCGGCATTGCGCAATGTGGTGACGGAGTACACGGATTTGCCGGACCAAGCGACGGCAAGGCTGCTGCGCGGCGCCCGCGCGTTACTGCTGCCGTCATTCGCCGAGGGTTTCGGCTTCCCGGTCGCCGAGGCGCTCGCCCTCGGGGTTCCGGTACTATGCAGCGATCTCCCGGCGCTGCGCGAAACCGGCGCCGACTGCCCCGATTATCTCGCTCCGGGCGATCACGACGCTTGGCGGCGCGCGATCGTCGACTACGCGACCGACACGTCGCGGCGGCAAACTCAGATAGCGCGCCTTGTCGACTGGCGCGCACCGCGCTGGAGCGATCATTTCGCGATCGCCGAGCGACTGATCGCGGCGCTCTAGGGGGTCGGGCGGCTTTCCTCGATAATGATCGAAGCAGTCTCGCGCAGTTGCCTCTCGCTGTGCGCGGCGGTCACGAAGAAGCGGAGGCGCGCCGCGCGCTCCGGCACGGCGGGGAAGAAGATCGGTGGCGCGTTGACGCCTCGCGCGAAAATCGCGGCGGAGCCGCCCCGCCCCGATCGAACTGCCGATCAACACCGGGACGATCGCCGCGCCGATCGACATACCGGTATCGATTCCGCCTTCCCGCAGCATGTCGCGAAACAGCGCCGCGTTGCGGTTGAGCCGCGCGACACGGTCGGGCTCGCCCTCGAGGATTTGCAGCGCCGCGAGTGCCGCCGCCGCTGCAGCCGGCGCCATTCCGACCGAATAGACAAAGCCCGGAACTCGCCGTTTCAGATAACGGATCAACGCCGCGGAACCCGCGATATAGCCGCCGCAGGAGACAAGGCTTTTGCTCAGCGTCCCCATCCAGATGTCGATGTCGCCGGGATCGATCCCGGCGTGCTCGGCCGAGCCAAACCCTCGCGGCCCGAGCACGCCCAGCGCGTGAGCGTCATCGACCATCAGCCAGGCGCGATGCCGCCGCCCCACCGCGACAAAGCGGACGAGGTCTGGCACGTCGCCATCCATGCTGTAGTGGCCCTCGACGACAATCAGCGCGTGTCGCGATCGCCCCTCGCTCAAGATTTTGTCGGCCACTTCCGGGTCGCTATGTGGGAACGCCAGCCGCCGCGCGCCGGACAGCCGGGCGCCCTCGACGATGCTGTTATGCGCCAGTGCATCATGGACGATCACGTCGCCGGGGCCGAGCAGCGCGCCGATCACCGATACATTCGTCGCGTGGCCGCCGACTAGCACCATCGCGTCTTCGGCGCGATAAATCTCCGCCAGCGCCATTTCCAGCTCGCGATGGATCGTGCGCTCGCCGGACACCATGCGGCTCGCTGAAACCGTTGTCCCGTAGCGATCGATGGCGGCCTTAGCGGCTTCGACGATGCGCCGATCGCCGTTGAGCCCCGGGTAGTCGTACGAGCCAAAATTATTGTAGCGCCGCCCATCGATAACGGTCTCCGCGCCCGCGATCCCGTCGTGCTCGCGGAAAAACGGATCGGCGATGCCGAGATGCTCCGCGGCCGCCGCGACCATGTCGATCTCGCGCGCACCGTCGAGCGCTGCGGGGTCGAGCCGATCCACGACAGGCTGCGGCGGCATCGGGCGCGCCGACAATCGCGCAATAAGCTTCGCCTTGGCCTCAGCCGACAACCCGAAGAGATTGCCCTGCCCTGCCATCGTCACTCATCCGCCCCGAGATCGGCGAGATCAAACCTGTCGAGCACCGTCTCGTGGCGCGCGGCGAGGTCGATGACCGCCGCGCGTTGCCCAGGCTGTGAGATCGTATCGCTAAGGCGCGCCGCCAATGCGGCTACGCTCGCGCCTTCTGCGAGGCTCATCAGCGGTATATCGATCCGCAATCGCGCTTCGAGCGCCAGGCGCAGCTCTAGTGCCATGAGTGAATCCATGCCGAGCTCGGCTAGCGGCCGATGCAAGTCGATACCGCCTTCGCGATAGCGCAAAATGTGCGCGGCTTCGTTGGCGATCACCAAAGCCAGTAGATCTCGCTTTCCCTCAGCATCGAGCCCGGCAAGCCGGTCGGGCAACGCTTCGTCCGCCGCGACGTCAGCCGTGGCCGCGCGCAACTCGTCGAAGAGCGGATCGGCAAAGATCGGCAATGCCGCGCCGTGCCCGGCGAAGTCGGCGAACGCCACCACCGGCAAACCGCCTGCCGCCATCGCTGGCAGCGCGGCAAGTGCCTGGGCAGACCTCATCGGTCGCGCGCCGAGACGACGCGACAACGCGTCTCGGTCAGCCGGCCGCTCGGCAAGGACTCCGATGTCGGTAATCGGCCCCCAGGCAATCGCGAGCGCTGGCAGGCCCTCGGCATGCCGGCGGCGCGCCAGTGCCTCCAGCATCGCGTTGGCGGCAACGTAAGCGCCCTGGCCCGGTGCGCCAATAAAGCTTGTCGCCGACGAAAACAGCCAGAACAGGTCGAGAGGATCGTTGCGGGTGAGGCGGTCGAGATTCAGCGCGCCGGCGGCCTTGGCGCAGAGCGCCGTAGCAATCTCGTGAGGCGACAACGTGGCGGCGGTCCCGTCGACGATTTCCGCCGCGGCATGCACGACACCGCGGATCGGCAGTCCCTGGCGTCGCAGCGCGTCGAGCGCGTCGGCGAGCATATCGGAGTGGGCGACATCCGCGGCATGAATGCTGACCACCGCACCCGAGGCTTCAAGCTCGGCTATGCGCGCCGCCGCGCCGGGCGTGTCTGCGCCGCGCCGGCCGACAAGCGCAAGATGACCGGCGCCGCGCTCGGCGAGCCATCGGGCTGCGGCAAAACCAAACCCGCCGAGCCCGCCGGTCACGACATAAGCGGCGTCGCGGCGAAGCACAAAATCGGGCGGGCACGAGATGGCGATACCCGCGTGGCGGTCCGGCAGCAGCACGAGCTTGCCGATATGCTGTGCCGCCTGCATCAGGCGAAAAGCATCGCCGGTCTCGGCGAAGGTCAGACAGCGATGCGCGAGCGGCCTAATCTCGCCTGCGGCGAGCGCGGCAGCGACCTCGTCGAGCAGCACCTTGGCGAGCGCCGGACGGCGCGCAGGTAGCTGATCCACATCGACCGCGAAATACGCAATGTTCTGCCGCAAAAGCCGGGATCGAAACGTTCGATTTTCGGCGAAATCGCGCTTGCCGAGCTCGACAAAGCGGCCGAACGGTTTGAGCAGCTCCAGGCTCGCTTCCATCGCAGCCCCGGAGAGCGAGTTGAGCACGACATCGACCCCCGCACCGCCGGTCGCCTGGCGTACCGCCGAGACAAAGCGCAGCTCACGCGAGTCGCAGACATGATCGGCCCCAACCGCGCGCAGAAAGGCGCGTTTGGTCGCCGACCCGGCCGTGGCGATGACAGTCGCGCCACATACCGTGGCGGTCTGGATCGCCGCGAGGCCGACCCCGCCCGACGCGGCATGAATGAGCACAGTCTCGCCCGGCTGCAGGCGCGCGAGGATCAGGAGCGCGTAGCGCGCGGTGACGAAGGCCACCGGCAATGTCGCCGCGGCGGCGAAAATCATATGCGGCGGCATCGCCGTCACGGCGTCGGCGCGAGTTACGGCCCGGCTCGTCAGCGCCGCGGGAGCAAACCCGACGACCCGATCGCCGATCGCGAGTGTCTCAACGCCAGCGCCGACCGCGCTGACGACGCCGGCGCATTCGAGGCCAAGCGACGTCCCGGCAAACCCATCGAGCAGCACGTCCTCCGGCAGCATCCCGCTTGCCGCCATGACATCGCGGAAATTCAGGCCCGCCGCATGGACGTCGATCG
>Ga0210398_10002350_pt1 | contig 18555 bp, 19 predicted proteins | sample IncBWC4OmetaG_FD_161047 | JGI IMG/M metagenome (GOLD analysis project Ga0210398, IMG submission 161047) | Forest soil microbial communities from Barre Woods Harvard Forest LTER site, Petersham, Massachusetts, United States - Inc-BW-C-4-O | ecosystem: Environmental > Terrestrial > Soil >... | reverse complement strand
GAGGTGGTAGTAAAGCAGAGCATTGTTGGCACGGAAGGGGCCGTAGGCTCCGCGCAACATGGCGGTGCGGTCGGGGAGGGGAGCGGCTGCGTCAGTGGGACGGACGCGCGGGGTTGCGGATTGTGTTGCGGCGGGAGGGGTGGAGGGTGCGGCGGACTGGGGATTGGTCTGGGCGGGTTGCGCGGGCGCGGCGTTCTGGCCCTGGGCGCAGGCGGCTGCGGCGAGGAATGCGAACAGACATGCGGAGAGGGTCCGGCTACGGGCGCGAAGGGAGGCGCGAATCATGCAGGACATTGTATGCGATGTCGTATACGATGCCGCGCCGCCCGATGCTGGCTGGGGAGGGCTCTTATTTTGTCAGGACGATTTGGCCGGTGTGGAAGGAGAGGTGGTTGGTGCGGCTGAGCACGACGGCGAGGCGATTGCGGGTGGGATCCTGGGCGAAGTCCTCGTCGGAGACGGCGGAGTGTTTGCGGAGCCAGTCCTGAGGCGTGAATCGCTGCAGGGCGGCGGTGAGTTGGCTGTTGATCTGGCTCCAGGCCTTGCGCAGGTCGGCGGCAGAGATGGGATCACTCAGGGTTTTGTCGGGGTTGGTGATGAAGGCTTCGTCGAGTTCGGGGTGCAGGCGCTCGCCGATGAAGAGCATGGGAAGCAGGCGGTCGTGGACCGCGGTGAGGTGGCCGAGGAGGTAGAAGACGCGATTTTTGCCGGGAGCGACGTGGCGCTGGAGCTGTTCGTCGGTGAGGGCGGCGAGGCCTTTGTCGAACTGGCCGAGGACCTGGTTCCACGACTTGAGCGCGGCGTTCGTGAGGAGTTCTTCGTTGGTCATGTTTTTTCCCTGAAGGCATTGTTTGGATGCGGGGGGAATGAGCGGGATGCGAAATTATGCCCGAGGCTTCCTGGGTCCCGGGTTGTACCCTGGCTTCGGGGCGACGCGTTGGTGGGTTTACCCTTCGGTACTCAGCGCGCGGTAACTCGCAGCCGGGTGTCCCCAAATTTCTGCATCCTGTTTTGTTGTGGCGGGCGTATACACAAGTGAAGGCAGGATGTACAACCTGGGAACCGGTTTCATGTCGAAGTTAATGTCGCCGGCAGGCGCAGTGAGCCCCGCTTCGGGGGCGGGTCTCATCCTTACCGTAAGAAGGATTCCGGGTTTATGAAACCGGTTCGAACGCTCGCGAACAGTCTGTTCCCCACGCTGATGCTGGAGCACCAGTCGATGGTCTTCAGCATTGCCCTGCGCATTCTGGGCGATCGATTCCTCGCAGAGGAGACCGCACAGGATGTGTTTCTGGAACTGCACGCGAAGCTGGACGAACTGGATTCTGAGGACCACGTGGTTCACTGGCTGCGGCGCGTCACGGTGCACCGCTCGATTGACCGGATTCGGCAGAGGGATCGGCGGGCTGAAGATGTGACGGATCCTGGGGAGCTGCCGGAAGTGGCTGTCGATGTCGCGCCGGGAGATCCTCTGCTGAGCCGGCAGATCCGGCAACTGGTGGCTTCGCTGCCGGTGACGCCGCGCACGGTGGTCGCGCTGCGTTACCAGGAAGATATGTCGGTGGAGGAGATTGCCGAGGCGCTGAGCATGCCGGTGGCAACGGTGAAGAGCCATTTGCGACGGACGCTGCAGTTGCTGCGGGAAAAGATGACGCGGGTTCTGCATTAGAGGCGTGCAGGGCGCGAGGGAATGAGAGGGTTGGGCGATGATGGAAAACGACGCTGATCTGGAACAGGCTTTGTACGCGGCGTTTGCGCGTGAGGCGGCGCCGGCAACGCTGATGGCGGGCGTGGAGGGGCGGTTGGCGGAGGGAATGGCGGGCAGTTTCCCACTCAAGCCAGACCCGGGCTTGCATGGGGCGCCCATAGGATTTTTCGTTCCGACGTTTGCGGGGCTGGAAATCACCACGCAGTCGCGGTGGACGAGCATTCTTTCGCTGGGGACGCATGCGCTGATCTGCGCGCTGATTTTGCTGTTTGCGCTGGAGCAGTGGCACACGCGGCAGATTCAGAGGAAGCTGCTGGCGACGACGGTGGAGACGCCGTTTATGCCGGCGATGAACCTGAAGGACACGATGGGCGGCGGAGGGGGTGGAGGGAATCACGAGCTGCTGGAGGCGTCGAAGGGGAAGCTGCCGAAGTTTGCGAAGGAGCAGATGGCGCCGCCGCAGATTCTGAAGATCGATAATCCGAAGCTGGCGGTGGAACCGACGGTGGTGATGCCGCAGATCAAGCTGCCGGACAACGCGAACATGCCGGATCTGGGCATCCCGCAATCGTCGCAGGTGGCATTCGCGTCGCAGGGTTCGGGTTCAGGGTCGGGATTTGGATCGGGCTCGGGCGGCGGGATCGGGTCAGGAAACGGCAACGGCATTGGGCCGGGCGAGGGCGGCGGGTATGGCGGGGGGATTTATCACGTCGGGGGCGGGGTTTCGAATCCCATCCTTATCTATGCGCCGGACCCGGAGTTTTCCGACGAAGCGCGGCGGGCGAAGTACCAGGGCGTGTGTGTGGTAGGGCTGGTGGTGGATGCGACGGGCAATCCGCAGCGGGTGCATATTGTGCGGCCGCTGGGAATGGGTCTGGATGAGAAGGCGATGGAGGCGGTGCGGGAATATAAGTTCAAGCCGGCGCAGTACAAGGGCAAGAACGTGGCGGTGGAAGTGGACATCGAGGTGAACTTCAGGATTTACTGAGGGGCGGATCGGGGCTGCCGAGGTCTGCCAGGTCGATACGGCTGCGTGCTCTGGAATGGATTCCGATCGCTATTGGCTGCGCAACGCCTGCATCGGTTCGATACTGGCTGCTCGCTGCGCGGGAATCACCGCGGCGACCAGGGCCGCCACTCCCAGCAGCACTGCTGCGCCGGCCAGCAGCAGGGGATTCCACGGCGCGACCCCGAACAACTGGCTCGCGATGAGATACCCAGCCCCAATTGCCGATGGGATTCCGATCCCGAGCCCGATGCCCACCTGCCAGAAGGCTCCGCGCAGGACCATGGCCACCACCGACCGCCGGTCGGCACCCAGCGCCATGCGCACGCCGATCTCCCCGGTGCGCTGTTCGACGCCATAGGCGGTCACACCGTAGAGCCCGATGGCAGCCAGCACCAGCCCAACAGCCCCAAAGAGCCACGTCAGACTGGCGATCATGTTCTGCTGAGAAAAACTATCGCGAATCACTTCCGAGTACGGCTGCACGTCGTTCATCACCAGACCTGGATCGACGTCCGCCAGGGCGCGCTTGACCTGCGCGAGCATGTTCGGCGGATGGCCCGGCGCCCAGATCACGATGTTGTAAAGGTATTGCGACCAGATCTCGTAACTCTGCGTGTCCGGCTCGTTAAAATGCACCGTCTGCGCTTCAGCAATGTAGTACATGGCTCGCGCCGGAGCTTTGAAGTCCCAGGTCACGTAGCGGATGTTGTGCACGACGCCGACGACCTCATAGGCGGCGGCATTCCTTGCGGGCGCCGGACCAAAGTGCCGGCCAATCGGATTCTGCTTCCCGAAATACTTCTTTGCGAAAGCTTCATTGATGACCACTACGGGCCGCGTGCTTCCGCTGTCGTCTTCGGTGATGGAGCGGCCCGCCTGCATCTTCGCTCCGATCGCATCGAAGAAGCCTGGAGTGATGCGGGTCCAGTCCGCGAAGACATCGTCCTTCGGGCCCGGCTCCGGCTGACCTTCGATCCTGATCTCATGTCCCCACTGGTCGCCGCTCATCGGGGCGTAGGTAGCCGCGCTTACACCGCGGACCCCCGGAATGGCGCTCAGCCGCTCCTGAATCTGGCGGAAGAGTGGAACCAACTGCTCAGTCCTGTAGTTGGACAGCATCGGATTGATGGATACGAGATACCGGTCGCCGGTTTCGAACCCGAAATTCTGGTGTTTGAGATTGCTCAGGCTGCTTCCCAACATCGCCGCCGCGCTCAGGAGGACGAGCGATACCGCGGCCTGAGCGACCACGAGGGTTTTCTGGGCCCAGTGGCGACCGCCGCCGACGGAGCGGTTGGCGCCCCGGAGAGCCTCCACAGGTTCGGCGCGCGAGGTCATCCGCGCCGGCGCGACGCCGAAAATGATCCCGGTGAGCACAGAAACGCCCAGAGCGAAGAGCAGCACCGGCGCCGAAGGCGAAGCCGCGACCGGAATCCAGGTTCTTTGCGCGACCGCGTGGAACGCCAGATACAGGATCAACCTTGCCCCTGCCCAGGCCACGGCCATGCCCGCTGCGCCGCCGATGACCGACAGCAGGACGCTTTCCAGGAGTGCATTTCTCACCAGGCGTCCGCGCGAGGCGCCGAGCGCCACGCGCACTGCGGTCTGCTGCCGATTCCGCAGCCCGCGCGCCAGCAGGAGGTTTGCAATATTGGCGCACGCTACCAGCAGCACGCACAGCGCGGTCACAAACAGCAGCAGGAGGCCCTCGTTATAGTCCTCGCGCATCTGCGAGAAGCCTGCGCCTCCCGGTGTCAGACGCAGAGTCTGCTTCGGCCACACGGCTTTTTCCTGCGGATCCATATCTGCCACATGGCTGGCGAGCCAGCCGTGCAATTCGCTTTGCAACTGTGCCTGCATCGCCGCCGGATTGGCTCCCGGACGCACGCGGCCGATGAGGTCAAGCCAGTCGACGCGCGCGTTCTTCAGTCGCGACGTCGCTCCGTCGATCATCGGCTCGGTGGTCAGCGGCAGCCATACGTCAGGCATGCCCCACGTCACCATCTTGGCTCCAACGAATGCCGGCGCCGTTACGCCGATGATAGTGAACGGATGACCGTTGATCTGGTAGGTGGAACCGATCACGGATGGGTCCGAGCCGTACTTCTCCTGCCAGGCATGGAAGCTCATGACCGCGACCGGGGACGCGCCCTCCCGATCGTCGGCGTCGGTGAGCAGCCGCCCACGCCAGGCCGATACACCCAGGGTCTGAAAGAAATTGCCGGAGACGTACTGGCCATTGCGCATATCGGGCGGCGCCGACGTTCCGGCGCGCCGCATCCCCAGATTCGCGTTGCCGGCCTGCAGTGCTGCCAGGTCCGCAAAGCCCGGGGTGTTGGCGCGGAATAGCTTGTAGGCCTCCCACGGAAACAGAACCCAGTCATTCGGTTCGTCCTCGGTGCCCTGGCTATATCCGCCCCAGTTGCAGCAATGGGCCTGATCGCCGATGCGCCAAAGCTGCTCGGGTTTCGTGACCGGCAGCGAGCGCAGCATGACCTGCTGCACCAGAGTGAAGATGGCGGTGGTCGCGCCGATCCCCAGCGCCAGCGTCAACACTGCCGTGAGCGTAAACCCAGGAGTTTTGCGCAACCGCCGCAGGGCGTGCCAGAGATCCGATGCCATGTGTCTTCCCTGTCAGGAAATGAAGGGGCCCCGATACGTGGGTGCAGTTGACAGGCCAGCTTCCCCAAAGAAAATGGAAGGTTTAAACGAGCCGGGACGAAAAACAGTGTCCGAATCTTACAAAGGTTGTTCAAGAGTGAACAATCAAAAAAAATTATGCCTAAAACTGCGAAGAAACAGGCGACAAAAAAGCGCGGTCCGGAGCCTGAGCGGCTAAAGATCAAAGGCCGGTGGCAGGACGCGGTGAAGAAGTCTCTCGCGAAGAAGAAGCCTTCGGAGGGATGGCCGAAAGAGCAGTAGTATTTCGGCATGCCATTTTCAGACCATCAACTTCTTGAACTGATACTGCTGGTGGTTTTCGCAGCAGCGGTGTACATCGTCTACTGCCTCTATGACATCCTGCGACAACTGCTGGCATTTAGGCGCGACTACCGGCGCGTGAATGGCTTAGACCGAGATTGACTCCTTGCGTAAGGTTCACACTTCCGAAAAAAAATGGAGGGTCTTGCCGCTGCAGGCCGACGCGCCCATCGAGCCGTAATCTCGCGTAGTTATCGGGATCAGGCCGGTGTGAGCATTTACGGAACGAACTTTCGGGACTCCGTCTTAAGGCAGCGGGATGCGATAGAGATTGCGGCGGGTATCCTGGCGGGTATAGGCGTAGGCGGTGGGGCTGAGGGCTGAATGGACATTCCATGGGATATCCACGCCGCGAACCATGCCGGGATTGGCGATGGCGCGAGCGATCTCGGGCGGCACCCTGGGGATGCCGGTGCCGGGCTCGACCGGGATGGGATAACTGCTGAGGATCAGTTCATCGAAGAGGAAGGCGGATTTGCCTGAGGTATCCCAGTGGATCCAGCAAATGCTGGGGCAAAGGGACTCGGAGCGGGATCCATCCATGGCGAAGACTCTGGTCTCGGTGGTGTGCTCTTCGTCGGAATTGGGAGTGGTGGCAATGGCCCAGCGGCCGTCGGGAGAGACAGAAAGGAAGTCGAGGATGCGGTCGGGGACGATCTTGTGGCGAGCGGAGCCATCGGGCTTCATGCGGTAGAGGAAATTGGAGCCGTTTTCGGAGGAGCGAAAGACGAGGTCGCCGTCGGGCAGGAAGAAGGGAGAGTCGTCGAGGGAGGCGGAGGAGATTTGCACGGGTGAGGTACGCCGGCTGGTGGGGGCAAGCCAGATGCTGGAGTGGCCGGACGGATCGGGAGTGGAAAAGACGACCCGCTTGCCATCGCTCGATACGGAGAAATACTCCATAGGGTAGCCGGGCAGGACTTTGTCGAGCTTCGCGGTGGCGATGTCGTCGACCCAGAGTTCCGAGCCATGGCTGCTGGCATCGGCATCGAGGAAATACAGGCTGCGTCCATCGGAAGAAAATGCAGGGGCTGAGGCAAAACCTTCGGAGGAGATCTGATGGTTTCCATTCTGGTCGTGGATCCAGACGGTGGAGTCGGTGGTGCCGACGGCGGTGACGAGGGACTTGCCATCGGGGGCCATGGCGATGCCTTCCTGGGTGGTAGGGCCGAAGGTAACCTGCTCGGGCTTGCCGTTGGGGAAGCGCTGGCGCCAGAGGTGGAAGCCATCGGTGAGGAGATCGAGATAGAGGTATTTGCCGTCCGCGGACCAGGCACCGGATTCGCACATGACATTGGGGAGGCCGACCACAAACTGGCGGCCCGAGCCCTGGAAGGGAACCACGCGACATGGCTGGATGATGCCGCGGCTGTTCATTTCGACGATGAGGACGGATCGGCCATCGGGGGAGAGATAAGAATGATGGGCCATGCCTCGTTTGGCGGGCGGGACGTAAATGTCGCGGCTGTCGCCGCGAGCCAGGTCAGTGGTGACGACGGCCAGATGCATGCCTTCCTTGATCTCGGAGAAGAGGAGGCGTTTGTCACCTTCGATCCAGGAGACGGAGGACGAATTGGGGAGCAGCATGCGAGAGTCGCCGCCGAGGACGGGAACTTCCCAGGTATCCCATGGAGAGATGACGCTGTAGGCAACTTCGGAATTATCGGGAGAGAAAGATGGGGCGAGTTTGATTCTGGAGTCATGGGTGAGCTGGACGGGTTCTCCATCGGGGAGCAGCTTGAGGTAAACCTCGCCGGAGGTGAGGAAGGAGTTGTCGCCGCGGATGAAGGCGAGCATGCGGCCATCGGAGGAGAGCGTGGGATAGACAGCGGAGTCGGTGAAGAAGGTGAGCTGCTGCCAGTCTTTGCTGTCGGGAAGAGGACGCGGGGAGGTCTGGCGCAGGAAAAATAGGGCAGCACCGGCTGCGAGGAGGAGAATGATGGCCGCTGCAGACCAGGTTTTCCAGCGCCTGGGTTTTGAAGTGGGTGCGGGCGGCGCCTGGCGGCCGCCGGGGACCGAGACACGATCCAGGGAGAGTTCCTGCGCCAGCTTCTGCAGATCTGTTTTGATCTCCTTTGCGGATGCGTACCTTTGCTCGGGATCTTTCTGGAGCGCTCGGGTGACGATGGAGTCGGCGAGGGGTGGAAGGGCAGGTTGAATTTCGCGCAGGGGGGGGAAGGGTTGTTCGGTGATGGCGTGCAGGATGGCGAGGCTGCTTTTTCCCTGGAAGGGCAGCAGGGCGGTGAGGGTTTCGTAGAAGAGGACGCCGAGGCTCCAGAGGTCGGTGCGTGCGTCGAGCTTTTTGCCGAGCGCCTGTTCCGGCGACATGTAGCGCGGAGTTCCCATGACGCCGTGGGCGTCGGAGAGGGAGAGGGTGGGATCGGCGGCCAGAGGCGCGAGCAGCCTGGCGAGGCCGAAGTCGAGGACCTTGACCTGGCCGCGGGCGGTGATCATGACGTTGCCGGGTTTGAGGTCGCGATGCATCACTCCCTGCTCATGGGCCTCTTCGAGAGCCTCGGCCACCTGCACGGCAATCGAAGTGGCTTCGCGGGCAGGCAGCGGTCCCGCGCGCAGTTTGGCGGCCAGGGATTCGCCGGCGACCAGCTCCATGACGATGTAGTCGGAGCCGTTGTGCTCGATGACGTCGTAAACGGCGGCAATTTGGGAGTGATTAAGCCTGGCGAGCATGCGCGCTTCGCGGCGGAAGCGCTCGCGGGCTTCCTGGTCGGCGAGCACGCCGGGCTGGAGCATTTTGATGGCGACATCGCGCTCGAGTTTTTCGTCGCGCGCGCGGTAGACGACGCCCATGCCGCCGGAGCCGAGCTGGGCGACGATGCGGTAGCGGTCGAGCAGGCGCGTCTCGGTGGTGAGGGCAGGGATGGACGCCGCGATCGGCAAAGGCGGCCGTGAGAGAAAGCCGCTGAGGCGGTCATTTTCCGCGAGGAGATCGTCCACCTTTTGCCGCAGATGCGGATGGCCCGCGCAGACACGATCAAGGAAGGCCGGCCGCTGATCGCGCGGCAGGTCGAGAGCTTCACCGAAAAGGTGCTCTGCGGTTTCCTCGATGTTGTTCATCCGCTCTTCCGGGACCTCGGGATCGGATCAGGGAAACGTGGCTTCAACACTACCATGCATGGTGTGGGAGTTAGTGAAGGCCGGAGGGGATTCGTTTCTGCGGTACGATAGGCCATCGTTGGTCGCAGCGTGGGATGAGGAGGCGCATGAGGGGTCGAAGCGCTGGAGTTTTTCTGGCTGTGAGCGCGGTGGTGGCGGGGAGTTTTTTCGCTCGGACGACGGCGGTGCGCGCGGGCGGGCCGGGTTCCGGGCGAACGGATGCGGCGACGGCGAACTGGAACAAGGCAGCGGCGACGCAGTTCCTGGACGATCGCGAGACATGGTGGCAGGGTTGGCCACGGGCGCAGAAGGATCACGGGACGCTGTGCATCTCGTGCCACACGGTGGTGCCGTATGCGATGGTGCGGCCGGAGTTGCGGCGCGACCTGGGTGTTGCGGCGATGGCGGCTCCGGAAAAAGTGATGCTCGACAGCGTGGAGAAGCGCGTCGGCGACTGGGCCGAGATGGTTCCGTTTTATTCCGATGAGAAATATGGAGCGGGGAAGACGGCGGAGTCGCACGCGACGGAAGCGGTGCTGAACGCGGTGATCCTGGCAAGCTATGACCGAGCGACAGGGGACGGGGCGCAGGGCGGGGTGCGGCCGATCACGCGGAAGGCGTTTGAGAATGCGTGGGCGCTGCAGGAATCTTCGGGGCTGCTGGCGGGTGCGTGGAAGTGGCAGGATTTTCATCTGGGACCGTGGGAGTCGGCGGAGTCGGGATACCAGGGTGCGGCACTGCTGATGGTGGAGGCGGTGCATCTGCCGGGAGGATTTGCGCGGGAGGCGGGGACGCGGGCGCATGTGGATCGGCTGCGGGATTATCTGCGACGGAACTATGCGCATCAGCCAGTGGTGAATCAGCTGTATGTGTTGTGGGCCTCAGCGAAAGAGCCGCGATTGCTGACCGAGGCGGAGCGCGCGGATCTGGTGGAAAGGTTGCGCGGCGCGCAGCAGGAGGATGGGGGATTCCGGACGGCGACTCTGGATGTGCGGGAGCGTGTGGATCACACGGCGCAGCCGGCGACGAGCGATGGGTACGCGACGGGGGTGGTGGCGCTGGCGCTGGAGGCGGTGGGGACGGCGCGGAGCGATGTTGTTCTGCGGCGGAGTTTGGATTGGCTCACGGCGCATCAGCAGAAGGATGGGACGTGGACGGCGGCTTCGCTGAACAAGCAGCGGGATCCGAAGAGCGATCCGGCGCTGTTCATGACGGACGCGGCGACGGCGTATGCGGTGATGGCGCTGGAGGAGCAACGATAATGGGCGCCGCGCTGCCGGAGAATGACGGCGTGCGGACAGCGGTGGACGTGGTGGTGCGGCGATTGATGGCGGAGGATGCCAGTGCTGTCGCGGAACTGAGTGATCAACTCGGATACCCAGGATCAGCGGAGGAATTGCGGAAACGCATTGAGACGATGGCGCGGTCGGAGGATCGCATCGCGTTTGCGGCCGTGCGCACTACGCAGCTGGTGGGGTGGATTGACGCGGCGGTGGAGCGGCATCTGCAGGCTCCGGACACGGTGGTGATCGGCGGGCTGGTGGTGCGGGAGTCGGCGCGCGGCTGCGGTGTGGGGAAGCGGCTCTGCGAAGAGGTGGAGGACTGGGCGCGGTCGCGAGGTTTCAGGCGGGTGCGGGTACGGTCGCAGATCAAGCGCGAGGATGCGCACCGGTTCTATTTGCGCGATGGGTACGAGCAGGTGAAGACATCGCTGGTGTTCGAGAAGAAGCTGGAGTAACGGCGGCGCGCGAGCTGATGTGCGCATGGTCGACTTCCGGCCAATCCTCCCCCATCTCTGCGTGAAAGAGACGCAGACATGAAGCGACGGCGATTTCTGCAGTCGACGGCCGCATTTTTTCCGTGAGCTGGCTGGAACGGGTGGGTTGGGATGCGATGGCGGAGGAATCGCCGGCGCAGGCGCACTGGTTGCGGAGGGACAGGACCATTGGGCGAGCGGCACTCGCTCGGGTTCAGCACCATTGCGTTCAAGGTGTTGCCGCGGGAGACCGGCGGCGGGCTGTTCCTGATCGAGCACACGAACATGCAGAAGGGCGGACCGGGGCTGCATCTGCACTGCGCGCAGGAGGAGTGGTTCTACGCGGTCGAGGGAACGCTGCTGTTCCAGGTTGGGGAGCGGCGGGTGGAACTGAAGCCGGGCGATTCGGTGCTGGGACCATGAGGGGTTCCGCATGCGCTTACGCGGACCGGGGAGAAGCTGGCACGGATGGTGATCGCGTTCACGCCGGCAGGGCAGATGGAGGAATTTTTTCGCGAGGCCGGCAAGGCGGATGCACCACCGCAGGACGCGGCGTTCTTTGCGCGCTTTGGGATGAAGATGGTGGGGCCACCGCTGGTGTCGAGCTGAGGTGCGGGCGACCGGCGATGCGGGGTTGTCGACGCGCCGCAGTAGTCCTTTTTACAAGTGAAGCGGATTCAAAGTAGGGAATTGCTCTGCCGAAGCCGCTTTGAGCAGGGAATCGTCAGCGCTAACGAAACAGATGTCTGATACCTGTAAAGTGTCGCGCATGACGATGCAGGTTGCGAGATGCAGGGCATCCAGGGCGCGCAGCAGGTGAGAGTCCAACACCAGCCTTGCTACATCGATGACAGCAGGACCAACGGGCTGCTCGACGATCCGGATGCTTTCGGCGTCCAGATTGACCAGAGCTGAGTCGGCATCGGCAGGCAGGATGTCTCCTGCCCGCTGACGACGACGAATTGCAGATCGCACCTCGAGCGAAGCCAGCGCGGAAACCAGCTTCTGCGAGTCGTCCACGTTTTCGAGCATGAGGATCAGGGGCCGTGAGCCTTGTTCGAGAACAAAGAGCTTTGCGAAGGCGCTCGACTCCAGGAAGTAACAGGTCAACAGGTTCCTCGATCACGTGAGATTGTCGAGGAAAGCGGCTCGCCCTGAATCTTCACGGGCGAGTAGCGCCGCCCCGCACTTTGCGGCGTGACCGGCGCGCGATTCAGCCGGATCGAAGTGGTTGGAAATGGCGAACGCGGATTGGGCACACGGCTTGTGACGATCAGGCCCTTCTCAATCGCCGATGCCAGCACGGCCTGGCGGTGCTCGGAATCAGCAGCCCAGGCGAAACTTTTTGTGGTCAGCACATCGTCCCGAAACCACTTCAGCGCGATGAATGCCCGGCCCTGGCGTTCCACTTCTTCGAGGGTACGACAGAGGTCATTCTCTTCGAGTTCCAAGGAACCGCCAGGCGCTGCAGGTACCCCAGCGCGAACCGCAGGGGCTGGCCGATGAGGTCCGACCGTATCGGCGGCGAGAGGGGAATCTGATCCGCGCTGCGCAGGCTGCCTGAAACGTGCCTCCTGGGGCGATGGATCGTCCTTGCTGAAGGAGATCAGGATCTCTCCGGTCTCGGGGGTCCAGTTGTCGGCAGAGGCGGTCCGGCGCTTTCTGCGCCCATTTTCCTGAAGTTCTACGACAGGGTGATATCCAGCTGGCGCGAGGATGTTCAGAGCGTCAGCAAGTAGCTGGGTCAGGGGGTTTAATGGCTTGGAGCGAACGATTGAGGGAAGCGCCTCCAGCGCGCCCTGGACAGACTCTTCAACTTCCACGATCGATTTGCTTTCCATATGCAGGTTTCCTCTAATTTAGGGGTTATTTCTAAGATTTATCGCAAGGGTTGAATGATCTAGGGAACTCCTGCGTGACTTATAAATATAACCTGCCAGCCTGATGTGTCAAGAGAAATCCTCGAATGAACCACGAACCAGCCGCCGGAAGGTATTCGCTGCCAAATGGGGCGCGGTCCTCATTGACCCGCCGGCCCGCAGACCGTAACCTTAAACTATCGCCCGATGCGCTGGTATGTTTGGCGCGATGGGTTCGACGGTGAAGGAATTGCGATGCTGATTGCCCTGCTCGATCTTGAACGCGAGCCGGTACGTTTCGATCTGAAGTTTCCTCCCGGCGCCATCGATTACGGAGACGAAGCCACGCAGACTTCAGACCTGGCCGTGAAGGGGCAGGCGGAGATGCTGCGCGAGCATCGTGGTCCGAAGGAAGTGGTGCAGGATATTCGCGCGCGTGCGCAATGGTCGGGCACGTTTGAGGCTCCGTGCGCGCGGTGTCTGGATCCGGTGAAGCACGAGCTGAACGGCGATTTCGATCTGCTGTTTCGGCCGCTGGGTATCGACGCGGGTCCGTCGGAGCGCGAGCTGGGCTCGCACGACACCGAAATCGGTTATTATCAGGAAGGCGGTCTGGTGCTGGAAGACGTCCTGCGGGAGCAGGTGCTGTTAACCCTCCCGGTTAGAACGCTTTGCAGCGCAGACTGCAAGGGACTTTGCCCCCGCTGCGGACGCAATCTGAACGAGGGAGCCTGTAGCTGTGAGGCTCGACCGGCCGATGTACGATGGTCGGCGCTTTCGGATTTGCGCAACCAGTTGAGCGGGGATACGAAAGAGACGGACGGGCTCGAAGGCAAGGTCGAACACTGAAGTTTTTGCCCGGAATGATCTGCCGGGGATCGAAAGGAATTTGCAATGCCCAATCCAAAGCGGCGCCACTCCAAGGCCCGCACTTCCACGCGGCGCGCGCATGACGCGCTGACCGCGCAGTCTCTCTCTGAGTGTCCGAACTGCCACGAGCGCAAGCTTCCGCATCGCGCCTGCCCGAAGTGCGGCTACTATAAGGACCGCGAAGTTCTGGAAGTGAAAGAAGCCAAGTAGCAAAAGCGCTTGATGCTCACAGACATCGCTCTCGACGCCATGGGTTCGGACAAAGCTCCGGAGCCGGAGATACGAGGCGCGATCCTGGCCTGTCGTAACCTGCCGGTGCGTGTGCATCTGGTGGGCCCGGAGCCCTTGCTGCGCCAGCACCTGAGCGAGATTTTCCTGAGCTCGCGTCTGCCGATCTCGATTGTGCACGCTGAGGAATTCATCGGCATGGACGAGAAGGCGGCGCACGCGGTGCGGACCAAGCGCAACAGCTCGATGCGAATCGGGCTGAAGATGGTGAAGGAGAAGCGGGCGGCAGGATTTTTTACCGCGGGCAACACAGGCGCGGGCATGGCGACGGCGAAGATGGTGCTGGGCGCGCTGCCGGGCGTGGATCGGCCGGCGCTGGCGATCGTGGTGCCGACGCTTTCGGGGTCGCCGAGCATCCTGCTGGACGCGGGCGCCAACGTTGACTGCAAGCCGCAAAACCTGGAGCAGTTCGCCCTGATGGGTGAGCTGTACGCACGCAGTGTGCTGCGTATTCCTCGACCGCGGGTGGGGATTCTGTCGGTCGGCGAAGAAGATGGCAAGGGCAACGAGCTGACGCGCGAAGCGACATTGCTGGTGCGCCGGCTGCCGATCAATTTTATCGGGAACGTCGAGGGCCGGGATATTTATAACGGCAACTGTGACGTGATCGTGTGCGATGGCTTTGTAGGCAACGTCGCGCTGAAGACGTCAGAGGGGCTGAGCCGGCTGGTACGCGAGATGCTGAAGGCTTCGCTGACGCAGACGGTGACGGCGCAGGTAGGTGCGCTGCTGTCGCGCAAGGCGTTCAATGCGTTTCGCCGGAGGCTGGATCCATCGGAGTACGGCGGAGCGCCGCTGCTGGGTGTGCGCGGGGTTTGCATCATCGGGCACGGGTCGTCGAATGACCGCGCGATCATGAATGGGATTCGCGTGGCGGCAGAATTCGCGCAGGCAGGCGTCAATGATCGGCTGGAACGGGAGTTTGCGAGCCGGCCGGCGCCGACGGCGGATGGCCCGGATTTGCAGCTACCGATCCAGTAGTGGAGTTCTGCGGAGGACGCAGAGCTTTGTCATTTTTGCGTCGCTGCGCTGTGACGCCTGGTGAACTTCTTCGTGCTCCAGCCTCCCAGCTCCAGGGCGACGGCCATACAACCATTGCGAAGCTGGTCGGCGACCTCACGATGCGCGAGCGCGCGAGCGACGACCATCCCGCCCACGCACAGCGCCGCAATGGCTTCAGCTTTGTTGCGACGACTCCGGCCCCTGCCTTCGACGCTGCTGGTGAGCACGTTCACCATGGCCAGGAACACTGTTTCGAAGGCTTTCTTTGCCTGCTCGCTGCTGCGCGTTACGTCGCCGGGGAGTGCCACCATGGGGCAGGAGTTTTCTACGTCTTCGAAATGCTGCTGCGAAAGATAGGCGCGGACGACCTGGGGTCCGGCTTGTTGTGAGGCGAGGTCGACTTTGACTCCCTCCCAGCAGTTTTTCCATTCGGGATCGGTGAAGAAGCAGCCAAGCACCTCGGTGTAGAGATCGCTCTTGCTGCGGAAGTAGCTGTAGAAGCCTCCGCGGGTGAGGCCGGCGCCGCACATAATCTGGTCGATCGATACGTTGTCAAATCCGTGGCGATTAAAGAGGCGGCGGGCGCTGGCGACGATTTTGGTTCGGATCTGAGGGCGATGTTCGCGGGGATAGGGCATGCTGCACCTCTGGACGTGTCGGACAGTATGCGGGGTGGCGCTGCTTCTCGTCCATCAAAATATGATCTTGAACATATTCTGCTCGCGTGATTCTATGCCTTGAGTGTTACGGAGGTCTTTCGATGGTCAGCAAGGTTGAGAGCTCTACGCGGAGACAATTTGCCGGTGGATTGACGCTCCTGCTGGGAGGTATCGCCGCAGGTTTGCACGCGGAGGCGACTCCGCAGAGCATGCAGCAACTTCCGCCCACGTCGCCGCATGATCCGCGCACCTCGCTGCATCAGGAGGTTGAACTCGCGGCAACAGCGGGGCGCATCGAAAGCGAGCTTCTCGATGCGCAACAGTTTGCCTCGTTTACCGGGCTCGCGGCTGTGATTGATCCGCATGAGGGTGGAGCATTTTCGTTGTTCGGCGGGATGATTGTTGGGCGCAACGTCGAACTGGTCTCCGGCTGGCGCATCGTCCAGGCGTGGCGGCCAACGCACTGGGATCCCGGCGTCTATTCGCTGGTGAAGTTCGAATTTCGGCCTGGCGGCAACGGGACGCGGGTGGTGCTCGATCACACCGGGTTTCCGGCGGGTGAGTTCGACCACCTGAGCGCGGGCTGGCAGGAGCATTACTGGGAGCCGCTGAAGAAATTGTTCGGGTGAGCCGCGCTATTTTTCGAGCAGGGCGCGCGCGGTCCAGAGGACGGGGGCCTGGCCGTGGAAGTCGCCGGTTCTGCGTGGACGGGCGAGGTAGTAGGCGAGACTGTTCTCCTTATTGGTGCCGGCACAGACGTTGGTGACGTCGGCGTTCTGATCGACGAAGCCGGCGAGAGCGATCCATCCTTTGCGCGCGGCGGGTCCGTAGGTGTCTTCGGGCAGCCAACCGTGGCGGACGCCTTCGACCATGGCGAAGGTGAACATGCCGGTGGAGGAGCTTTCTTCCCAGGCTTCGGGATGATCGATGAGCTGGCGCCACATGCCGTCGGGGCTCTGATCGCGGAGGAGCTCGGCCATCATCTTCTGATAGCCGGCGAGGATTTCGGCGTGGTGCGGATGATCGGACGGAAGAGAGAGCAGCATTTCCGTCATGCCGGCGGCGACCCAGCCATCGCCGCGACCCCAGAAGAAGGGTACATCGGGCGCGTGATAGAAGAGGCCATTGGGCTGCTGGAGCTTGCGCAGGTAAGCGACCATTTCGTCAGAAGCGCGGTCGATATATTTGTGGTCGCCGGTGGCACGAAAGGCTTCGAGCTGCAGGATCTCGAGCATGTACATGTCATCGATCCAGTAGCGGGTCTCGCCGGAGAGGCCGTCGGGCTGAGGCTTACTCCACTGGCGATCGGCGAAATGGAGACCGGCCTGCTGGGTGGCGGCGTCTTTCGTTTCCATGGAAATTTGCAGCGGGACAATGCCGAAGATTTCGGCGTCGACGTGTTCGCGGTCGGGGATGAGGCTGGCGAACTGCGGGGTGAGGAGCGGCAAATAGCGCTGCTGGAGCTGGTTTTCGAGGGCGGCGTTGCCGGTGGCTTCAGCGTACCTGAGCGCGCCGTACCAGGTGCAGACCTCGGGATAGCCGATGGGGGTCATGTGGGCGCTGGAGAGAAAGTGAAGGGCGACGCGATCGCCGACGGCATGCGGGTCGGCGTTCTCGGGCCAGTCCTGAAAGTATTTCTGCTGGGCGCGCGCGGTTGCTGTGCAGGCGGCGGCAGCGAGGCAGACGAACGCGAGAATGGGTGGGCGCATGGTGCGGCTCCTCGGGAGACCGACCCATTATAAGGATGGGAGCTTGTTTCGCTGCGGTCTCCTGTCCAGCGATTTCGCTTAGGGATTGTCGGGAGTTTCTTTACAATTCCCCCCATGCATCGAAGAGAAGTGCTGCCTGTTGTTCTGCGCGTCGCGCTTTTTTTTGCGACGGCGACGGTCGCGGCGCAAAACGCCGCTATCACGACGGATCCGCCTCAGGACAAGACGAACCCTGCGACGGTCGAGTCTTTCCAGCTGCCAACGCACGGCGCGCTGGTGAACGCATTTGTGTATGTGGCGGCCGGAGCGGGACCGCATCCGAGTGTGATTTTGCTGCATGGCTTTCCGGGCAACGAGCGCAATCTCGATCTGGCTCAGGCGATACGGCGGGCGGGCTGGAATGTTTTCTATCTCGACTATCGCGGTTCGTGGGGATCGCCGGGAGATTTTTCGTTCACGCACTGCATCGAGGATGCCAATGCGGCGATCGCGTGGCTGCGCGATCCTGGCCATGCTGCGTCGGTGCGGGCCGATCCGAAGGCCATCGTTCTGATCGGCCACAGCATGGGCGGCTTTGTGGCGCTTGAGACGGGAGCGGCCGATCCTGGAATCGAAGCGACGATCGCGATTTCAGCGGCCGATCTCGGAGCAAGCCAGGTGCTGGGCGTGACAGGAGCGTTACGAGACCAGGACCGCAAGGCCATTGCAACGGCTCTGGCCGCGGAAGGGATGGCTCCGCTGGCCGGTACAAGTCCGGAGAAGCTGGCGGACGAGGTGCTGGCGAACGCTGCCGCCTGGAATTTTGCAGGCCTTGCGCCGAAGCTGGCGGATCGTCCGCTGTTCGTGATCACCGCCGATGACGGCTTCTCTGCGCCCCCCGATGCGCTGGTGGCAGCGGTAAGCAAAGACGGAGACGCGCGGGCGGGATCGATTCATTTTGCGACCGACCACACCTACTCGGATCAGAGGATTGGGCTGGAGGAGGCGGTGCTGGGCGAACTCACGAAGATCAGCGGGAAGTGATCGCCGCGCGCCGAGGTGTGTGAACCCGATGGGTTAATTCTGCGTTGCGAGGGTGCCGCGGAGGCCGTCGGCGGTGAGGGCGGCCATGCGCGCGACGACGAGGCGATTGGCGGGGAGGGGCTCGTCGATGGACAGCTTGAGGAAGTTGTCGGTGACGGCTGCTGTCGATCCGTCGGGGTTGGTTTCGATGGTGACGGCGGAGAGAGTGCGGCCGAGGAAGCGGGTGCGGAAGGCGAGGAATTTTTCGGCGATGAGGGCACGGAGGGCGGCCATGCGGTCGTGCACGACGCGAGCGGGGACGGGGTTCTGGCGGTGAGTTCCGAGGCGGGCGTGCCGGGTCGCGCGGAGAATGGGAAGAGATGGAGGTAGGTGAAGGGCTGCGCGGCGATGAAGTCGTAGCTCTCGCGGAAGAGCGCGTCGGATTCGCCGGGGAATCCGATCATGACGTCGGCGCCGATGGCGGCGTCGGGGAGAAGCTCGCGAATCGCGGCGAGTTTTTCGGCGTAGTGCCAGGGACGATAGCGGCGGTACATGCGGCGGAGGATGGTGTCGGAGCCGGACTGGAGGGGGAGGTGGGTG
>Ga0210398_10002347_pt1 | contig 18566 bp, 11 predicted proteins | sample IncBWC4OmetaG_FD_161047 | JGI IMG/M metagenome (GOLD analysis project Ga0210398, IMG submission 161047) | Forest soil microbial communities from Barre Woods Harvard Forest LTER site, Petersham, Massachusetts, United States - Inc-BW-C-4-O | ecosystem: Environmental > Terrestrial > Soil >... | reverse complement strand
GGCCCATTCCGGTTTTTGAGGATCACTTCCAAACGCCCGTCGTGGTCGAGGTCGGCGAGCGCGAAGGATCGGCTATCGTCGGGAAAGTCCAATCGAGAAATGCCCGAGACGTCGGAAAACGTGCCATCGTGGTTATTCACGTAGAAAATGTTTCTCTCATAGCCGTTCCAAGAGGCGTCCGAACGGATCAGCTCATTGATAGCGTTCCACCCCAGTTCGTAGTTCACTGACGGCGTTCGAGTCTCGGGTGAATTCGCCACGACCTGCCGCCAGAAGAAGCTCGCCAGGTCGTCTTGATCGCGCCCGGGCGTCCGGGGCCCGGAGATATAGCCGTTCGCGACGTACAAGTCCGGGTAGCCGTCGTGGTCAAAATCCCAAGCGTCCGAGCACCACGCCCACCGGCCCACATCAACTCCAGCTTCGACGCTTACGTTTTGAAATTTTCCATTCGCCTGATTTCGATATAAGGAATTGCCGCGCGCATGCCTGCGATAAAGCGCGCGGATAGCCTCCGGCTCCTGCTCATGGAAATTTTTTTGTTCGGAAACGCGCATGCCGGCAGGAGACCACATGTTGGCAACGTATACGTCCTGGTTGCCGTCATTGTCGAAATCGAACCAGCACGCGCTCATCCCGGCCCCGACGTCCTCGACGCCCGCTTCCGCGGAGACCACGGTGAATTTTCCGTCGCCGTTGTTGCGGTACAAGTTGTTCCGTCCGAAGTCATTGGCCACATATAAGTCTGGCGCGCCGTCGGAGTTGTAGTCGCCCCAGGCGCACGCGAAACTAAAGCGGTCGTTATCCACGTGCAATCCCGCCGCCTCCGTGCGATCCAGAAAAGTTGCGTTCCCCTCGTTGTGAAGCAGGAAGTTGGGAGGCCCGTTGCGTGCATCGAAATAAGGAGCCGGATAGTGATACTGGTCCAGACCCAGGTAGTAGCTGTATAAGCAGAAATAAATGTCGAGACGCCCGTCGCGGTCGTAGTCGGCTACGGCAGCGTGCGTGAAGGTCCCTTGCGGAGGCTGCCGAAACTGGAAGGCATCGCGTTTCAGTCGAAACTTTCCGTTCTCTTGGTTCAGGAACAGCAGCGGCCCGCTGCCACAAACCACGAGCAGATCCTGAATCCCCTGGTTCCGAAAATCCGCGAATAGCGCCGAAGCCGTGCCATCCAGCACGCCTACACCCGCTTTCTCCGTCACATCCTCAAAGGTTCCATCCCCCCGATTGTGATACAGGCGGTTCGGAAGTCCGGGGGGCTGACAGATGTACAGGTCATCCAGTCCGTCGTTGTCGATGTCTCCCGCCGCCAAACCGCTGTTGCCGTAAATGTCGATGCCCGAGGCCCCGTCCAAAACGGTACGCCAATAATCAACGCCGTGCAGCAGCTGCCGTTTGTAAGATTCGGTTTGGCCAAGCGCTCGCGAAGTAATATCCAAGAATATAGGCCCCCGCGCCCGGCTGAAGGTTTCCTGGGTGGCCTCCCACCTGCGAACTTGCCATCCGTTTCGGGCATCGCGCGACCACTCGGTCAGCCATTGTCCGACGCGCTGCTCGCGCGTTGCATCGATTCCCGTCCCGACTAGGTCATAGCGAATCTCCACGCGCACCAGCGGCGAAGAGCCGGCCATTCGCTCGATCCGAGTAATTTCGAATTCAGCCGTGTCCAAATGGGGCAGCGAGGCCAGGTAGGTCTCCATCTGCTCTAGAAAGCGCTCGCGGCCCAAGACGACGTCGGTTGCAAATCTTTTTCGAAATACGTCAATGCCATATCCGGAGCGAAGGCTCGTTTGCTGACCGGGAACCAGCGAGCACGCTTCGAGCGAAGCGTCCAAGAATTTCGCCAAGACGCGTGAAGCGGGCGGCCCTGCCTTAAGGCCGCGGCTCCATTCGTCGAGCAGACGCAGGATTTCGAATGCGTACTTCTCGGTGACAAACGCATCCGTGCCGGGAGTGACTTTCTCGAGAACATCATCGAGCGGGGAGTTCGTCGGATAGTGTGGCCTTACACGAAGATCAGCAAAGTCGAGAGAAGGGTTAGCTTCGCCCCCAGTCTTCCCGAGTAAGGACCGGAACGCCAGCGCCTCTAGAGGCGCTGGCAAAAAAAGGATCGGCGCCCAGCGCATCCTCCCGAGGAAGGCGCGCCGTGAAAAAGGCTGGTCTAGGTCTTTTCGGCGCGCCATTCTGGAATGTCCCCGCCGCGATCGTTCGGCCTAACGGCATGCTAGCATCGTGGCGAAGCTGTTCGAAAGACTAACCGCTCTGAATTTCGGAGCAACCCCCAGCCGGCAAATTGGGTCGTGCGACGCCGAAAGTGTCTCGACTCGATTAGGACTTTTCCGAGGGAGCAGGCCCTGAAGAATCTCGCAAAATAAGTTCAGCAGGAATCTCGTATTCCCGTCCCTGCGGATTGGCGGAGCAGGAAAGTTCATGCAGCGCGTTGGCCGCCATCTCGCCCAGCATATCCCGATGGATATCCACAGTGGTCAGAGAAGGATTGCTATATTCGGCCAAGCGTGTGTTGTCGAATCCCGTGACAGATATATCTTCTGGCACGCGGCAGCCCCCTCGGAGTAATCCCTTAATGACACCTACGGCGGTAAGATCGTTCACGGACATCACCGCAGTAGGCCTGGGCGATAGTTTCGCTATACTTAAACCCGCCGCCAGGCCGCCTTCGAAGCGCAAGTCTCCGTGTACGATCGGTCCGGGTTCCAGTCCCACATCCCGCATGCACTTTTCGTAAGCCTCGAGCCGGGCGAGGTTGGATTTGAGCTTGGGCCGCCCGGCGATGAAGGCAATGCGTCGGTGACCGCATTTGTGCAGATATTCGACGATTTGCTTGATTCCCGAGAAGTAGTCGATGCGCAGCTTGCTGACATAGCCGCGAACGGGGGCGAGGTCCAGGAAGGTGACGGCAATCCTTCTGCGCTCAAATTCGAGAATGAGCCTGGAACTGATCTCCGACGTCATGATGGCCACGCCACGCACGTTGTGCTCCATCATGCGCTCGGCCGCTTCGCGCGTTCGCCGCGGATCGTAATTCGTGTCACTTAAAATGGCATCGTATCCGAGCTGGCGCGCGCGCGTTTCGAAACTCTTAATCACTTCCGGGAAAAAGGGGTTCACAATGTCGGACACAATAATTCCCAGGGTGCGGCTGTCGCGCGAAGCCAGGTGTCGTGCATGAACGTTCGGAAAATAGCCGAGGCGCTTCACCGTCAGTAGCACCAAGCGGTTGGTGCGCGGGCCCACTTTGCCGGTCTTGTTCAAGACGTTAGAAACCGTGGCGGTAGACACACCCGCAGCTTTGGCCACATCGCGAATGGTTAACCCCATAGTGCCCGCATCAGTTGTCCTCGACCAAACTCCTAGGCTAGACAACAAGTTCGACCAGCGGAAAGCCCGCGTTCGCCCCGAGTATAAATCAAAAATAGTGCTTGACAACATGCAAAATAGCGTGATATCAGCCAGGTTAAGCGGTTAATGCTTTGGGGTCGCTTAATTGGGGTGAAGGGGTTTACATCCATTCCCGTGCTTTGGACTTGTCCCATTAACTGACCTTTGTGTCTTATGGCAGTGGCTTCTGCGGCCTGATGCGTTCGATCCGAGGATCGATGCAAGGACCCTGTCAAAGAAGCAGGTAAGGACGCTGCCCGCGGGTTTCGCGGATTGACGGCCCGCGTTGGTGGTCACGGGGTGAATTACGGCACGGTGCTCGTGCCGAGGAGGAAGTTCATGAAGCGAATGACAGTCTCTAGCCTGATCCGCCGAAACTGGCTGGCCATGACCGGCGCACTGCTGCTAACCCTGTTGGGTGTAACTCCCCTCCGCGCTCAAGTGGATGCCGGCGCCATCTTGGGGACCGTTACCGACGCCTCCGGTTCGGCCGTCCACGGGGCCACGGTCACGCTCACCAACGAAGGTACCAACGCCGCTCTTTCGACCACTACGGGAAACGACGGGGCGTACAAATTTACGCCGGTAAGAATCGGGAGTTATAAACTCACGGTCACCTTTCAAGGCTTTGAGACGATCACGCGGCCTCATGTCTCGGTCAACGTAGGGGAAAATGTGGTCGCGGATTTCACCCTTAAGCCTGGCAACGTGACTACCACGGTTGAGGTCACTGCTGCTGCTCCGGTGCTGCAATCCCAGGATGCTTCCGTAGGCCAGGTAATCGATTCGCGCAGCGTCAATGATCTTCCCCTCAACGGCCGGAATTTTACCTTCCTGGCCCAGCTTGCTGCTGGTGTCAACACGCCTCAAGCCGACACGCGCGGCAACGCGGCTAGCGGCGCATTCTCTGCTAATGGACTTCGTCCAGCGCAGAACAACTATCTCCTCGATGGGATCGACAATAATTCGGACACCGTGGATTTTCTTAACGGCACCAACTACGTGGTCCTTCCACCGGTTGATGCCGTCGAAGAATTCAAGGTACAAACCTCGGATTTCAGCGCCGAGTTTGGCCGTTCCGGCGCCGCCGTACTCAACGCCACCATCAAGTCCGGCACTAACGAGTTTCACGGCGACGTATGGGAATTCTTCCGGAACGATAAGCTGGATGCCGCCGATTTTTTTGAGAACGAACACCAGGTTCCTAAAGGTGAACTCCGGCAAAATCAGTTCGGCTTCACCGCCGGTGGACCTGTGTACATCCCGAAACTATTTAACGGCAAAAACAAAGTCTTCGTGTTTGGCGACTACCAGGCTTTGCGCCGGGTGCAAGGAACGATTCTGAGTGGCTCGGTTCCCAGCGCGACAGAGCGCAGCAGCGGTTACACCAACTTCCAAGATCTCATCGCCGCTCAATCGGGCACAGTCACCGACGCTTTGGGGCGTACCATGCCCGTCGGCACGATTTTGGACCCTGCGACCACCCGTCAGATTTCTACAGGGGTGTTTGTTCGCGATCCCTTTGGTAGTTGCGCCAATGAGCCAGCCGGCTTTACCTATACCGTCGCGGCTTGCGGCTTGAACATCATCCCCGTCGGTCGGCTGGATACAAACGCCATAGCGCTCTTGAACCTGTATCCCATGCCTACGACCAGTGCGGTGGGTTCGCTTTTCTCCAACTTCGCCAATTCGCCAAAGCTTTTTGAACACAGCAACTCCTTTGATACCCGGATGGACATCAACTTTAACGAAAAAAACCAGTTGTTCTTCCGCTTCAGCTTGGTGGACGACCCACAATTCATTCCCGGCATTTTCGGAGGGGCCGCGGACGGAGGCGGCTTCCAGCAGGGCACCCAGACGGCGATCGCTGAACAAAGCGCCCTGGGGTATACCCACACGTTTTCTCCCAGCCTGATTAACGAAATTCGTGCTGGACTGAATTACCTCCGTACGTCACGCTATTCACCTGACGCCAGTACGCTGACCAACATTCCCGGACAATTTGGCATTCAGGATATTCCCCAGGTGAATCTGAATGGCGGGCTTCCGGCCTTCGGGATCAACGGCCTGTCCACCCTGGGCAGCAACGCCTTTCTGCCTTCGGACGAAGTCACTTCCACGTTTCAGCTTACCGACAGCGTCACGAAAATCTACGGCAAGCACACTTTCAAAATGGGCTTTGAGTGGCAACACGTAAAATTTTCGACGCTGCAGCCGCCCTGGTCGCGCGGTGAATTTGACTACAACGGCGATTACACGGAAATTCCTACCGTTGACAGTGGCAACACGGGACGAGCGGACTTTTTGCTGACTCCCACCGCCAATACCACTCCAGGTTGTACAATTCCGGCGAATTGTCCGGGTTTTGTCGGGGGCTCAAGCGCGGTAGATATATCCAACATCTCGCTCACAGACAACGGCAAGGACTACTACGGCGGTTACGTCAACGATGACTGGAAGGTCACTCGCAAACTGACGGTGAACCTCGGCTTGCGTTACGACTTCTTCGGCTTGGTTTATGAGCATCACAGCAACCAAGCAAACTTCATCCCCGCGGGCGGCCCGTTCGGGGGACCAGCTTACTTACTGCCAGGAGGTAAGAACTCCTGCAGCACTGCGGACCTCTCTCAGAGCTTCCTGACACTGCTGGCTCAGGACGGCATCTTGTGCGAAGCTACGAATAAGGAAGGCGCCGGCCTCGGGAATTCACAGAAGAACAATTTTGCCCCCCGTGTGGGATTCGCCTACCAGGTTAACCCCAAGCTCGTCGTTCGCGGCGGATTTGGAATCTTCTACAACGGCTTTGAAAATCGCGGGTTTTCACCGAACCTGGGCGAAAACTATCCCTTCCAGTTTAATTTCAACTACTCTTCGCCCAATGACGTCTCCCCTATCAGCGCAGGAACTCCCTTTGCGGGGTGCCCGACGGCAGGTGGTCAGCCGGTTGGGGTTGCAACTTTTGAGTCGGGATTTTCTTGCACGCCATTGAGCCCGCTGTTGGTCAACGCCAGCGGTTTGGCATTGCGCGGAATTCAATTTAATTACGACACGCCGTACACGATGGGCGCCAATCTCACAGTCCAATATCAATTAACGCCTTCCTTGTCCTTGCAAGCTGGCTATGTGACCACCCTGGCTCGGCACTTGGAGTCCTTCCCAGGCTCTAACAGCCCTACTTCCATCGCAGCAGAAAGTACGCCTGAAGCGAATCTCGTGCCATTTCCGCAGTTCGGGTTTGGTGCGAGCTACGCGGCCACTGCGGGTATGAGCGCGTACCATTCCCTACAAACCAAAGTTGAAAAGCAGTTTTCGAATGGGCTGAACTTCCTGTTCACCTACACCTATGCCAAGACGATGACGGACGCGGGAGACTTGCTCAACGGAGGCAGCGTGGCGGGATTCCGTGCGGCAAACGTTCCCGGTCTCGGCATGGCTTTTGACTATGGCTTGGCGGATTTCGACCTTCGGAACGTCTTCCATTTTAGCGGCGGCTATGAACTTCCGTTCGGAAAAGGCAAGCGCTTCATGTCCGATGCTTCCGGAATCCAGGACAAAGTGGTTGGAGGCTGGAGCCTCAACTGGAGCACCACGCTTCAAGGCGGCCAGCCGATTAGCCTCGGTTGCCCAAGCGGTACGGCCTCAAACCTCGGATGCGGTGCTCTCTTTACCGGACAACCCCTTGATCTCGGACTGCACAACGACGCGCACGGGCTCTTAAGTTGGTTTGGGAACCCTGGAGCTTTCGTGCAGCCTTGTGTGCTAGGGACCGGGGGTGTTCCCGAGGCGGGTACCCCCGCTGGATGCACTCCTTTGACAGGGGCTGCCGCTCTGGGTGGTGTCACACAGGTACCCGGACCGGGATTCCACAGGCTGGACTTCTCCGTTTTCAAAGTGATTCCGATCAAAGAGCGCCTCCAACTGCAGTTCCGTGCCGAGATCTTCAATATATTCAACCACCCGAACTTCAACGCTCCCAACTTCGGCGGTAATGGCGTTGTCGCGATCTCCAACTCGGGCAACTACAACAGTTCGACGTTCGGTGAAATCGGATCCACACGCGATGATCCTTATGATCCGCGCCAGATCCAGTTCGCCTTGAAGCTGGTTTTCTAAAGCAGCCTCGCACCCTTAACCGTAGAGCGCTCGTCGAGGGCGCTCTGCGGGGACCCTTTTGTGCTCGATCTTTCCCCGTCTAATCGTGCGGTGATAACCTAGGAACGCTGTGTTCATCGTCGCCCGTTCAATCAACGCTATTCTTTTCATTCTCTCGGTGTGCGTGTCCTCGGTGTCGGCCCGCGCCGCCCAGGACCAGCGTCTCGATCACGAATTCCAGTCGGCCGTAGCTCAATATGACGCTGGGAAGTTTGCCGAAGCCGCCACAAATTTAGAAGACTTGGTCCGTCGGGTTCCGGAAAACTTTGAAATTCACGAACTTCTTGGCATGGTTTACTCCGCACAGTCTCAGGACGCCACCGCCAACACCCACTTTGAGAAAGCAGTCCGGCTGAACCCAACTTCCGCCCCTGCGCGGAGCAACCTCGCCGCCAACCTCGTCCGGCTGGGAAAGCTCGACCGTGCAGGAGAACAGTTCAAGAAAGCCGCCGAGCTCGAGCCGCAGAACTTTGACACCAATCACAATCTCGCCGAGTTCTACGTCCAATCTAAAAGGATCGCCGATGCCGTGCCGTATCTTGAGCGCGCCCAGCGGATCGAGCCATCCTCCTACGATAATGGCTACGATCTGTCGCTGGCCTACCTTCTCTCCAGTCGTCTTGCCGACGCCCGCCAACAAATCCAGCTGCTTCTGCGGCTTAAGAACACCGCCGAACTGCACAACCTGCTCGCCGAGGTGGAAGAAAAGGAGGGGAACTTTGTCGAGGCCGCCAACGAGTACGAAATCGCCGCCCACGCCGATCCCAGCGAGAGCAACCTCTTCGATTGGGGCAGTGAACTTCTTCTTCACCGCACACTCGGACCAGCCATAGAAGTCTTCCAGGATGCCGCCCAGCGCTATCCCGCTTCGCCCCGGTTGGCGATCGGTCTCGGGATGGCTCTCTACGCGCACGGCAATTATGACGAGGCCGTCAAATCGTTGCTCCGGGCGGCTGATCTGAACCCTTCCGATCCTAGCTGTTACCTTTTTCTGTCCAGAGCCTATGGCAGTTCGCCCGGCCAGGCCGACGACGTCATCCAGCGATTCCGCCGGTTCTCTGAACTCCAGCCGCGCAATGCCCAAGCCCTGTACTACTACGCGATGAGTTTGTGGAAAGGCAAGCGGGCTCAAGATCCCAGTCTCGACCTGCGTCAAATTGAGACCCTGCTTAAGAATTCTCTCGATCTCGATCCCAAGCTTGCCGAGGCGCACCTGCAATTGGGCAATCTCTACTCCGACCAGAGTAAGTATCCCGAGGCCATTCCGGAATATGTGCGGGCGCTCGAGCTAAACCCCGATCTTGCCGACGCCCACTATCGTTTAGGGCAGGCCTATGTTCGCACCGGCCAAAAGGAGTCGGCGCAGGAGCAACTCCAGGTCTATCAAAAGATTCGCGAACAGCACCTGGAGGATCTTGAAAAACAGAGGGCGGAAATCCGCCAATTTGTCTATGGTGCGAAGGACAGCCCGTCCGGCAAGCCATGACTCTTTGGCCTAGCCTTCACAGTTGACGGATTACCTTCGCATAGTCAATTAGAATTGGCTGGGAGCATTGAGAAATGGCGGAAAGTGTTGAAATTCGAGCTCTCAACGACGGTGATCCGGAAACCATATCTGCCGCATTCAAGGGCATCGGAGCGGGCAAGCCTGTGGGCCAATATCGGCGGTATTTGGCTGAGCAGTTGGCCGGTACCCGCGCGTGCCTCGTGGCTACTGTCGACAGGCAATTCGCAGGGTACGTGACTGTGAACTGGGTGCCCACATACTGTGCGTTCCTAGAGCAACAGATTCCAGAGATCCAAGATTTGAATGTGCTGCCAGGATTCCGACGAAAGGGCCTTGCTACACGACTGTTGGATCGGGCAGAAGAAGAAATTTCGCGGCGTTCGGGAGTTGCCGGGATTGGCGTTGGCCTACACCCTGGCTACAACCAAGCACAAAGGCTGTACGCAAAGCGGGGTTACATACCCGATGGTCGCGGTGTTACCTACCGCGACCGCTATGTGGAAGAGGGCGCACCGGTAGTGCTTGATGACAATCTGGTTTTGCACCTCACCAAGCACCTCGGACCGGCAGCCGGTCCGTCGCGAGGTGTCGGGCAGACTGCGCGCTGACTCTTGAGTAGCCGGGTTACCGTCTCGTGGAAATGTTGTATCGGCGCCTGTCCGGTTGCCAGGCACGACTGTTGTAGTACAAGATAAGCGCCTTCAAATCTCTAAAGTGCCGTACTTCCTGCCATGTGACTCCGACGCAAGAAAACAAACGAACCGAAGGTCGTCTTCAACCAGGTCTTCTTCGGAGAGGGGCCGCCTCGGAAGAACTACGGTCGCAATCACAGCTGACTTGAAAAAAAAAGGCGTGGCGTTGCGACTGGGGCATTGGTGCACTGCGCAGCTCTCATGAAGAGTCGCGGGCCGCAGGCCCTAAATGACGAGGTACCGATAAGCTTGTAAGGACTTGGGTACTGTAAAGGTTTCGCAGTAAAATCCTAGTCCCATTCGGGAGGCGCTATGAAAGCCTGCCGCCTTTGCTCAGTCTTGGTAGTCGCATTGTCGATTGTGCTTTTCATGCGGAATTCAGGACCAGTCCGCGCACAATCGACGACCGCTGACTGGGAGAAAGCCGCCGGTGCTGCGCTCGCGCTCGACACTGCTTCCGTCCAACTTACCTCATCGCCCGGACCCGGCCATTGTTGGGGTACCGGTCCACTAGGTCCTTTAAGTAACGATGGTATTGGGACTCACGGATTCGCCTTCAGTTATTCCAATTGCTCGGTATCCGACTACATCGAGTTCGCATACAAACTTTGGCTTACGCCAAGCCAGAAGCAGTCCCTGGACGCCCAGTTGCCCGGCTGGGCCATCACGGATCGCTTCAGTATTTATATGAAGGGGCGAGGCAATGCGACCAAAGACAAAAAGCGCGTGACCATGCAGTCTCTGCTCGCGGATCGCTTCAAGCTGTCGGTTCATTTTGAGACCCGGGAAATGCCCGTGTTCGCACTCATTCCGCTGATTCCCGGAGAGCCCGCCGCAAAACTCCAACCGCGTCCCGACGGGGTGCCCTGCCCAGCTCATTGGGTAGACTTCCCTGAGGGGATCCCTGACACCTGCGGCATTTTTGGAGGTGGACCTGGTGATGGGCGCGCGAGCATCGGAGGACGAGGCGTAACCATGGCCGAGATTGCGAACGCACTCACCCAACAGGGTTCCCAAATAGAGCGGCCCATACTGGATCAGACCGGGCTTACCGGAAAATATGACTTCGTCATCGTGTTCACGCCCCCAATCTCCGCGGAGTACGTCCGACGAATTGGTGGGCCCACATTTGAAGATGCGCTGCGGGATCAGCTCGGTCTAAAAATGGAAGCAACGACGGGCCCGGTCGATGTCCTGGTGGTTGACCGAATCGAGAAACCTACGCTCAACTGAGCGCATGCGTCTAGCCTCATCGACTTTCGCCAAGTCATCCATGGTCGGTGGCCACTTGACGTATAGTCGCGAACCGGACATCAAGTCCCTCCCAGTGCTTCAGATGGACGATTAACGTTTACCGGGTCTTAGGCTGTTAGTTAGGAGTGGCTGACGATGCGGCAGGTAATTTGCTTACACGAGCCGCTGCATTTGCTGGATCACTCAAAGCGATACCGAAGAGCCTCTGCTACGGCCCTATACCCAATTCGTCGGTAAATGGAATTCGATGTGGGATTACCCAAGTCAGTATAGAGAATGCACCGATACCTTGAGCCGCGAAGATGTTTAGACAAAGCATGAACGCAGGCTGCCGCGTATCCGTGCTTTCGTTTCTCGGGTGGCGTATAGACCCCGGACAGACGAACCACGCCTTGCACCGGTTCCCGGCCAACGGCCATAGACGTCGTCTCTCCGTTTTGTTCCCAAAGCCAGAGTTGTCTGGCGGCCAACCCTCTGTCTACGCGAAGTTCGGTATCGACTGCAGACTCACCAATTTCATTCTGAAACGCACGGGTCCACAGAATCATCAAACTGCGGTCTCTCGGACCCGCCTGCCGTAACTGACCCTCCGTATCGGGAACTTCTCCCGCCTCCAAGAGTTCATACAGACGCATCCCCTGGAAGGGTGTGGCTGCAGACTTACATCGCTCACTCCATTGCCCAGCGAAACTGGCTGCTGTTGCCGCGTTCCCATTGACACCGTGGAGGGCTACACCCGCTTCCGCAATCGCGTTGACGATTGCCACTACCGCTCGTGGTTCCATAGGTGTCAGGGTCGCTGGGTATTCCAGAGGTGACTGAACGACCACGCCGACAGTTTTCTCCCCGTCAAATGCAATCCAATATCGGCCTGGATCGCTCTGAGCGACGCGGGAGTGGAGAATCGACAAAATCAGATTGTGCAAAACTGGTTCCGATGAAAGAAACTCGTCAGCCCTCGTTAATACAAAAGCAGGGTCTTCGCTAAACAGCACCTTGAGTACCATTCGGGAGATGTTACCCGATTTGGAGCAGCGGGTTGAAGGGCTAACCGCAAGGCACGCAAGTGGGAGCGAGTCGCGGAAATTTAAGAGTAAATCCAATCGCCTGGTAAGTTATCGGAAACTTGAAAATCCACGTGGATGGCGAGGCTGCTTCGCCTGCTTCGAGCCAATGCTTGACTTCGCTTGAGGCGCGGCGTAGCTTACGCTAAGCATCGCGTTTACAATGACCTACGATTCCTCATCACGGTTTGAAACGGGGCGGAATTCGGTTGGTCTCTCCCGCCTCAAGTTAAGCGGTCTGGCCGCGAGCCCCCGGGAACTTGCCAGGCAATTGAGCTTCACCCGCCGCGAGTTCTTGCGCCATGCCGTCGGTGTCACCCTGGGTGGCACACTGCTCGGCTCCGGAATGCGTGCCCGAGCCGGAATACCGCAAAAGAAGAGAAAGGTTGTGGTCATCACCTTCGGCGGTGGCGCGCGCGACCAGGAGACGTTTGCGCCCGAAGGTCAGGAAAATATTCCCCACTTGATGCGGGAATTGATTCCGCAATCCACGTTTTTCACGCAGGTTGTAAATCGCGGCATCCTCGGCCACTATGTTGCCACCGCCAGCTTGGCCACCGGCGTCTATGAAACCATCAACAACTTTTCAGCTCTTCCCCCGGAACATCCGACGGTGTTCGAGTACTTTCGCAAGGATTTAAAACGCCCTTCCTCCGACGCCTGGGTGGTCGCACCCAGCAACGGTTTCAATCGCATCGGTGAGAGCAGTCACCGCTCTTACGGCCCAGGCTTGGGTGCCCGGGTGATTTTGCCGAAGCATCTGTTAACCGCGGCGACCTCCGGCGGAGGAGCGGATTACGAACATTTGTTGCGCGACAACTACGAGACGCCGTTCTACACGCCGGAACTCGGCGGAAACGAGTTCGCATTGCAACAGTTGGAAATGCTGTTGAAGCTGTCCGTGGATGACTTCAAGAAGCATGCGCGGACGTTGTCGAGTCCTGATGAACTTTCCGTCTACATCGCTCGCCAGCTGATGCGGCAACTTGCCCCCAGCCTTTTGTGGATCACCATGCACGACATCGACATCGCGCATGCCGGCGCGTATTCCCTGTACATCGATGGCATCCGCCGCACCGATCGGCTTTGCGCCGACCTTTGGAAAGCGATTCAGAGCGAGCCGGAATACGCTGGCAATACCACCGTCTTCATCTTGCCGGACTTTGGCCGCGACTCTGACGACGATTCCGGCGGCAACGGATTTCAGCATCACCGTACGGGCGATGCGCTCTCTCGCACTACCTGGATGATGGTCTTGGGCGCCGGTGTTCGCGAAGGAGTGGTTGTCGACCGCGCGCTGGAGTCCACCGATCTTGTGCCGTCGATCGGATCGCTCCTCGGATTTTCCCCGTCTCTCGCACAGGGTAAATCCCTTGTGGAACTTCTGTAACTCTATGCCTCCCATCAAGCTCAAACCCGAGCAATTCAGCGGCTATCCACCGGAAGCACGAAAACTTGTCACGAGCGACCTCGCCGCGCTCGAGCGCCTGCCATTGAGTTTTCTGCCAAGCCTATTGCGAGAGGCCATCGATTACGATTTCAAGTTTCCTGCCGAGCGCAAAGCGCTCGAGAGGGAACTTCGCAATCTGAACTCGCTTTCTGAGGAACAGATCAAGGATTGGTTCGAAGGATTCGCTCAAATCCGTCTTTCTTCACAGCTCGAACAGTTCGATTGGGTAAACTCGCCCGCGCAGTTTGTCGAGCAACTTTCGGCCTATCTTTGGACGACCCACCAACTGGATGCCTTTCGCTTGGCGGCGCTCGCTTATGCAGAGCGTTTGCGGTCGGCCCTTCCACCAGAGCGTCCAGCGATTCCCAGGCTGGGGATTACGGTTATCGGTCAGGGCGTCACCGCACCACAAGAGCCGTTGTTTCGCAAACTGCGTCCGCATGGGGTGTACTTCAGCCACATCGAGCCGGAAAATGGGTTGAAGCAGCTTCTAGATGCGGCGGCGGCTCGAGCCAAGGCGCATCCCGTTGCTCACGGCCATTGGTACATTGACGGCGGGCAAGAAGCGGCTCATGACGCCGCGCTGACCTGCGTTTCCTATCAAGCACTCGAACCAGCGCGGGCGGCCTTGTCGAACAGAATACGCTTGGAGATTGAACGGCCCGGCATGGGACCCGAGACCCTGCGCACGCTACTAGCGCAACTGCGTCCGGCGGATCTTGGTATGGGTCGCGAGGTGGATGGGGGTCCGGATCAGAACGCGGCCAAGCTAGAGGACGCGGTTCTGGATCGCTTTCAGGCCAAGCTGCTGACGGAGGGCTCGGGCACGCAGGTTTTCAGCACGACTTTCGCACAATGGGCGGCGCGCGAGGCGCTCCGACGTGCCCAGCCGCTGACCCTGCTGGTCCGTTTCGCCCCGCGGCAACGACAGAAGCCGATGAACGAGATGCTTTCTGGCGGCGACAGTCATGTCGAACTCGATCCCCTCGGTTCGCTGACCGATGCGGATAACGGTGCATATTACAACTGGCTGAATCAGCAACGGTTACCGGGTGCCGAACAATCTTGGTTCCTGGTGTGGTTCGAGAATCACGGCGAGGTTGTGGCCATTGGCCCCGCCATGCCGCGCGGCACCGAATCAACCACGGCAACGGACCTTCAAACCTTGCTTTCCTGGATGGCCTGAAGATTCTGGAAGAAATCGTGTTCACGAGATAAGAATGTGCAAGAATTGGCGGCGACGCGACTCTTGGTTAACGGTCTCACTCGACAAATGAGAGATGCCTTGAAAGGGGAAAGGAGCCGGCCCACGCAGGCCCGCAGTCGGCGTTCTCCGGCACACTTTGCGTGAATTCCTATGACTAAACAACTATCGCGGCGCACCATGCTGAAGACGGCTGTCTCGGGAGTGACTATGGCTTCCATGCCCTCGATGTCCTGGCCGGCGCAGAACTCAGCGATCCCGCGCAAAGGCCAAATCAAGCAATCGGTTTCCCGTTGGTGTTACCAGAAGATTCCGCTCGACGAACTTTGCGCCTACGCAGCACAGATTGGTTTGAAGGCCGTCGATCTGCTGAAGCCGGATGAATACGAAGTGCCCGCGAGGCATGGCTTGGTTTGCAGCATGGGCTATGCCGACGGAGGGGAGATTGCCAGCGCCATGAACCGCGTCGAAAACCATGCCAAGATCGAGGAAGGTTTTCGCAAATACATTCCACTGGCGGCCAAGGCCGGCGTGCCGAACGTGATTACCTTCTCCGGAAACCGCGCGGGCATGTCCGACGAAGAAGGCGCCAAAAACACGATCGCAGGGCTTAACCGCGTGAAAAAGATTGCCGAGGACCACGGCGTCACCATCTGCCTGGAACTCCTCAACAGCAAGGTCGACCACAAAGATTACATGTGCGACCACACTGCTTGGGGAGTACGAGTGGTGCAAGCGGTGAACTCGCCGCGGGTCAAGCTGCTGTACGACATCTACCACATGCAGATCATGGAAGGAGACCTGGTTCGCACCATCCAGCAGAACATCCAGTGGCTTGGTCATTTCCACACCGGGGGCGTTCCCGGCCGGCACGAGCTCGACGGCACGCAGGAAGTGCAATGGGATGGAGTGATGCGTGGAATCGCAGCCGCCAGCTTCCAGGGCTATGTGGCGCACGAGTTCGTGCCCGCGCGAGATCCCTTGACCTCGCTGCGGCAAGCGGTGGATTTGTGTGATGTTTAGCAGTGATGTGAGGGAATTTGGCAGTTAGGCAGTGGCACAGCCCAACGGGGACGAAAAAAGAAGGCAACTCCGAAACTCTCGTAACGGTACGAAATGGCACAGCAGGAGTATCGGGCAGGCCAGTAGACTCACCGGGCCTCAGAAATCCGCGAAATGCCGCGGGCGACTGCCCACTGGATCATCACGCATGGTGCGCGATCAGCCGATTCTTCCGCGAGTAGCGAATCAATTCTTGGTGGCCGAAGATGGGTAGTCCTGCCAGATGTATTGAAGGGCCTCGGAGAGCGTTTGTTGTTTCACCGCTCGGTCAACGTGTCCGGCGTTGCGGGCAAATACGAACTGGTAATGATAGCCTTTGGCAGCAAGTACGCTAGCCATCTGCTCGTTTGCGAGAACCCAATCGTGTATATTGTCGCGCATCACATTCGGATTTAGGAGATCCCGATCGCCAACTTCCATCCAGATTCGAATCGGCTTGGCCGGGCTGTCCGGGATGAGATGCTCGTGAAACTCCCAGGCACCGTGCGGCGTTTGCGGATTGTACGGCCACTGCTGGTTTACGAATGTTCCGGAATAGGTGAGAACACGGTGATAAAGCTCGGGGTGATACCAGGCCATGATCAAGGCGCAAGAGCCTCCTGAGCTGCTACCCATGGTTGCCCGGCCTTCTGGATCCTTAGTGAGTTTCACGTGAGCTTGGGTTTCGACCAGAGGCAAGACTTCGTTCTCCACGAACTCGGCGTAGACTCCGGACATGGTGTCGTACTCAAGACCGCGTTCACTGCCCTGCGCGTCGCCACCTCCGTTGCTGATGGAAACCGCAATCATCACCGGGACCTTATGTTCGGCAATCAAGGTGTCCAGAGCCGAAAACAGCAACCGGTCGGGCCCGTCCGCCCCGACAATGAAAGGCGCGATGCTACCGGGCACGTACTGCTTGGGGACATAGACGGCCACCCTCCGCGTGTACGGAGCGGGGTGGCTTGTAGTCACTACGAGCTTTGCGGGGATGGCAGGGTCCATAGTTCCGAAAGTGTTGGGGTCACGCGCAATGCCCGGATAGATCTTGCTGTCTGACGAGTTCAAAATGAACTCAATCACTGTTCCCCTAGGTGTGCCGTCTTGGACCGAGGTCTCGGGAGGAACATCGGGGGCCGGCCCGATGATGAAATTACCGTCCGTATTCGCAGGAGGGTTTGCTCCGTCGGGCAATTCCTTGGCCGTGACATAACCGGGACTGTGGGGATTGCGTGTCGGCGGCGTCGGGCGTTCCGTGCGTTGAGCTGACGGAGGAGACTGGCCGGAGACTGGATTGAGAACCGCGATTAGGCTAATCAAAACTGGGATGCCCAGAGATCGCGGGACTAGAGTCATCTGGTCATTTTGCGGTATTCCGACATTCAGCGAAAGGCTGGTTTTGAGTTTCGGGTCGGAAGCCATCGGTCCCGTCTAATGGTGCCAATCGCGGACAAAAAGGCAGCCAAAGAATTAATTCCTCTCTCTAGCTACCCGCACCTTCTTCGGATGCTATGCGGAGTTCCACTGCGCCGCCGTGCATCGGCTTCCCTAACTACGGTTGGCACGCGTCGCCGGAAGAATCGCCGGCAGTTGTCGCGGCGCCCATACTGGCTAGCGGCAGCGGAGCGACCTTGTATTTTTCAAGCGCGGCGTTTACCGCCGGGAGCGCGTGCGTCTCTAACGCACGCCATTCCAATAGTTGTTGTGTAAGTGCGTTGCACGATTCCTGGATCGCCGATAGCGCGGCGCCGGACGGAGCTGCGTCGCCGCTCTCGACCATGAACGCCACACGTGCGAGATCGCGATTGATCGGCCCGATCCCCGGTGACGCGGGCGTGCCGATCTGGATCGCGTCGACTTGCGCCTCGAAATTCTTAATCGTGTCCGCCGCATCTTTCGTTTGCGCCTTGGATTCGAGGTTCTTCTTGTGCTCCGAAATCTCCTTGCGCAGCGGGACTATCTCGCCGAATGCGTGGTAGCTCGATTTGAGTCCCGCTCCGAGCTTCAGGGCTGCCGCGAATTGCTGGTCGAGGTCCGCTTGCGAAACGTGGACGCGCGGATCGAGGGTGATCGAGAGTGGGCGCTCAGATTTCTGATCGCCGACCGTGAGCACCACGTGATATTCGTCGGGAACTGCGAGAGGTCCGAGGGTCTGCTCGCGCGGCGTTTCTCCAGCGATGGCGTTTGCGGTAAGCGTGTATTCCACATAATCGAGCGTATTCCCATAGTAGCTGTATTGCAGCGTCGGAGGCGGCTCGTAGTGCAGGTCCCACACGAAGCGGTTGAGCCCGGCATTCTTCGGAATGCCGGCAAGCGGGGCGAACCAATAATCGGGAACGTTCTTGATGGTTTTGTCGGGCGGGGGCGGGTCGCTCGAAAAACGGCGGACGAGTTTTCCCGTGGCGTCATGGATTTCCAGCGCGATGGCCGACGAAGGCGCCGATTGCAAATAGTAATAGAGTATTGCGCCGTCTGGAGGATTCTGTCCCGCGGGAACTTCCGGAGGCAGAGGAGTTTCCTGGTCGTTGTCCCATCGCACGCGAACCGCCGTGGCGGGCTGCAGAAGATAGGCGAGCGAGGCCGCGATTTGGGCGCTGGCTTGCCGCAGCGGGGAGAGATCGTCGAGCACCCAAAGAGCGCGTCCGTAGGTGGCGACCACGAGATCGTTATCGTGCACGGCCAAATCGCGCATGTCCGAGGTGGGAAGATTCAGTTCCAGCGATTGCCAGTGATCGCCGTCGTCAAAGGAAACGTACACCGCATTTTGCGTACCGGCATAGAGAAGTCCTTTGCGCCGGGGATCTTC
>Ga0210398_10002345_pt1 | contig 18571 bp, 22 predicted proteins | sample IncBWC4OmetaG_FD_161047 | JGI IMG/M metagenome (GOLD analysis project Ga0210398, IMG submission 161047) | Forest soil microbial communities from Barre Woods Harvard Forest LTER site, Petersham, Massachusetts, United States - Inc-BW-C-4-O | ecosystem: Environmental > Terrestrial > Soil >... | reverse complement strand
AAGTGTGTTCGCGGCTGTGCATGCTCGAAGGTTTCGTCGCGCACGCCGAGCAGGCCAATGTCCGCGTGCGCCGCTATGGCGGTCGCAATGTGCCTTACGGGGAGGCGGCGGAGTAGTGTGTCATTCCGGATTGTCGCGAAGCGGCAAGTGCGGAATCCATAACCACGGACGCAGGTGCTATGGATTCCGGGCTCCTCGCTTCGCTCGGCCCCGGAATGACGTGAGAAAGATATGCCAATCAATCTCGCCAAAGCACCTTCGTTCCGTCTCGACGGCAAGCGCGCGCTGGTCACCGGCGGCGGCCGCGGCATCGGGCTCACGGCGGCGTCGGCTTTAGCTACGGCCGGTGCGCATGTCACGCTAGCGGCGCGCACCAGGAGCGAAATCGAGGAGGCGGCGGCGGCGATCCGCGCTCGGGGCGAACAGGCCGAGGCGCTCACTCTCGACGTCACCGACATTCAAGCCGTCCGGCAGGCGATCGCAGCCGCCGCGCCGTTTCAAATCCTCATCAACAATGCCGGCATGAATCGCCCGGCGCTGCTGCCCGACGTCAAGATCGAGGATTTCGATGCCATCTTCTCACTTAACGTGCGCGCCGCGTTCTTCATGGCGCAGGCGGTGGCATTGCGGCTGGTCGAGGCCAAGCTGCCGGGTTCGATCGTCAACATTTCCTCGCAAATGGGCCATGTCGGCGCCGCGCGCCGCGCCGTCTATTGCGCCTCCAAGCACGCCATGGAGGGCTTCACCAAGGCGATGGCGATCGAGCTCGCGCCGCACAATATCCGCGTCAACTCGCTCGGCCCGACATTTCTGGAGACGCCGATGACAAAACCGTTCTTCGAGAACAAGGCGTTTCGCGACGAAGTTTTGTCGAAGATAAAGCTCGGCCGGCTTGGCCAGCTGGAAGAGCTCACCGGCGCCATCGTCTTTCTTGCCTCCGATGCCTCCTCGCTGATGACGGGCTCGGCGCTCGTTCTCGACGGCGGCTGGACCGCGGAGTGAACGCGATGGACGATGCCGAACTGCGGCGGCAGATCGTCGGCACCTGGAAGCTCGTCTCGGTCCATTATGAGGATCAAGCGAGCAAGGAGCGCACGCCGGTCTATGGCGAACATCCGAAGGGCATCCAGATCGCGACACCGCAAGGCCGCTGGTTGGCGCTGATGACGGCCGATGGCCGCGGCATTCCGCAAACCGACGCGGATCGCGCGCAGGCGCTCAAAACCATGATCGCCTATACGGGCCGCTATCGCGTCGAAAACGGCCAGGTCATCACCAAGGTCGACGCGGCGTGGAACGAGTCTTGGGTCGGCGGCGAGCAGGTGCGCAATATCCGCTTCGACGGCGATAAGCTTTACATCCAGAGCCCGCCGATGCCGCATCCCAATACCGACAACAAAGTCGTGCGGGTGATCGTGGTATGGCAGCGCGAGAAAAATGAGTGAAGAGCGTCATCCGCAAGGAACTCTTGCGGCCCCCGCGCATTAGGGATTGTCCATTATTGCGGAGGGGAGATCGCAATGCACCTTTCGAACCAGAGTCTTCTTGTCATCATTGTCGTCGGCATTGTCGCCGGCTGGCTCGCCGGCCGGGTCATGGAAGGCGGCGGCTTCGGCCTGATCGGCGATCTGCTGGTCGGCCTAGTCGGGGCGTTCATCGGCGATTGGCTGTTGCCGCAGCTCGGCATTCATCTCGGCACCGGACTCCTTGCCTTGATTCTGAACGCCTTTATCGGCGCGGTCGTGCTCCTGCTCATTCTCCGTCTGCTGGGAGGCGGCCGTTGGGGCTACCGGCGCTGGGGCAGCCGCTGGTAAGCTTCACGCGCTGATCGGGTTACGCCGCCTGTTCACCCGGCAAGCCCGTTCGGTTCGGTCATCACGTTCAGACCGCCAGCATCCGCTCGACGGCGCGCCGCGCCCGCGTCGCGATTACGGGATCGACATTGACGATGTGCGTGTTCGTCTCCAGCGCACGCCGGATGTTGGCGAGCGTGATGCGTTTCATGTGCGGGCAAAGATTGCACGGCCGGATGAACTCGACGTCCGGATTTTGTACGGCGACGTTGTCGCTCATCGAGCACTCGGTCAACAGCACGACGCGCGTCGGCTTGCGCGTGCTGACATAGTCGGCCATCGCGGCGGTCGAGCCGGTGAAGTCGGCTTGCGCGACCACCTCCGGCGGGCATTCGGGATGGGCGAGCACGATCACGCCGGGATGGTTGTCGCGGATGTCCTGGACATCGGCGGGCGTGAAGCGCTCGTGCACCTCGCAATGGCCTTTCCAGGCGATGATCTCGACGTCTGTCGTGGCGGCGGTGTTGCGGGCGAGATATTCGTCGGGAAGCATGATGACGCGGCTGACGCCGAGCGATTCCACCACCGCCTTAGCGTTGCCCGAGGTGCAGCAAATGTCCGATTCGGCTTTCACTGCGGCCGAGGTGTTGACGTAGGTGATGATCGGCACGCCCGGATAGCTTTGCCGCATCAGGCGGACATCGTCGGGCGTGATCGAATCGGCGAGCGAGCAGCCGGCGCCGCGATCCGGCAGCAGCACGGTCTTGTCGGGATTGAGGAGCTTCGCTGTCTCCGCCATGAAATGCACGCCGGCGAGCACGATCACGTCGGCCTCGGTTTTCATCGCCATCCGCGCCAGCGCCAGGCTGTCGCCGACCAGGTCGGCGACGCAATGGAAGATTTCCGGCGTCTGGTAATTATGCGCGAGAATTACCGCATTGCGGCGCCGCTTCAGCTCGGTGATCGCCTCGATGTCGCCGGCGAAAGCGGGCCATTCGATTGGCGGGATGACGCGGCGCACCCGATCGTAAAGCGCCTCGGAGCGCACAACGGAACTGGACTGCAGGCTCATGCCATTATACTCAGTTTGAGTATATATAATATGCCCTCTTTGAGCATAAGTCCAGTCCGGCAGGATCAGGCTTTGGCAAGCGGCAGTTTGGTGCCGACGACGGCGCGTTCGTCGACGACCTCGCGACGGAAGCGGAACAATTTGGCCGGGCGGCCGCCGGTGGCCGCGGCCATCGCGCCGGTCTCCTCGACCAGCTCCTGCAGTTCGATCAGCCGGCGAAAGTTCTGCTTATGCACCAGCCTGCCGGCGAGCGCCTCGACGCTGCGCTGCAGCTGCAGCAAGGTGAAGCGCGGCGGCATCAGCTCGAACACCACGGGACGGTATTTGATCTTGGCACGCAACCGCGCGATTCCGGTCGCCAGGATGCGGCGGTGATCGAACAGCATGGGCTGGCCGGGAATCGGCGCGGCGAGGCCGGCCTTTTGGCCGTGCGGCGCTTCGGTCACCAGCGCGGCTTCGTAGAGCAATTCGTAGCGTTGCAGGATCAGGTCTTCGTTCCACGGCCGGCCGTCGAGACCGAAGCTTACGGAGACGCGGCGCCAGCGGTCGCGCTGCTGCGCCGGGCTTGTCGCGGCTTTGGTCCAAGCGCGAAGCCGCGGCACGATGACGACTTTGAGATAATGTGGCGGCCCGGCACGATGGTCTTCCCAGGGGAAATAGCCGTACCAGTCGCGCCAACCGGCCTCACCGTGGCCGTCCGCGTTCTCGCGGGTCAGCGCCAGATAGCTGATGGAGATTACGCGGGCACCCTGCGGCGCCCGGTCGCGATCGGCAAAGGTGTAGAGCTGTTCGACATAGCCGAGCGGCCGGGCGGTTTGCTGCTCCACCCAGGAGCGCAGGCCCGATTGCAGCGAGCGATCGTCGTGGGCGAACGGTCCTGACGGCAGGGCGAGCCCATCTTGCACTGTCATGACTCGCGGCCTGTCGCCGGTGACTGCGACCAGAACCGCGATGAGATCGGCTGCGACGGCGTGGGCCGCTGCGTCGTCGAGTGGCTTGCCGGGCGCTGGCGGCATCATTCACCCTAGCACGGTCGTCTTGGAGTGGCTCGCCTCAGGCCGAAATCGGATAAATCGCCTTCTCACCCGACAGCACCCGCGCCACGTCGGTCGCGCATTTGGTCTGCAATTCCTCCAGCGCCTCGACCGAATAGAACGCCGTATGCGGCGTGAGAATCACGTTGTCGCGGCCGGTGAGCGGCGAATCCTTTGGCAGCGGCTCGTTCGTCACGACATCGAGTCCGGCGCCGCCGAGGTGGCCGGAATCGAGCGCGGCGACAAGCGCGGCCTCGTCGACCAAGGGGCCGCGCGCGGTGTTGATGAGGTACGCGCCCTTCTTCATCTTGGCGAAGACTTTTGCGTTCATCAGCCCGCGCGTCGCCGGCTGCAGCGGCGCGTGGACCGAGATGAAGTCCGAGCGCGCCAATAAATCGTCGAAGCTCACGGTTTCGACGCCGGTCGAGGCGAGCGCGTCCTGGCTCACGTAAGGATCGTAGGTGATCACCTTCAGCCCGAAGGCCTTGGCCTTGGGCGCCAGCGCGCGCGGAATGTTGCCGAAGCCGACCAGCCCGAGCACTTGGCCCTCGAGGCGGCGCAGCGGCACGATCGGCGGCACCTCCCAGCGTCCGGACTGCACCAGTCTGTTGGCAAACGTCACCTTGCGGGCCAGTGCCAACAACAGCGCCATGGCGTGATCGGAGACTTCGCGCAGGCAATAATCCGGCACGTAGTTGACGGCGATGCCGAACTCCTTGGCCGCCGGCAGGTCGATATTGTCGACGCCGAGACCGAAGCGGCCAATCGCCTTGCATTTCTTCAGTTCGCCCAACAGCTGGCGCGGCAGCTTGGCGTAGGTCACCAGGATGGCGTCGGCGTCGCGTGCTACCGCGAGAATGTCCTCGGCGGCCGGGCTCTTCGCCATGCGGTATTCGGGATCGAGCCGCGCCAGCGCCGCCTTGGCGGGATCGAGCGAAGGGAAAGGACTGTCGGTGACGGCGATCAGTGGACGGGGCATAAGCTCTCTCATGTCTGTCATCATCCGCGAAGGCGGATGATCCAGTATCCACCAACGCTTGAATCTTCCCCCGGCTTTTGTGATTACTGGATGCTCCGCTCCCGCGGAACATGACAATTATCACATATCCTAACGCTCGATCATAACGCAAACACCTGCGGATTGACGCAATTCGGCAATTTATGTCCGCCGAGCAACGCCAGGATATTGTCGACCACGATATTCGCCATTGCTTCGCGCACTTCAGGCGTGGCGCTGCCGAGATGCGGGGTGAGCACCACGTTCGCCATTTTGGCGAGCGCTTTGTCGATCTTGGGCTCATGCTCGAACACGTCGAGGCCGGCGCCGGCGATCTGCCCCTTCTGCAGCGCGCGAACGAGCGCGGCCTCGTCGATGATCGGGCCGCGCGCGGTGTTGATGAGGTATGCCGTCTTCTTCATCAGGCGGAGCTCGCGGGCGCCGATCTGATGCCGGGTCTCTTTGTTGAGCGGCGAATGGAGCGAGACGAAATCGGATTCGCGCAGAAGCTCGTCGAACGGCACGTAAGTGAGTCCGGCTTCGCGCTCCTCGTGCTCCGGCTTGCGCCGCGGCGTCCAGTACAGAACGCGCATGGAGAAGCCTTGGGCGCGTCTGGCTACCGCTTTGCCGATCAGGCCGCCGCCGCCGACGAGACCGAGCGTCTTGCCCCAGACGAAGGAGCCCATCAGGTGCGCCGATTGGCTGCCGGGGAATTTGCCGGCGCGCACCATGCGGTCGCCCTCGATCATCCTTCGGGCCACGGCGAGCATCAAGCCGAACGTGAGGTCGGCGGTGGCTTCGGTGGTGATCGGCGCGGTGACGGTGACCGGAATACGCCGCGCCGTGGCCGTTTCGACGTCGATGTTGGACGGCGTGATCGATTGCGCCGCGATCAGCCGCAAATTCGGATTGGCCATGATCACATCGCGGTCGATCTTGTCGTGCAGCAGGCAGAATAGGATATCCGCTTTGCGCACCGCGCCGATCAGCGCGCGCTTGGGAATGATGCGGCTCGAATCGGCAAATAGCGTCACTTGCGCCGCCGCGCGCAAACGCTTCAATGCCTGTTCGGACACTGGTTGAGTCACGAAAACGCGCGGACGGGCGGAATTTTTGGCCATCAGGCAAGCCACCGCACCACGCCCGCGACGCCGTCGACTGCCACCTGCGCGCCATCGGGAATGCGCCGCGTTGCATCGAGCACGCCGAGGACCATCGGAATGCCACGTTCGCGGGCGAGCGAAGCCAGATGCGAGGTCGAGCCGCCGAGCTCGGCAACGACGCCGCCGACCCGCGGCAAAATGTAGCTCAAGGCCGGACCGGCGACGCGGGTGACCAGAATGTCGCCCGGCCCGACGCGGCTTAATTCGCATTCGCAATTGACCACAACGGCGCGGCCGGAGCCCCAGCCGATGCCGGCGGGATGGCCGTTGAGCCCGGGATGCTTGAGCCAGATCTCGTCAGGCACTTGCGCCGGCGCGACATGGAGCGGTCGCGCCTGCAACAGCTTAAAGCCGGCGTCGTCGAGCGCCCATTCGATCTCGACCGCCATGCCGAGCACGTCTTCGCATTTGCGCATCAGGCGGCCGAGCGTGGTCGCCTGGCCGGCTTCGAGGCAAGGCGCGCGCACCAGTGCTTCCGGCACTTTCTGCGCGGCAGTTCCGGCGCCGTGCAGGCAGGCCTCGCGGTGATGCTTGCGGCCGGCGTCGTTCGAGCGGACGAAACCATGGCGGGTGAGCACGACGCGGTCCGGCACCACTTCGCCTTGCGCGATCGCCGAGCCCAATCCCCAGGTGGCGGAAATGAGCATCTGGCCGTCAGCAGTCTCGCTCAAACCGCCGCCCGAGGCCCGGGCGTTGACCAGTGGCTGCACCAGCACCGCCATCGCGGTGTCGGCGGGATTTTGCTCGTGCTGCGCCATCGAGCGCCGCGCCGTGGTGGTCCACAGCGCCGCCCAGCAGGCACGCAAGCTCACGAGAAATTCGTCGTCGTCGCGCACGCCGAGAAAGCTCTCGAACTGGCCGGCGAAATTCGATTCCGGGCGATCCTCGATCAGGGAAGACGAGCGTACCGCCGCCGGCTTGTCGGTTTCCCACCATGCCGCGAGCACGTCCGCCAGCACGTCGGGCGCAAGATCGCTTTGATAGAGCTTGAGCCGGATCTCGACCGCAAGCCGGCGCTGCGTCGGCTGATCCGCCTCGGGATAGGCGCCGATCATCTTGCCGAGTCCGAGATGCTGAACTTGGCGATGATAGGCATCGGCGGCGATGCAGAAGCCACCCGGCGTCGGCAGGCCGGCGCGCTTAAGCGCTGCAAGATTCGCCGCCTTCGGCCCGACGCGGTTTGGATCGGCAGCGGCCGGGTCGGAGAGCGGAACGATAAAACAGGACGCCATAAGCTAATGCCTTTATCCGTCACCCTGAGGTGCTCGGCCGATAGGCCGAGCCTCGAAGGGCGACAGCCCCGAATGCTTTGGCCGCTCATCCTTCGAGGCTCGCTGCGCTCGCACCTCAGTATGACGGTACTTAAGCGCGCGCGGTCCTATTTGACGTGATCGCCGTAGCCGGGCAGCGGATCGACCACGGTGATCTGCTTGACCGGGAAATTCGATACGATCTCGATGCCGTCCTTCTTCACGATCAGCATTTCCTCGATGCGCACGCCATAACGGAATTTCTTGCCGTGCTGGGTTTCGAGCGCGAAGGTCATGCCCTCCTGGATGTCGATCGGATGGTCGAGCGACCAGATGCGCGAGATCACCGGCGGATCGTATTGGGCGAGACCGAGGCCGTGGCCCCAGAGATTGGCGGCGGCCTGGTCCTCGTCCTCGTAGCCCCAGGTCTCCATCGCCGACGGCCATTTCATCGCGATGTCGCGCGTGGTGGCCCCGACCTTCACTGCGCCGATCGAATCGTAGAGCCACTTCAGCGCCGTGTCATAGGTGTCTTTTTGCTCCTGGCTAGGCTCCTTGCCGACGCAATAAGTGCGATAATAGCAGGACTTGTAGCCGTTCCAGGTCAGGGCCGCCAAATCCATGAACACGATGTCGCCGGGCTGGATGATGCGGTCGGAGAAATTGCGCCAGTTCGGCCAGGTATTCGGGCCGGACGAGACGATCACGTCCTCGACGTCCTCCATGCCGGGAATATTGTAGAGATATTGCATCAAATGGGCTGTCACCTGGTTCTCGGTGACGCCCGGGCGCAAGAATTTCATGCATTCCCAATGCGTCGCGTCGCCGATGGCGCCGACGATGCGGAAGCATTCCTGCTCGTCCTCGCTCTTGACGGCGCGCGCGTCCATCATGGCGCTCATGCCGTCCGTCCAGTTGATATTGTTCTCCTTGAAGACGTTGATCATGTTGATGTCGACGAAGTCGACGCCGAGCTTTTGCCCGGCGACACCGTTCTCCTTCATCGCCTGCAGCGCCGCCTTGACGAATTTGTTGACCTGCTGCGTCGAGGCCGGGCCGGCAGCGCCTTTGATCCAGGCGAAGGAGTGGCGCACGTTCTCTTTCGGAATCCACGGCGAATGGCGCTCGATCTGGAAACCGAGATCGCCCTGCTCGAACAGGATGGGGGCGCCGTCCCCGCACAGCATGGCGTAGCGGAGCCCCGGCTTGAGCCGGTTCCAGCCCGGCGTCAGCGTGCCGGTGAGATAGCGAACGTTCTCGTCGTACATGCACAGCATGGCGCCGAGGCCGTGCTTCTTCATCATCGCGCGCGCCCGCTCAGTGCGGTATTTGCGTAAGCGGTCCCAATTGACCCGCTGCTGCCAATCCAGTCCGGCAATGCCGAAATTCGCTCCCATGAGATTCCTCCTCGGCCGGCTGATGGCAGTCGCGCCGGCGACGACCGCGCGTCATGTTATGCGGAGCGGCCATGCCAAAGAAATGATATAATTTGTCACTCCCCATTAAGTTTTCTAATGTTGCTCCGGCATGCATGACATCCCCTTGCGCCAAGTCCGCGCCGTGATCGCCGTCTGCGAGGAGGGTTCGTTCACCCGTGCGGCGGACCGGGAAAATGCCACTCAATCCGGTATTTCCCAGCACGTGGCAGCGGTCGAGCGGAAGCTCGGCGTGCGGTTGTTCGAGCGCGCGGCAGGGGGCGCCGTGCCGACGCCGGCGGGGCTGCGCTATTATAAGAGCTGCGTCGGTGCGGTGAGCGCGCTCGAAAAAGCCGTTGAGCAAGCGCGCGCGGTGGCCGGCGAGGTCACCGGCGAGCTTCGCATCGGCCTGATGCCGACCTTCACCCGCGCGGTGCTGGCGCCGGTGCTCGACGATTTCGTGCCGCGCTGCCCGGAAGTGCGCTTACACATTGTCGAAGGCTATAGCGGGGTTCTGACCAAGATGGTGCTCGACAACGAGCTCGACTTCGCTGTGGTGCCCGCCTTCGAGGGCACGATTGGATTGAAATCGCGCATGCTGGTACGGGACCGGGAAATGCTGCTGTCAGGTCCACGCGCCGGTTTTAAGCCGCTGGCGCCGCTGCGTCTCGCCGATTGCAAGCCGATCAAGATCGTGTTGCCGGGGCCGGACAATATCCGCCGCCGCAACCTCGAGACTTATTTCCAAAGCCAGGGCGTGGCCGTGGACAGCAAACTGGAAATGGATGCCATGATCGCGACTCTGGAATTCGTCGCGCGCTCCGACTGGGTGACGATTCTGCCGAGCGTGATCTCGGTGAATGATATTGGCCGTGGCGAATTGACCGTCAACCCCTTGATGGCGCCCGAACTGCACGCCGAATTCGTCGTCATCGAGCCGACGCGGCGGGTCCTGTCGACGCAGGCCCACCTTTTCCTGCAGCGCTTCGAAGAGGAGGTGGCGCACATCCACGCGGTGTGGGAGTCGGCGATAGGAAGGAGAAAATCGTCCGCCGCGCACGCGGCTGGATGAATCCGCTTGCGCGGCTTCGAGCCGCGCAAGTTCCGTCTCGAAATCGAAGAATGGACGGTCCGGCGCTGCTCTTTCTTCGACCCGATGAACTGGAATTTCGGCTGATGGCGAAAGCGCAAGCGAACGCCGCGGCCGGCGCCTCAGTACTTCCCCTTCACCACCTTCTGCCGCTGCTCGCCCAGGCCGTCGATGCCGAGCGTGACCACGTCGCCGGCTTTGAGGAATTTCGGCTCGGGCTTCATGCCGAGCCCGACGCCGGGCGGCGTGCCGGTGATGATGACGTCGCCGGGCTCCATGACGAAATATTGCGAGCAGGCCCAGACGATGTGACGGCAGTCGAAGATCATGGTCTTGGTATTGCCGCGCTGGCGTTTCTCGCCGTTGACGTCGAGCCACATTTCGAGATTTTGCGGATCCTTGAGCTCGTCCTTGGTGACGAGCCACGGCCCGAGCGGGCCGAAGGTCTCGCAGCCCTTCCCCTTGGTCCACTGCCCGGCGCGCTCGATCTGGAAAACGCGCTCCGAGACGTCGTTGGCGAGGCAATAGCCGGCGACGACGTCGAGCGCCTTGTCCTTGGAGAGATAGCGGGCGCGCTGGCCAATGACGATGCCGAGCTCGACTTCCCAGTCGAGCTTGGTGGAATCCTTCGGAACCACGGTGTCGTCGTTCGGGCCGCAGATGCACGACGGCGCCTTGTTGAAAATGATCGGCTCCTTCGGGATCTGCATGCCGGCCTCGGCGGCGTGGTCGGAATAATTGAGCCCGATGGCGATGAAATTGCCGACGCCGCCGACGCAAGCGCCGATGCGCGGCTTGCCCTTCACCAGCGGCAGCTTTTCCGGCTTGAGCTTGCGCAGCTTGTTCAGGCCCGCGGGCGACAACGCTGCACCCGAGATGTCGGGGACCACCTTCGACAGGTCGCGGATGCGGCCTTCCTTATCGATCATGCCGGGCTTTTCGCGGCCGGGCGCGCCATAGCGAACGAGTTTCATGACTTGTCTCCTTGAAAACGGTGCTTCGATAATCCTTCAAAACGCGCCGGGGAACACTCCGCCGTCGATGAGAAGGTTCTGTCCGGTGATGTAGCCGGCTTGTGCCGAGCAGAGGAACGCGCAGGCCGCGCCGAGCTCGTCGGGCTGGCCGAAGCGCTTGGCCGGCACCGAGGCCATGCGCTCGGCGCCGGCCGCTTCGACGCTGATGTTCCTCTTCTTCGCCGTCATTTCCATGTTGGAGCGCAGACGATCGGTTTCGAACGTGCCGGGCAGCACGAAATTGATGGTGACGTTCGAAGCGGCGATGCTCCGCGCCACGCCGGCGAGGAATGCGGTGAGGCCGGCGCGCGCGCCGGACGACAGATCGAGGCCAACGATCGGCATTTTGACCGAGCCGGAGGTGATGTTGACGATGCGGCCGAATTTCCTGGCGACCATCGGATCGATCGCCTTCTGAATGAGCTCGATGGCCACGATCATATTGCCGATGACGCCGTCGATCATTTTCTGCCGGTCGAGCTCGCGGAAATCGCGGAATGGCGGCCCGGCATTGTTGTTGACCAGAATGTCCGGCTCGGGACAGGCGGCGAACAAGGCTTTCTGGCCGTCGGGCGAGCCGACGTCGGCGGCAACCGGGATCACTTTGGCGCCGGTCTTCTTGAGCGCGGCGGCCGCCGCGGCGAGCTGCGCTTCGTTGCGGCCGTTGATGACCACCTCGCAGCCGGCCTCGGCCAGGGCCTTGGCGCAGGCAAAACCCAGCCCGCGGCTCGAAGCGCAGACGATCGCCTTGCGGCCGGCAATTCCGAGGTCCATTGGGTTTCCCTAAAAATTCTGTTCGGCGCTGCAACGCGCCTTGCGGCTTAATATCCTTGTCCTACCCGCTAAACTGCTCTCGCGCTAGCCGGGCCTGAGCGGCGGCAACGACCAAGAAGGTTGCATTACACGTGTCCGCCTTGCTGTCGCATCTTTCCATTGTCGGGATTTTGCTGGTTGTCGTGGTGACGGCAATCTCCGCCGTGCTTGGCGGCGTCGCCGGCTATGGCACCGGGCCGCTGATGCCGCTCGTGCTGGTGCCAATGGTCGGCGCCGAGCCGGTCGTGCCGATCATCGCTATTTCGTCCATGTTCACCAATACGGCGCGGCTATCGGCGTTCCGTCAGGCGCTGCAACTGCGCCTTGCGCTGATCGCGCTTTCGGCAGCGTTGCCGACCTGCGTGCTGGGCGCCTGGCTCTACACGCTGCTTTCCGGCCGTGGCGCCGCGATCGTGATTGGCTCGACGCTGATCGCCACGGTACCGCTGCGGCGGCTCCTCAGGTACCATGGCTATCGGCTTGGCGAGAAAGGTTTTGCCTTCGCCGCGGCGGGCTGGGGACTACTGGTCGGCGGCAGCAGCGGCTCCGGCGTCGTGCTGCTCTCGCTACTCCTGGCTGCCGGCCTCGAAGGCACCCCCGTGATTGCGACCGATTCCGCGATCTCACTTGCGACCGGCGTCATCAAGATCGCCGTGTTCGCCTTCGCCGGCGTGCTCACCCCGACCGTCATCGTCGTCGCGCTGTTGATCGGGCTCGTCGGATTTCCCTGCACCTTCCTCGCCAAGCTGATCGTGGCGCGGATGCCGGTGCACGTGCATACCGCCGTTCTCGATGTCATCGTGGTGATCGGCGGCGCGGTCATGATTTCGAGCGCACTGCGATAGGCCGCGCGCGATAAAAGTGCTGGCGCCGGAATTTAGCAGCGCCGGCGCCGCGCGGTCGTGGACGTTGGCGATCAGTGCTTCTTGGCGCCGCACTTTACCGCCGGAGCGTCATTCCTCTTCTTCTTCCTCATCTGCGGCTTCCTCGGCTTCTTCACCTTCCTCTTCTTCTTCCTCCGCCTCGTCCTCATCGTCGCTGTCGGTCAGCTCGATCACTGACAGAGCGATCGCCGGTATCGATTGCCGAAACAATTCGCCGTCGTCGCCGATCCACAGGCAGTCGATATCGTCGTCGCCGACCGACACCACCGTCATGGAATGACCGCCGGACTTAAGCGTGACGACGTCGCCAGGTGCGAATGCCATGATCGCCTCCTCTGTTCATTGGAGGCGAGAGCGTAGAGAATGCTTGTGACGATTGTTCGTCACGCGACTGTCGCCGGCCGCATAATCGGAAATTTCGGTTTCGTTCGACCGTTGGCCGGCAAAACCTACGGCCACTTCACCACCGGCGGCATCGAAGACAGGATCGACTCGACATTGCCGCCGGTGCGCAGGCCGAAAATGGTGCCGCGGTCGTAGAGCAGGTTGAACTCGACATAGCGGCCGCGGCGGACGAGCTGCTCTTCGCGCTCCGCCTCGGTCCAGGTCTTGGCAAGGTTCCGCCGCACCAGATCGGGATAGATCTCCAAGAATGCGCGGCCGACGTCCTGCGTGAAGGCAAAGTCGGCGTCGAAATCGCCGCTGTCGAGCCAATCGTAGAAAATGCCGCCGATGCCGCGCATCTCGCCGCGATGCTTGAGATAAAAATATTCGTCGCACCATGTCTTGAGTTTGTCATAAGGCGCGACGCGGCTGTGCGCGTCGCAGGCGGCTTTCATCGCGGCGTGAAACGCGATGGTGTCGGGATCGTCCTGACGGCGCCGGGCCTCCAGGAGCGGCGTCAAATCGGCGCCCCCGCCGAACCACGATTTGGTGGTGACGACGTAGCGGGTATTCATGTGCACGGCCGGCACATGCGGATTGTGCATATGCGCGATCAGAGAAATGCCGGTGGCGTAAAACCGCGGGTCGTCGGCGGCGCCGGGGATATCCTTGCGGAATTCCGGGGCGAATTCGCCGAACACCGCCGAGACGTGGACGCCGACTTTTTCGAAGACGCGGCCCTTCATCATCGCCATGACGCCGCCGCCGCCGGGTGCGCCGGTGTGGTCGGTGCGGCTCCACGGTGTGCGCGTAAATCGCCCGGCCGGCCGGTCAGCCAAGGGTGCGCCGGCGGGCAGGGCGTCTTCCACCGCCTCGAAGGCCGCAACGACGCTATCGCGCAAGCTTACGAACCAAGTCGCTGCGGTCTCTTTACGCTCTTCGATATTCATAATTGGCCAAAAGCTTAGCTCTTGGGCGTGATAGAGGCGTCGGCGCAACGGATTATGCTATTCGGCATCCACTTTTTCCGCCAGCCACACTTTGATCAAGGATTGGTAAGGCACGTCGCGCTTGTTCGCCGCGACCTTGATGCGTTCGAGTAATCCTTGCGGCAAGCGCAGCGAAATCGCAGTCGTAGAGAGCTTTAGATTGGGAAACCGGACACGCTGTGCCTTGCTGAGATCGAAGTAGTCGGCTGTGTCATGCGATTCCCAGAATGCACGTTCTTCCGCCTCGTTACGGAATTTCGGGACGGTCTTAAGCTTCTTGTTCATAGCGCGACCTTTCCCTTCGGCTCATGCTCCGCGTTGAAATTACCCGCACCAGCGTCGCGTTCCGCCGCATCGTAAAACTGACCTGAAGGTGGCGGCCTGCCGCCGTCCGGCCAAATGCGTGATAGCGGGTCTCTGCATCGCTGTGCTTCGCGTCGATCAATACGAGAAGCTTGGGATCGAGGAAAACTTGTTCCGCTTCGAGTTGACTGACTTCGTGTTTCTCAAGGCTCTTCCGGCTATTCCCTTCATCCCAGTCAAATCCGGTGATTTGGCTCAGGTCGAGCATAATTGTATATTAGCATAATATACAATTAGGGCAATCCGTTTCCAGCGGTCTCACTGCCTAACTCCCTGACTTGGCGCAGCGCTTCGCCGGCGGCCATGGCCGCGGCGATCGCGACGTTGAGCGAACGCAGGCCCGGACGCATCGGGATCAACAGCCGTGCATCAGCGCTGGCGTGAACCTGTTGCGGCACGCCCGCCGATTCGCGGCCAAACAGCAGGATATCGTCCGTCTCGAAGCGATAATCGAGGTAGGGCATCGAGGCCGCGGTCGTGAACAAGACGAGCCGATGACCTTCTCGCCGCCGCCAGCCGTCGAATTCCCGCCATGAGCCATGCCGCGTCAGCGCGACGGCATCGAGATAATCCATGCCGGCGCGGCGGAAGGCGCGATCTGACGTGGGAAAACCGGCTGGACCGATCAGATGGGCTTCGACGCCGAGGCAGGCGCAAAGCCGCAACACCGTTCCGGTGTTCTGGGGGATATCGGGCTCGTACAGCGCGATTCGAAGCGTCATGTCACAGTAGGGGTGAGCTGCGGCGGCGATCCGTCGTATTACGGATCGGGCCGGGGAAAGGGTACATAAGTTGCGTTGTGGGTGTCGTTACGGTCAGACTTGCACTATCGCGGCAAGGATGCCAATAAAACGCCGCCGGAATGCGTCGCTTTGGACCTTCCCAAGGCCGGAGGCGACCGGTCCTTCCGCCGCCGCACGGGGCCTACCGGGGGCGGTTTGCAGCGCGGACGGGACAACCGGCTAGACGTAAGAGGGTCGAGGCGGTGACAGCAATCTCAACGGCGGGACGCACGCGCCGGGATTTCCTTTCCACCCCGACTGCAGCCGGCATCGTGACGAATCGGCGAAGCATCGAGCAATCAGGCATATAAGGTTCGACTATGAGCGGACACGCGACCTACCAGCCGCAGAGCCCCTTCATGAAATGGATGGAGCGGCGGCTGCCGATTGCAAGCCTCGTCTATTCCTCCTTCATCGCCTATCCGACGCCGCGCAACCTGAACTATTGGTGGACGTTCGGCGGCATTCTCACCTTCATGCTCGGCGTGCAGATCCTCACCGGCGTGGTGCTGGCAATGCACTACACCCCGCACGTCGATTACGCCTTCAATTCCGTCGAAGGCATCATGCGCGATGTCAATTACGGCTGGCTGTTGCGCTATATGCATGCCAACGGCGCCGCCTTCTTCTTCGTCGCAGTCTATGCCCATATCGCGCGCGGCATGTATTACGGCTCCTACAAGGAGCCGCGCGAGGTGTTGTGGATCCTCGGCGTCATCCTGTTCCTGCTCATGGTGGCAACAGGGTTCATGGGCTACGTGCTGCCGTGGGGGCAGATGAGCTTCTGGGCCGCGACCGTGATCACCAACCTGTTCTCGGCGATCCCCGCCGTCGGCAATTCGATCGTGACGTGGCTGTGGGGCGGTTATGCGGTCGGCAATCCGACGCTCAATCGGTTTTATTCGCTGCATTATCTCTTGCCGTTCGTCATCGCCGGCGTGGTGGTACTGCACATCTGGGCGCTGCATATGGTCGGGCAAAACAATCCGACCGGCGTCGAGCCGAAGACCGAGAAGGACACAGTGGCGTTCACGCCCTATGCCACGGTCAAGGACGCCTTCTTCGTCGGCCTGTTTTGCCTCGTGTTCGCGTATTTCATCTTTTACATCCCGAACTACCTTGGCCATTCCGATAATTACATTCCGGCCAATCCGAGCCAGACACCGACCCACATCGTTCCGGAATGGTACTATCTGCCGTTCTACGCCATTCTGCGCGGCATCCCGAGCAAGCTCCTGGGCGTGACCGCGCTCGCCGGCTCGATCGTCGTGCTGGCGTTCCTGCCGTGGCTCGATACCTCGCCCGTGCGCTCGGCGAATTACCGGCCGCTGTACCGCCAGTTCCTGTTCATCTTCTTTGCCTGCGTCATCGGGCTCGGCTATCTCGGATCCCAGGAACCGACCGGCGGCTATGTGATCGCGGCGCGAATTCTCACCGCGTATTATTTCGCTTTCTTCTTCATTATCCTGCCGCTGTTGGGCTTGTTCGAGACGACCAAACCGCTGCCGAATTCGATCTCGGAATCGGTGCTGCGCGAGGGTGTGCCGATCGGCGCGTCCGCGCCGCCGCCCGGCGGGCGCGGTTAAGGGGACCAGGCCAATGAAAATTCGTCACAGCATCATCCTGGGCCTCACGTTGGCAACTGCGTTGACCGCCGGCGCGACACTGGCAGCGGCGCAGGAGGCGGATGCGCCGCCGCGGCAGCATTGGTCGTTTTCCGGTCCGTTCGGTACCTACGATCCGGCGCAGTTGCAGCGCGGCTTTAAGATTTACCGCGAGGTTTGCTCGAACTGCCACAGCCTCAAACTTTTGTCGTTCCGCAATCTGGCCGATCCCGACGGCCCGGCCTTCACCGAAGCGCAGGCCGCCGCCATTGCCGCGACGTTTCAGGTCACCGACGGTCCGAACGATCAGGGCCAGATGTTTCAACGGCCGGGCAAGATTTCCGATACTTTCCCGCCGCCGTTCCCGAACGACCAGGCTGCCCGCGCCGCGCTTGGCGGCAAGTTGCCACCCGACATGTCCGACCTTGCCAAGGCGCGCAGCTACGAGTGGGGCTTTCCCTGGTTCGTCATCGACGCCTTCACGATGTACCAGGAGGACGGCCCCGACTATATCCACGCCATTCTCAACGGTTACACCGATCCACCGGCCGGTTTTGCGCTGCCGCCGGGCGGCCAATACAACAAGTACTTTCCCGGTCACGCCATCGGCATGCCGAAGCCGTTGAGCGACGGCCAGGTGGAATATACCGACGGCACGGCGACGACAGTCGACCAATACGGCCGCGACGTCGCCGCCTTCCTGATGTGGGCGGCGGAGCCGAAGCTCGATGCGCGCAAGCGCCTCGGCTTCCAGGTGATGATCTTCCTCATCGTGTTCAGCGGGCTTCTTTACTTCACCAAAAAGAAGGTCTGGTACGCCGTGCTGCACGATCCGGAGCTGGAAAAGCCGCGCGCGCCGACCGAATATAAGAGCTGAGTATTGCGAACGGCGTGGGGCTCTCAGTAATGACCAGCGTCGCGCTCGAAAACGATCTCAAGGCCGCGATCCGCACCATCCCGGACTATCCGAAGCCGGGCATCATGTTTCGCGACATCACCACGCTCTTGGGCGATGCACGGGCCTTTCGCCGCGCCGTCGACGAACTGGTGCAGCCCTGGGCCGGCAGCAAAATCGACAAGGTCGCCGGCATCGAAGCGCGCGGCTTCATTCTCGGCGGCGCCATTGCACATCAGATCTCGTGCGGTTTTGTGCCGATCCGCAAGAAGGGCAAGCTGCCGTTCAAGCGCGTCAGCATCGGCTATTCGCTCGAATACGGCATCGACGAGATGGAAATGCACGAGGATGCCCTGGTCAAGGGCGAGCGGGTCATCCTGGTCGACGACCTCATCGCCACCGGCGGCACCGCCGAGGCGGCGGTCAAGCTCCTCAAGCAAGTCGGCGCCGACGTTGCCGCCGCCTGCTTCGTCATCGATCTGCCGGAGCTCGGTGGCGCCGAAAAAATCAGGAAGCTCGGCGTTCCGGTCCGCACCTTGATCAGCTTCGAAGGGCATTGATGCGCGGCCTGCGCCGGAAGCTTTAGCGGGCCTGCCGCACCGGCTCTTTGCTCATGCCGCGGAGCGAGGATTCAAGCTCACCGATGAGGAGCCGCAACTCGAGATCGCGGAACTGTGCGAAAATCCCGCCGATCCAGCTATGCACTTCGGTCGGGCCGCCGGGCTGGCGCGCCATATAGGTTGAGAACGAGAAGCCTGGCCGGTCGACGACACCGCGCACGATCGGGGAGAGGCGCGGGATGCGGATGACGCCAAAGTCCGGGCGGGTCGGCGGGAAGTCCTGCGGTACGAACATGAACGACGCGGCTTCGTTATGCACCGGCACGAAAGTAGTCCGCGGCAGACGGCGCCGCAGCTCGGCATAGCTCTTCGCGGTGGCGGGCGCGGAATCGGTCACGAACAGCACGACCGGGTCGATGCCCCGCCGCCGCGCCTCCTGCTCGAAGCCGATCTCCGCCATCACCGAGAAG
>Ga0210398_10002343_pt1 | contig 18579 bp, 12 predicted proteins | sample IncBWC4OmetaG_FD_161047 | JGI IMG/M metagenome (GOLD analysis project Ga0210398, IMG submission 161047) | Forest soil microbial communities from Barre Woods Harvard Forest LTER site, Petersham, Massachusetts, United States - Inc-BW-C-4-O | ecosystem: Environmental > Terrestrial > Soil >... | reverse complement strand
GGCGTCGGCGCCGACGTACGTGGCGACGACTTGAACCTCGGGTGGGACGATATTCGGGAACAGGGCAACCGGCAGAGCGAGGATGGTGATGGCGCCAATAATGACCATGATGATGGAGATCACCATGGCGACAATGGGCCGATTGATGAAAAATTTTGACATGGGTCAGTCCGCTCCTGTGGCTGCAGCCAACGGTTTGGGATTGACGGAGGAACCGTCGCGGACTTTTTGTACGCCTTCCACCACGACCATCTCGCCGGCTTTCACGCCGCTGTCGATGATCCATTCCGTGCCGACGCGTTCGCCGACTCTGACGATGCGCATGCTGACTTTGTTGTCGCTGCCGACGACCGCGAGTTGAAAACTGCCTTGCAGCTCAACGACGGCGCGCTGCGGAACCAGGAGCGCGCCAGTGCGCGTATAGGTGGAGGCTCGAACGCGGCCGAACTGTCCGGGACGCAGGAAATTCTTGGGGTTAGGAAACGCGGAAACGACACGGATGGTGCCAGTCGTAATGTCCACCTGGCGATCCGTGTAAAGAACGCGGCCCTTGGATGGATAGACAGTTCCGTCGGCAAGAATCAATTCGAGCGGCGGAGCATCCTTGGGCGCGTCATCATGCTCTGGTGGAGCGTTGACGCGCGCGGCAAGACGGAGATACTCCTGCTCGCTGATGGGGAAATACGCTTTGATGGGATTAACCTGAGAGACGGAGGTGAGGACCGTGCTAGGGTTCACGAGGTTGCCGAGCTGCACTTGAGCGATGCCGGCAATGCCGTCGAAAAGCGACGTGACGTGAGTGAATCCTAAATTTAATTGGGCTTGCTCGACTTGAGCTTCCGAGGATTGCACGGCGGCTTTTGCAGCAAGATTCGCCTGAATATCATTGTCCAACTGGCTTTGTGCGATGGCGCGCTCTTTGGCGAGAGGCGTGTCGCGGTCCACGTCCAGCTGGGTCTTACCCATCTGCGCCACCGCTTGCGCTAATAGGGCCTTGGCCTGGTCGAGGAGGGCTTGGAAGGGGCGCGGATCAATCTCGAAGAGAACATCCCCATTGTGAACGGGCGAACCCTCTTTGTAGGTTTGTTTGACGATGTAGCCGGCGACTTGAGGCTGGATCTGGGCGTTGACGTAGCCGTCGAGGGTGGCGACCCACTCGCTTACGATGGGGACGTCTCTTTGTGCTACGGGAATGACTTTCACTTCCGGCGGAGCCATGGGAGGCCCCGCAGCTCTCCCGCCGCAGCCAGCAAGCATGACGGCGAGGGCCGAAAGAAGGCTGGCCAGAAGGTGCTGCCGGTGGTGGAAAGGTGGAGCAACGGGTCCCGTAAAATCGAGCGACATGAATACTCCTTGGACGACGAGCAAAGGCACACCCATAAATCATTGGGATGGTTGGCATCCGGCTTCATCGAACGCTTCAAACATACAGCGCGGGGTGCAGATGGCACACAATTTCGAATCTGCCGTTAGCGTTCCCCTTAGATGTAGACGGGGTGCAAGGGGATACAAAGGAAAGTCAGGTGGAGAGGGCAGTCGGTCGACGTGGGTCATGACCATGGTTCTACGAATCGAGGGTAGAGCTGAAAGGGGTTTCCCGTCGCCTACTCCGTATCGAACGCCCAGATAGGGACAGACACAATTGGAACAATGTCCTGGTCGCCTTGCTACCAGTTGTGGCGGGGCACCGCTCGGCATTAATAAGCAATACATCGAGCAAGAACCAACGGGCCTCATGTCCCCGGTCTAAAGAGCCGGGGCTTTACGGCCCGATGGTAATATGAAAGCGTATGCGTTTCGTTTCAGGCCTTCCCTTTCTAGTGTTGCTGTTCTTGGCCCTGCCTGGCCGGCAGGATTCTAAGGCTCGCGACCAGCCGCAGCCATTGCCTGGCAAGTTCACCGATGCTACGGCCGCGCTTGGCCTGCACTTCAAATACCTCGCCTCTCACACGGCCAAGCACTATTTGCCGGAAACAATGGGAGCAGGCGTGGCACTGTTCGATTACGACAATGATGGACGTCTTGACATTTTCCTGGTGAACGGCGCTGCTCTCAGTGATCCCACTCCGAAAGGCAGCATCCCGCAGAAATCCAGTCCGCAATACTGGAATCGACTTTTCCATCAGAAGCCCGACGGCACGTTTGTGGACGTAACCGAGAAGGCCGGGCTTGAGGGTTCCGGCTACGGCATGGGGGTAGCAGTTGGGGATTACGATAACGATGGCTACGAGGATTTGTATGTGACTGCGTATGGTGGAAACAAGCTCTACCACAACAATGGTAATGGGACTTTCACCGACGTAACCGAGAAGGCCGGTGTTGCGGGCAACGGTTGGTCCACTAGCGCCGCCTGGGTCGATCTGGATGGAGATGGTCTGCTCGATCTTGTTGTTCTGCGGTACGTTCAGTGGGATTTTGATGACCTCTGGTGTGGCGAACACAAAGAAGGCTACCGCTCTTATTGCCATCCCGACATCTTCCAGCCGGTTTCACCGCTGGTCTATCACAATGACGGAAACGGCCATTTCACCGAGGTCTCCCAAAGAATTGGCCTCGCCAAGCCCGGAAAAGGGCTCGGCATTGCACTGGCGGACTACGATCGCGATGGCCACGTCGATCTCTTTGTCGCCAACGACTCCATGGTCGAATTCCTGTACCACAACAAGGGTGATGGCACGTTTGAAGAGGTGGGCCTGCCATCTCAGGTGGCTGTCGATGGCGACGGACGCACCTATGCCGGCATGGGCGTTGATTTCGCCGATTACAATAACGACGGCTGGCCTGACCTGGTGATCACCGATCTCGCCAACCAGCGCTACGCTCTCTACCAAAACAATGGCGACTCCACGTTTACGTATGCCAGCTTCAGCGCCGGCCTGGCGCGCTTCACTATGCAGCATTCCGGCTGGGGCGTCCGCTTCTTCGACTATGATAATGATGGCTGGAAGGATCTCCTCATCGCCCAAGGCCATGATCTCGACACGATTGAGCTGAATTATCCCAACCTTCACTACCGCGAGCCGATGCTGCTCCTCCGCAATATGGGCCGCGATTTCGCCGACGTTTCAAGGGACTCAGGTGCGGTTTTTCACGAGTCCTGGGTGGGCCGCGGCATGGCGATCGGCGATATTGACAACGATGGCCGCATCGATGCCGTGGTAACCACGAACGACGGTCCCGCCTACATTCTCAGAAACGAAACGGCGACGCAAAATCATTGGCTGACCTTGAAGCTGGTCGGGCACAAGAGCAACCGCGACGCCATCGGCGCCGAAGTCAAACTTGTCACCGCGAAAGGCCCGCAATTCGCCACCGTTTCCACTACAGGCAGCTACCTGTCATCGAGCGACAAACGCGTGCATTTCGGATTGGGTTCCGAATCCGTCGCTCAAACCATCGAAATCCGCTGGCCCAGCGGCATTCTCGAAACACTCAAGACGATCTCCGCCGATCAGATTCTTCAGATTGACGAGCCGCGGGCAGGAGCCGCGGGCAAATGAATCTTGGCACTTTTTCTCATCGCTCCTCCGGATCGCACATCACCAGACAATCCGGTCTCGATAGATTTCGCCATCGCTCCGGCACGCCGGAGAAATCCACGATCCTCGACGCGCCCGGTTCCGGCGTCGCGTTCATCGATTACGACAACGACGGCTGGCCCGACATCTACGTGTGCCGATGCCCCGCCTGAGCCGTAGCGCCAAATAAGTTCTCTGGTATCACTCGTTTCCACGATTTAGCAGTCTTCTCAACTTTGAGTGTGCCACCAGATCCACACTGACCTGAAGGCAACTCCGCCTCTCTCGGCCCTCTGTGCTTCCTGTTTTGCAGCTTTCCTTTATCCTCTGCTCCTTGGGGAACAACTGTGCTTACTCTTTTTGTTATCAATTGCTTGCACGGGAACGCAGAGACGACACTTTGAGGCATTGACACCTGCCCGCTTCTCCTCAAAACTCCGCCGCGAACGGTGCGGGAATCTTTGTCATGTGTGTTTTCATGCGGATCTGAACACGGCGGACACACACCCCCCATTCAGTCAACCAAGCTGGGGCCCAACGAGGGGGACCCCGGCTTCCGATTCCACTAAATAGGCAGGCGAACATGAGCGCAGAGAGAAGCATTTCCCCAGCGAGATTTTTGCTATCGGCGTTGTGTATATTGGCGTGTCTTTTGCTGGCAAGCTTGGCATCAGCCCAGCAGCGCCACACGCTACCGACGAAAGTCTCAGCATTTCCGAGCGAGCATCCGGTCGGCCGTCTGGCCGAGTCGCAACGCATGAATCTCGCCCTCACGCTGCGTCTGCGCAATCCAGAAGCACTCCAGAACTTCCTCCAGGACCTCTACAATCCGGCCAGCCCTCAGTACCGCCAATTTCTCACCGTTGAGCAATTCACGGAACAATTTGGCCCCACGCCAGACGACTATCAGAAGGTCATCGATTTTGCTACAGCGCATGGTCTTACCGTCGCCAATAAGACTCCCAATCGTCTGGTTCTCGACGTGAGTGGCGCGGTCGCCGACATCGAAAGAACCTTCCAAGTGAAAATGCAGACCTACCAGCACCCCACGGAAAAACGCACCTACTTCGCTCCGGATCAAGAGCCTTCCGTGGACACAGAAGTGCCAATCCAGGGCGTCTCCGGCCTCAACAATTTTCAACCGCCGCGCCCCATGGGCCTGAAGTACGCCCGCAAGGATGAAATCGTGCGCGGAAATCAGACCGGTTCCGGGCCTGACGGCTTTTTCCTGGGTAGTGACATGAGAGCCGCTTACGCTCCGGGCACCACGCTGACAGGCGCGGGACAGGCGGTTGGGCTGTTCGAGTTCGGTCCTTACAACTTGAGCGACGTCCAGGCCTATTTTAGTTTTATCAATCAGCCCCTCAACGTTCCCATCGTAAACGTATTGCTCGATGGCGTTAGCTCGGTTTGCGGCGCTGGCTGTGACGACGGCGAAGAAGTGATCGACATCCAACAGGCCATCTCCATGGCGCCTGGCCTCTCCGCCGTGATCGTCTACGAAGGCAATAATGACGTCGATATGTTTAACCAGATGGCTACGGACAACATTGCTAAACAGCTGAGCTGTTCCTTCGGATTTCTTCCCGCCGATCCTTCCTCAGACGAGCCCATCTTCCAGGAGTTCGCGGCACAAGGCCAGAATCTGTTTGTAGCTTCCGGCGACGGAGGCGCTTACTTCGGAGCCCCCGCCGATTGCCAGAATTTTAGCAACCTCAATGGCTGTATCTTCTACCCGGCGGACGACCCCTTCATCACCGCTGCCGGAGGAACAGACCTGACCACGAATGGGCCAGCCGGACCCTGGCAATCGGAAACTGGCTGGATCGGCAGCGGCGGCGGTTTCAGCACGAACGGCCTTCCGATTCCGAGCTATCAGGTTCCCGTCATCAATGGCGCGAACCAAGGGTCAGCGAGCTTGCGAAACATTCCCGATGTCGCAGCGGAAGCAAACACAGATAATTTCTTCTGCGCGAATGGCGGATGTTTCATCGGCGTTGGTGGAACAAGCCTTGCGGCGCCGCGGTGGGCTGGCTTTCTCGCTCTCGCGAACGAACAGGCCAACGGCACTCCCATCGGCTTTCTGAATCCGACCCTTTACGCGCTCGGGCAAGCCGCAAACTACAACCTCGATTTCCACGACATCATCGTTGGCAACAATTTCAACAGCGGTAGTCCCGATCTGTTCTCCGACATCGTTGGTTATGATCTCGTAACCGGCTGGGGCTCTCCCAACGGTTCGGGGCTGCTGAACGCACTTGGGCCTGCTGCAACTGGTCCAAATTTCTCGCTGGCCGCTTCGCCAGCTACGCTGAACATCTCTCAGGGCCAATCGAAAATCACGACGATCGCTCTCACGCCCGTGAACGGGTTCACAGGCACCGTAAATCTAGCCGTGACCGTTCTCGGCCAGGTTACCGGGGTTACGGCTACTCTCAGCCAATCCACGGTCACACCGTCGGGCTCCTCACCTACACTTACCGTTTCCACGACCAGCTCCACTCCAGGAGGAAATTTCCAGATCGTGGTCACCGGCACCAGCGGAGGGCTCACGCATTTCGCCTACGTGACGCTTGCGCTTCCAGGCTTCACAATCCAAACGCCTAGCCATGTGTTTCTCAATCAAGGATCGACCGCAAGCGCTGCGGTCACTATCGTTCCTGTGAATGGTTTTGCTGGCAGCGTGTCGCTCTCTGTATCCGGACTGCCGGAGGGCGTAGTAGCGTTTTTTAAGCCCGAGCGGACCACCACAGGAAGCAAGCTGGAGTTCGCAGCCCTTATCCTGACACAGACGGGCCCCTTCTCTCTTACGGTCACGGGCAAATCGGGCAGCATCACACAAACAGCTACCATAACTCTCGAAGTGAGCGCTGCACTCGGGTCCGAAGGCTTGGGAAGCCCTGTGGACCTCTCTGCCGCATATAACGTGGCGGGGATTTACACAGACGGATCAACCTTCGGGGATGGTCTGGATGGCGGCGGTGCGGCGTTCTCCGCGAATCTTTTGACACCGTCTCGGGTGCTCGATCTTATTCGATTCAAATTTGGGCCGGCCAATCTGCCAGACGCCGTCAGCGCCACCGGCCTGCCTATCTCGCTCCCACAGCATCGCTACGGTACTCTTCTTTTGCTTGCTACGGGTGTCCAAGGAAGCCAGACGGAAACGGTAACCATAAACTACACGGACGGCACCAGCTCGGTCTTCCATCAGAACTTCAGCGACTGGTTCTCACCGCAGAACTTTCCTCTGGAGACCGTTGCTGTCGCCATGCAATATCGCGACATTTTCAACGGGTCGCAGGACGATCGGACATTTAACCTTTATGCTTACAGGTTTGTCCTGAACCATTCCAAGACTGTTCAGAGTTTCACGCTGTCCAGCAACCGCGACGTCATCGTGCTCGCCGCGACCCTGACGGAATAGTTCGGCGCTCACTGAGGCTCGGGCCAGGCAGGGGCCACGAGAGGAAAGTTTGGCAGCCCTTCGCTGTGGGCGTTGTTCTTGACTGAATAAATAATCAGTAATCAATTTATTATAAGAGTATACGTGTGGCGCTAGCGCAGCTCCTCGCGCTTCTGTCCCTCAGGCGCTCCCAGCGTCCGCAGTTCCCGAGAGCCCACTCTCGGAGGCCTCTTCTAATCTAATTTCTAGGTATCGCCGGCAAACACGGCCAATAGAGAGGTCACCTCTCCAGCAGGTCCCGCGCTTACCAAAAAAGACCAAGGGGAATAGAATCAACACTTATGAAAAACATAGCGGGAAGGGGGTTGTTGTGGTTAACCAGTCGCGGCTCTTTGAGCCTCGCTATCCTTCTTTTTCACTTCTTCTTTCTGGTCCCTCGTAGCGGCGCGCAAGACTCGGTTGGCGCTGCAAATCCTCCCACTGTATCCCGCACCTCCCTGGAAATTGCTGCCCCCAATTCCAATCAGCAGGATGCGCCACTGGCCGCGGCCAGATCGCTTCTGGACCAGGGACAGGTCAGTGAAGCGGGACACATGGTTCGCCAGTATCTTGAAACACATCCCGACTCTGCCGACGGCCATTTCCTGCTCGGTTACATCTTGTTCCGAGAGATTCAGACGGAAGTCAGATTAGAAACGACTCCGGAAAATGTGAAAGATTTTGTGGTTCGCCCCGCGGACGGCAAAACGCGAGACGAAAAAGCCAGGGATTCGCTGGCCGAATTCACGGCCGGCGCCAAGTACCATGTTCCCAACGCGTTCGACCTAAAAATTGTTGCCCTTGATTACGTCCTCCTCGGCGACTACGTGGATGCCGATAAGTGGCTGACCCGCTCCCTCGAGTGGAACCCGCAGGATGCAGACGGCTGGTACTATCTCGGCAGGGCACGATATAACGAGAACAAATTCGCCGACGCCATAGGCGCCTTTCAGCAGTGCTTGAAGCTCAGCCCCGGAAATGTGAAGGCCGAGGACAACTTGGGCCTGGCTCTCGCCGGACTTGGCCGCAACGAAGAAGCAACCGCCGCCTACAAGCAGGCCATGGATTGGCAATCGAAAGCATCGTTCAAAAACTCGGGCCCGTACATTGATCTCGGCAGCTTGCTTCTCGATGAGAGTCGCCCCGAAGAAGCCGTTCCGTATCTTGTTCAGGCGATTGAGATTGCTCCGCGCGAGTCTCGGGCGCACGAACTCCTGGGGAAGGCCTACACGCGTATGGAGCAACTTCCCAAGGCGCAAACCGAGTTGGAGAAAGCAACCGAGCTATCTCCCGAGAGTGCCAATCTCCACTGCATGCTGGCTCCCGTCTATCGCAAACAGGGACTCACCGAAAAAGCGAAAATCGAGTTCGACCGCTGCGCCGCACTTAGCGGCAGCCATTCGATTTCGGAAACACCTAGGCCTTGATATCCTCCTCTTCATTAATGGCCAGGATTCCTAGGGCGGAACCATGACACGCATGGTCGCTTTGGCGGGTTCCTGCTTCACAGATCAGCCTCACTGCGCCGCATCTCCACAGGCTTCACATGACGGCCCGCAGCGCCGGTGCCAAAAGGAAGTTGGGAGGACTGTATTGAACCCTCCGAGTACGCGTGCTACGCTGCTTCCAAATGCCAGGGGTGGTGTCCGATGCAGGCCACTGAAAGTAGCGAACAGACTCGTGGTTTCGGCGTTTTTGAGGTTGACCTGCGGGCCGGCGAGCTGCGCAAGCGCGGCGTTCGAATCAAACTGCAAGAACAACCTTTTCACATTCTCTCCCTGTTGACAGAGCATGCTGGCGAAGTGGTGACGCGGGAAGAACTGCGCCAAAGACTGTGGCCGGTCCACACCTTCGTGGATTTCGACCGCAGCCTCAACAAAGCGATGACCAAGCTGCGGTTCGCGTTGGGCGATTCCGCGGAGAGTCCACGTTATATCGAAACCATCCCGCGCCACGGGTACAGATTTCTGGCTCCTATAAACATGCCTCGCGAGGGAACAGCCGCACTTGCCGGCTCCGTCGGAAACCATACGGACGAACTATCTCGAGCCCACGGGAAATCAAGCGAACAGCGCGGGCGGGCGTCATCAGCCCTGGAATCCCTAAACCTCGAAACTCCGGCGGGCCGGAAGCGCATTACAGTTCTTTTCGCGGCCGTGGCCGCGGCCAGCATCTCGGTGTTCGTGTACCTGCGGATTCATCAATCCGTGGTTCTTGGTGGTGCTTCGGGCATGGTCAGCCCTCGGCGATCTGTCGCGGTTCTTAGCTTCAAGAATCTATCAGGAGACACTCAAAAAGCATGGCTCTCCACAGCACTCTCCGATTGGCTCACTACGGAGCTCACAGCGGGAGAGCAAGTGCGAGCCATTCCCGCAGAAAGTATCGCGCGTATGAAGATGGAAATCTCTCTGCCTGATATGGAAAGCCTGGGGCGGGACAGTTTGACGCGAATACGGAAGAATTTGGGAACCGATTACGTAGTCGCGGGTTCTTATGCAGCGCTGGGGGCAAAGTCTGAAGGCCAGATTCGCCTCGACCTCCATCTGCAGGACACGCGAAGCGGTGAAACGGTCGCGGCGATTTCCGAATTGGGGACCGAAGCCCGTCTCCTGGATCTGGTTTCGCGGGCCGGAGAACATCTCCGAGAAAAACTCGGTATCCGAGCGGTGACCCGGGAAGAAGCGGCGGAGGTTGCTATCGCTCTTCCTTCGAACAGCCAAACAACGAAACTTTTCTCGGAAGGACTCGCAAAGCTGCGGGTTTTCGACACTCTCGCTGCCCGCGATCTGTTGCTGAGAGCTGTAGCTGCCGAACCGGAGTATGCGCTTTCCCACGCCGCTCTGGCGAGTGCCTGGGAACAGCTCGGTTATGACGAAAAGGCCCAGGCTGAGGCGAGGAAGGCGTTCGATCTCTCATCCAGTCTTTCGCGAGCGGAGCGATTGCTGGTCGAAGGTCGTTACCGCGAGACCAGCCGGGACTGGGGAAAGGCCATCGAGATTTATCGCGCTTTGTTCGACTTCTTTCCGGACAACCTCGATTACGGGCTGGCTTTGACAAACTCCGAACTCATGTCCAACAAATGGCAAGATGCCCTGGCCACCATAAACGCCCTACGGGCATTACCAGCTCCCCTTCGAGACGATCCACGGATCGATTTGGCAGAAAACGACGCAGCGAGATCCCTTGGGGATATGAGAAGGGCGGAAGCAGCGCTAGCGAGGGCCGCGGAAAAGGCGAAGGCGGCGGGAACCTCTCTGCTTCTCGCCAAGGCGCGGCGCGAGCAAGCGTGGCTTTTTGAAAACTCCGGAAAACAAGCGGAGGTCGAGGAGGCCATTCGTGAAGCGAAGCAACTCTACCTAGTCGCGAATGACCGGCTCGGTGTAGCAGGGACGGCAACTTTGGAAGCCATAGCCCTCGAACGACAGGCAGACTACCTCGGAGCGCGGAAGAAATATGAAGAGTCTCTGGATATCTATAGAGAATCGGGCAACAAAATGAGTTTGAGCAACGAATACAATAATCTTGGGGACATCCTCTTTTACCTCGGAGATTTGGAGGGCGCGCGCAAGAACTTTGGAGCGGCCCTGGCGACCTACGGCGAGATTGGAGATCAGAATGGAGTGGCGCTGGCGCAGATTGGACTTGGCGACATTCTCCTGGCGAGAGGAAAGCATAGCGAGGCCAAAGAGATGTATGAAAGCTCTCTGGAGATTTGCCATCAACTGGGAAGCCGAGGCCGGCAAGCCGCGGCTCTCGATGGTGCGGCGAATGCGCAGCGGATGGAGGGGGACGCCGAGGGTGCGAGAAAGAGATACAAGCAAGCCATATCGATTTTCGAGGAAGTCGGCGATAAGAGCGAAGAAGCTCACGTTCGTTTGCATCTTGCGGAAATCCTTTTAGACGAGGGAAAGGCTGCCGAAGCGGAAAGTCTGGCGCGGCAGTCGGCTGATGTTTTTCGAGTGACCAGGGCGGGGCGCTATCTGGTTGAGGCGAACCTACTCGAATCAAACGCGCTGACTGCCGAGGGGCGAAATGCGGAGGCGCGCAAGCGCATCGAGCAGGTGACCAAGGCTGCGACGGATAGTCACAACCGGAGACTGGAACTGAAAGCGGCGATTACCTCTGCGCGGATTCAAGCGGCCTCGGACAGCCCGGCGGAAGCAGCTGAGTCGGTGAAACGACTGCAGAAAATCGTATCGGAAGCGAGTGAAGCGTCCTTCGTCGATGTGCTCCTCGATGCGCGGTTGGCGGTTGGAGAGATCGAACTGAGTCTCGGGAATCGAGCCGAAGGCAGGGCCCACCTCGAGGCATTGGAGAAGGATGCCAAAAATGGAGGATTCCAGCTGATGGCTCGAAAGGCGGCTGCGGCTCTCGAATCCAAGCAGGATCATACGGCTTTGCGGGTGCAAAACTGACGGCTAGAACGGTGGCGTCGAGAGCCCTGGCGGAATTCATCGATTCACTCCGATAAAACGAATCCAGACCAGACCTCTAGGTCCAATCGCGGCACGCTCTAGCTTCCCGAACGAAACTGGGGAATACATGGCTCGAAGCCTCCTGTTTTTAGCAAGATACGCGAGAGCGCGGAAATGACATGGGCATGTCTTGACACCGCCTGGGGACACTCTTCAAAGTGGCAGGCACCCTGATATCAGACACACTAGGTTTTCAGAAGGCACGTCAATCCTGGTTCCGGAGGCAGAAATTGGATTCTCGGCACCGGTGAGGTTTTACTATGAGGCTAAATACCCTGCGACAATTCGTGAGTTGTGCGGCGGCCGTTTTGGTGAGTTTGGGATTTTTGGCCAGGGCAGGCGCTTCGAGGTATCCCAAGCCGGGTGAAGCGAAGACCCGACTGGCCGTCGTTGGTTTGGATCACGATCACGTCTGGGGTCTGCTCAAGGACATGGCCGCCGAACCCAATGCGGAACTTGTCGCCATTGCCGATTCGCGCCCCGCACTGGTGGAGCGGGCCAAGACTCGCGTACCCGCAAGCGTCAAGTTCTACGCGGATTACGTCAAGATGCTTGATGAAGCCAAGCCCGAAGCGGTGATCGTCACCACAGAAAATGACAAGCATTTGGAGATACTTCGAGAGTGCGCGAAGCGCCATATCCACTACTCGACAGAAAAACCAATGGCGACGACGGGAGCTGCAGCGCGCGAGATGCAGCGTCTTGCGGACGAGGCCGGCATCAAGATTATGGTGAACTACTGGAATGCTTGGGTGGCTCCAACGCACGAGATCTTTCACCGCGTGCAATCCGGTGAGGTGGGGCCGGTGCAGAAAATGATTGTGCGATACGGACATCAAGGACCTAAGGAGATTGGTGTCTCGAAGTATTTTGCCGATTGGCTTTATGACCCGGTCAAAAATGGGGGCGGCGCGATCATGGATTTCGGATGCTATGGAGCGGAATGGGCGCTTTGGCTCAAGGGGCGACCGACACGCGTCTACGCCACGGCGCAGAAGCTAAAGACCGACCAGCACAACGAGGTGGATGATGACGCCACGATTGTCCTCGAATATCCCGATGCGACGGTGATCATCGAGGCGTCTTGGGATTGGCCCTACGACAACGGAGAGGTGGAGGTGTTTGGTCCAAAAGGGAGTCTCCTGGCAACCGGGGAGGAACTGTTTCATCGAACCGCGAATGACGATCGCAGCAAGATGGCCCTGGAAGGGCAGCGTGTCGCGGTCACCCCCGGGCCGCGAGAGACGAGCAATCCCGTCTCCTACTTCGTTGACTGCATTCGCCACAACAAGCCGATTGAAGATCCGCTTTCGGCGATGTTGAACGTCCATGTGGTGGAGATTCTGGACGCCGCGCGAGAGTCGGTTCGTAGCGGACGTGCGCAAGAGTTACACTAGGATTTGGGCCGACTCAGCAGATGGCCAAGGCTTTGGATGTCCCGCTTATGCGGCGCAGCGACAATTCCGCAAGCTAATTCAAATTACAGGCCAAAGACATACAGCACGCGATCGGCGGCGATGGAAATACATTGGTGTCCATCAATTAGGAATGAGTTGGGATTTGCGTCAATCGCGCCGCCGGTCTGGAAATCCCACAGCGGTTTACCGGAGCGCGCATCGAGTGCATAGAAGTTCCCTTCATCGGAGCCGCCGAAGACCAATCCTCCAGCGGTGGAGAGAACTCCCGCCCAGGGAGGCGAGAACAGTTTGAACTCCCAGCGCAGCTCGCCGGTTTCCGCTTGCAGAGCTCGAATCGCGCCCCACGCGTCATCCGGTGGCAACTCGTCTTCACCGCCGCCCGCGAAAAAAGTGCCCACGCGGTAGGGGGTGACGCGCTTGAAATAGCGAGCGCCAATTTCACGCACCGAAACATATACAAAATCCGTTTGCGGGCTGTACGAGGGACTGAACCATACCGTCCCGCCATTCAAGTTTGGCCAGATCATGGCACCCTGCGCAGTAGGTTCTGCGTTCGTGGTGAGAATCGGCCGACCCTGGGCGTCAAGCCCTTGGGCCCAGGTTTGCTTGGCGTATGGTTTGCCGGCAATAAATTCTCCGGTGGTGCGATCCAACACGTAATAGAAAGCATTGCGATTGGCGACGGCCATCAGCTTACGTTTCTTGCCCTGAACTTCGCCGTCAAAAAGAATCGGAACGTGGGTGGCATCCCAATCGTGCGTATCGTGCGGTGTAAACTGGAAATACCAGCTCAGTTTTCCGGTGTCCGCGTCGAGCGCAAGAAACGAGCAGGTATAGAGATTATCGCCAGGCCGCACGTCGCCGTTCCAGTCCGGCCCCGGATTCCCCACTCCCCAATAGACCAGCTTGAGTTCGGGATCATAGGCCCCGGTTACCCAGGTGGCGCCGCCGCCGGTTTTCCAATCGTCGCCGGACCAGGTTTCGTGGCCAGGTTCTCCGGGTCCGGGAATCGTCCAGAAGCGCCATGCCTGCTTGCCGGTTTTTGCATCGTAGGCGTCGATGAATCCACGGATGCCCGCTTCGCCGCCACTGACGCCGACAATAATCTTTCCGTCGATCGCTAACGGTGCCATGGTCATGCTGTAACCCAATTTGTAGTCGAGAACTTTGGCGGACCACCGCTCCACGCCACTCTTGAGATCCAGCCCAACGAGAAACCCATCTAGCGTCGCGACGAACAATTTGTCGTCCAACACCGCAGCTCCCCGATTGGTGTGGCCGAAACCAATACTCTGGTAATCGCTCGGCAGCGGACGTTTCCACGTCCACAGAGAACGCCCGGAGCGGCCATCAAGTGCCGCGGCGGCATTCGGGCCGGTCACGTACAGGATGCCATCAATCACAATGGGAGAGACTTCCGTATGAGGATCGGGAAATTGGTAGGCCCATTTCACTTTGAGCTGTGAAACGTTCTGCGTGTTGATCTCGCTCAGCGGCGAAAATCTTTTCCCGTCCAACGTACGCGAATACGTCAGCCAATTCCCCGGCTCCTTATCGGCATTTACAATTCGTTCGAACGGGACCTGCGCCGATACAACGGTAGCGGCCAACAGGAATAACGCGAGAAGCCTCATGGTTGGCCTCGCTGTGATGCCAGGTAGGCCACCAGATCATCGAGTTCCGCGGCGGAGAAAAGCGATTCGTAAGAGGGCATGGGAGTCTCGCCACGAAGTTTTTTCAGTTCGTGCAAGTCGTTTTTTCGTAGGCTGTAAAAGTGTCCCTGCGCATCTTTCAGTTGAATCGTAAACGTGTCTTCATTCAGGCGGATACCGCGGATCGTTTCGCCGGATGAGGTGATGGCTTCGATCAGCAGAAAATCTTCTGGGATGGTCTTACTCGGGCTTAGTAGTGTTCCCCGCAGTCGTGCGGCTCCCCGGCGCGCACCGACTTCCGTGAGTTCAGGACCAAAGCCGGTGCCTCTGCCAGCGAGAATATGGCACGTGGCGCAACCGCTTCGCGCGTAGATGGCTTCACCACGCTGAGGGTCGCCAGGCAGTTTTTCCGGTGGCACACTTCCGAGGCTGCGCACAAAAGCGACCACGTTCGAGATGTCTTGCTCGGACAGGTACCAGCCTTCCGGCATTTCGGGTGGAATGCCATTTTCAATCAGGGACTTCAAGGCCTTGTCGTCGGCTGCCCGGCTGAGTTTCGGGCGATGCAAGCTCGGCCCACGGCCGCCACCTCCGTCGATACCGTGGCAGAGAGAACAGTGACCTTCAAAGATCACCTTGCCTGCTGTGAGATCGGGCTTCTCAACAGGCGCGTTTTGCGCTGAGGGAGCCTGCGCGGAGGGCTCAGCGTAGGCAGCAAACAGGAACAGCGAGGAAAGAGAAATAAGCAAAGACCGCACGAGCACGGAATCCTCAAAAAGATTTCCCTGAAGAGCTGGGTAAACGTCCGAAAGCGTATTCGCGAATGGCGTTGCTGTCAATTCCTGGCTGGAAAAGCGTAAAGTACGCTCCTCTCAGACCGCGTGACAACCCAATGGGTGAGCGGGAGGCCAGGGGTCGGTGAGCGTTGGTATGTCTTCTCTTATCAACGCGGCATTTCAATTTGCACGGATCCCCTGATCGTGCGCGACTGGAGGATAACCACAAATACGGCCAAAGTGGTGGCAAGAGTGGTAGCACCAAGCGCCGTTCCTTAACGTCTACGGAGGAGGCCTGGTGCTAGACCGTCCACAGCTCCCCTGAAACAGTCCACCCCAGAAGCTCAAAACACCCGTCAATCCGGTGGAACCCCACCGACCCTGTCCATGCGAAGATAGCATCTTGATTCGAGTCAACCATGTCACCTGTGACCCTGAAGTTCAAGAAAGCGCTCAGAACACTGGTAGTCACAGCTGGCGCTCTCTCGTTGTTCCTCGTTGTCTTTCTGAGGCCAGGTCAGTCGCAGCAGAATCCTTCCGAGAAAGCCGAGCCACCGCAGCAATCGGGGATGAGCACCGGCACTGCGCATGCCCCGGTTAGAGACGCATTGTCCCGGCCGATTACGGCTGGAGGCTTCGTCGATGGGGCGCCCGTCGTTTTTGCGGATATCACCCACGCAGCGGGGCTCGACAAGTTCCTTCACCGCTCCGGTGAACCCGAGAAAAATACCATCCTCGAAACGCCCGGTTCAGGAGTCGCACTGCTCGATTACGACAACGACGGCTGGCTGGACATTTATCTACTGAATGGTTCAACGTTTGCCGCCTTGAAGGGCAAGGAGGCGCCGCCGCGCGCGATGCTGTTTCACAACAATCACGACGGTACGTTCACCGATGTGACGGAAAAGGCTGGCGTGGCGAACGAGCGCTGGGGCTTTGGAGTGGCGGTCGGAGACTATGACAACGACGGCTGGCCGGACATCTACGTCTCAAACTTTGGGAAGAACCGTCTCTATCACAACAATCACGATGGCACGTTTACGGACGTGGCGGAGAAAGCGGAGGTAACTCTCGGTGGCTGGTCGACGGGCGCGACTTGGGGAGACTACGACCACGATGGGTTGCTCGATCTTTTCGTACCCGGATACGCAAAATTCGATCCCGATCATCCTCCCATATCCGGCAAGGGCGGCCTGCCTCAGGGCTACTGTCAATTTCGCGGAGCCCAAGTAATGTGCGGACCTCGGGGGCTGCCCGGCGAAGGCGATCATCTCTTTCACAACAACGGCGACGGAACTTTTCGGGACGTAAGCAAAAAAGCCGGTGTTTCAGACCCCAAGGGTTATTACGGCTTTGCATCCGTGTTTGTCGATGTGGATGACGACGGTTGGGTCGACCTTGCCGTGGCTAACGATTCCGTGCCCAAATATCTTTACAGAAACAAACACGACGGAACATTTGAGGACATCAGCTACATTTCAGGATTTGCCCTGAATGACGAAGGGCGCGAGCAGGCTTCGATGGGGATCGCGGTGGGCGATTACAATCGCGACGGCAAGGTCGACCTTTACATCACCAACTTCTCTGATGATTACAACACGCTCTATCGCAATGACGGCGAGGCGGCGTTTTCGGATGTGACTTTTCGCGCAGGAATTGCGACCCTTACCATCCCTTTCCTCGGCTGGGGAACCGGCTTTCTGGACTACGACAACGATGGCCTGCTCGATATTTTCGTTGCCAACGGCCACGTATATCCTGGGGTGGACAAACAGGATTGGGGAACCACCTGGGCGCAGCGTCCGCTGTTATTGCGGAATCTGGATGGAACTAAGTTTCAGGAGGTTCCGCCGGCCACCGGGAGCGGCCTGGCCGTCGTGGTTCCCGCGCGTGGCGCGGCTTTCGGCGACCTGTTCAACGACGGCCATATCGACGTGGTGTTGAACAACATGGATTCGCACCCGACGCTGCTGAGAAACGTGGTGAAGAACGCGAATCACTGGGTGACCTTGAAACTTGTCGGCGGGCCCAAGAGTCCGCGCGATGCCGTCGGAGCGAAAGTCTTCGTGACCGCCGGAGGGGTCCGGCAGCGGGGCGACGTGTTTAGCGGCGGGAGTTATGCTTCCAGCTCGGATTCACGTCTGCATTTTGGCCTCGGCGCGGCAATGAAAGTGGACAAGGTGGAGATTCACTGGCCCAGCGGAGCCAAAGAACAAATCACACTGCCCGCCGTTGACCGTATTTTTACTGTTATCGAAAATCAGGGAATAGTAGAACGGTGAAGCCCTGCTGCTCACGGAAGTGTCGATCGCGGTAACCAACGAAACGTGGCCACGGCATTGGCATCGAGACGATACGTCGCGTACTTCTTTTTCCACGCAACGCTAAATGTCGTGGCCGCGCCGCCAGAGTTCAGGACCAGCAAAACAATCGAGCCATCTGGATTACGAAGCGCCACCGATTCCAGCCGCTCCTGTTCAAAGTCGCTCGCGCCCATGGGTTGACGCAGCAAGCTCAAGCCGATTCCCGTTTTCGGGTCAAAGAGCAATTTCAGAAGCTCGCGGCGCTTCGGAGTCGTAAGCTTTTGCGAAACCTGCCAAGCAGAGGAATCGGTGAGGCGAGCCCGACGACTGCAAACCCAGGATGCCGGAGAATACCGATACGCGCAGCGCGAAATCGCCGGAACGCTTTTCCAGATGCCTCATGATTGCCCAATCTACTGCGGATTCCGCGGCGAGGGAGGAGATGGCATAGTAGCGGGATTCTGTTGGGTTTGGAATCGCTTCAGCGCTTTTTGTGATTTCTCTGCCTCCTCGTCCTTGAGCTTTTGGAATGTCGCCATGGCTTTTTGCGCTTCCTCCGTTCGATGGAGTCGCCGGTAGGCGATTCCTAGCTGATACCAAGACTGCTCGACGACCTCGGGGTCCGATCCGGCAGCGGAAGTGGCGCGCTCCAAGTGCTGGGCGGCAGCGGCGTCATTTCCGAGAAGCATTTCGGCCCTACCCAGGTTGTAGTCTGCATGTTGTAAGTCCGGCTTCACGCGCAACGCCCCTTCGATTAATGATTTCCCCCTCGAGGGATCGCCGCTCTCAATGGCAATGACACCCAGTTTGTATTGCGCAGAGATGTTCTCTGGATCGATCTCGAGTTCTCTAAGATAGGCCTGCTCAGCTTCCGGCAACTTCCCCGCCAGGCGATATTCCGTGCCTAGCTCTTCATGCAACCGTGGTTCGTCGGGAGCCAGTTTGATGGCCGCCTCATATTCGGCTATGGCGTCCATGTGGCGCTCCGCTCCAGC
>Ga0210398_10002341_pt1 | contig 18596 bp, 14 predicted proteins | sample IncBWC4OmetaG_FD_161047 | JGI IMG/M metagenome (GOLD analysis project Ga0210398, IMG submission 161047) | Forest soil microbial communities from Barre Woods Harvard Forest LTER site, Petersham, Massachusetts, United States - Inc-BW-C-4-O | ecosystem: Environmental > Terrestrial > Soil >... | reverse complement strand
TTCATAGCGTGTGCAGTCAATGCAACCACGGGCTGATGTCCGCCGGTGCGCACTTCTTTTTCTCGAATCCTTGCAATGGCTTCCATTCCGTCCATTTCCGGCATTTGTACGTCCATCAGGACCAGGTCATAGCTTTCCTTCTCCAGCGCTTCAAGAGCTTCGCGGCCGTTCGCTGCAACCACAACCCGATGGCCGCGTTTTTCCAGAAGACGCATAGCCAATCGTTGGTTTACCAGGTTGTCCTCCGCAAGCAGTATGCGCAGGGCCTCCGTCGGCTCTCGTGCGTCTTGCAGGGAGTAACTCGCTACGAGTGGAGTCGCACCCTCTTGTTCCGAAGCCCCGAGGCTGCGCGTGATCGTCTCGCGCAATTCCGACTGCCTGATCGGTTTCAATAGATGGGAAGCGATACCCAACTTCTTAGAACGTGCGGCGTCCTCGCGGTATCCCGCCGAGGTGAGCATCATGATCCTTGTGGTGGATAATTCTGGCCTCTGCCGGATTCGCTCGACAAGCGTGAGCCCATCCATTCCCGGCATACGCACGTCGACGAGAATCAATGCATACGGTTCTGTGGCCTGCCGGCCAGCAGACAACTCCGCTAGAGCCTCTTCTCCGTCTTCCACGGACTTCGCTTTCATCTCCAAGCGCCCGAGCATGCCCTCGAGGATTCGGCGGTTCGAGCGGTTGTCGTCCACGACCAAAACCTTGACGCCTCTTAGAATCTCCGGTGTAGGCCCTGTTCCAATGGGCGCTTTATTTTCAGGACTTTTGAACTGCAACGTAAAGTGAAATTGCGCTCCCCGGCCGACCTCGCTTTCGAGCCAAATCTCGCCTCCCATCATGGCGACCAGGCGCGAGGAGATGGTCAGGCCCAGGCCGGTCCCCCCATATTTGCGAGTTGTGGATGTGTCCGCCTGAGAGAAGGGATCGAATATCAGCTTCTGCTTCTCCGGAAGGATGCCGATCCCCGTATCCGACACTGTAAAGTGCAGGAGTTGATTGCCGCTTTCTTCGGCTCGCAGCTCAACCTTCAGAGCCACTTCACCTTCAGCAGTGAACTTGATGGCGTTGCCCATCAGGTTGACGAGGATCTGGCGCAGCCGGCTGGAATCGCCTCGCACGACTTCCGGTACTTCGGGCGCAATCTCACAAAGAAGTTCTAATCCCTTTTCATCGCAGCGCTGCGCTAGCGTCTTGAGCGTTGCTTCTAAACTATCCCGCAAGTTGAAATCTAAGGTTTCCAAGTCGATCTTGCCCGCCTCGATCTTCGAGAAGTCGAGAATGTCATTGATCACCATGAGCAGGGAGTCGGACGACATCTTGACCGTCTGGAGGTACTCGCGTTGCTCCAAGGTGAGCTCGGTGTCGAGAGCCAACTCAGTCATACCGATCACGCCGTTTAGAGGAGTGCGTATTTCGTGGCTCATGTTGGCAAGAAACCCGCTCTTCGCCCGGTTGGCAGCTTCGGCGGCGTCTTTAGCCCTTCGCAGCTCTGCTTCCGCCTTTATCCGGACAATAAACTGGCCCATACTCTCAGCGATCGTGGAGATGGATCTGAGGGTGTCCTCCCCGAATGGCTGGAGGCCGAACGTGGCAACCACCCCGACAACCTGATCGTCGATGATCAAAGGCTGGCCGGCAAAAGCAACCACCTTCTCCTCTCGAGCCCATTGCTTCACGGAGAGGTTGGCGTCTTGCAAGACGTCGTTCGTGAAATAAAGTTTACGTTCCTGGGCGATTCGCCCGATCTCCAGTATTCCTATCGCGCTCTTGTGAATGCAAGCATCGGTTCCCGCGCTGGCTTCGAGCTCCAGAACCTTGGTCGAATCGTTGAAGCACCAAACGCCGGCGAAAGCTAGATCGAGGTAACGCACGAAACCTTCGACGCTCAGTTTCAATCCTTCCTGCAAACTGCGACCTCGCGTCAATGCCGCCCCGACTTCGGCGGCAAAACTCTCCAGGCGCGCCCGTTTTGCCAACTCAGCATCTGCGCGCCGCCCTTCGGTAACCACTGCTCCCAGGCAAAGGCCCGTCAGCCCCAGCGCCACCATGGCGAGTTGCACAGGAGGATGTGCCCCGCTGTGTGCGTGTGTGATCCAGGCTGCGCACATCATTCCAACGTTTACGCCGAACGTGGTGAGCGCTGCTCCTGGCAGCCCGTGCCGAACGGCAACCCAGATCACCGGGATGAAGAGAAGATAGAGAGGCTGATAAGGAGTTGCCGGCGCGAAGCCGAACACCAGCCAAATGGCTACCAGAACAGACATCGTTTGCGCGGCTGCTTCCAGAATCTGAGTTCTGGAAACGTGACGCCATCTAGACACCGATGGGTGAATGTCACCCTTGGATCTCAGCCAGGAGCTTACCCGCGGCGCTACATAGACCAGCAGAAAAGGAGTAAAGCTAACGATCGCAACCGCGTCGCTGACCAACCAATCTACCGTCGTCTTGATCATCTCGGGCCGCTCGATGAGGCCATCTCCCAGCAGCGTTAACATTCCGCCAATTGCGGCAACGACAGCCGCAGGGAAACAAACCAGGACGAATCGCCCGACGTCGCGCAGCGTGCCGAGCTTCAGATCCAATCGCCATCGTCCGCGCCTCCGGAGTAAGGCCGCACCAGCCATGTAGGGGACGTAAAGCATTGTCGACCCCGGAAGTCCGCACCAAGAAAAAATTGGCCGGTGGTAGTTCACCATGGCCGCTAGCACGCTGGAAACGAATACCAATGGCAAACATCGGATTCCTCCACACAACATTAGCGCGAGGCTCAGCCCCACGGGCAGATACCAGGATGGCGCACCCTCCCATGTCAGCGATGCTGTCGATGACCCGTCTGAGAGCAGGAATAGCGCTATAAAGATCGGCACTAGCAGCAATTCCTTGTGGAGGCCACTTCGGTCCCTCCGGTGCTGCTCGCCAGAGGTCTCGTCTGGCAATGACGGAACCCGCTCAGATCGATGCGCGAGCTGATACTCGGATATTAGTTGGTGACGAAACCGATCCCCGCTGTGTTTACCGGCCATCATTTGAATAATCACGTGTGGACATGGCCGAAGGCTTGCCACGCCAGCGGTATCGCTGGGACTCTCGTCGGCCAAGCGAACCTGTCTGAGCATAGCCGTCCCCTCGATAGCATTCCTGCCCTCCTCTCAACTTCCTGCCAAAGCAAAGCGAAAGGTGGAACCCAGCCTGGAGCCTGTAGCCCGCAGATTCTTCACTCCTCGACGATTTGATTGCGCAATTTCGGCGCTTAGTTATTGACTGAAGCGGCCAGTCGACTGCCAGGGGGACGATTTCAGAAGGGGTTTTTATTATGACGCGTTGGCCAGTGAAGTCAAGAACAGCAATTATCTGCATTATCTGCTAGTACATGCAGTGCAATCACGGTCGGAATCGCAGAACGTATCCGCATAGTTTGCTCTCCTGAGTTCGGCGGCCATTGGTTTCTTCACAGAATTCATGCGGGTAGCCGACTTCAAAGTGGCAGAATTCATGCAGTACCTCGCGTTCAGGTCCACTTCCTTCGAGGCAGACGCTGACTCTTTTGGTACATGGTTCAACGCCACGAACTTCGTTGACTTGGGACTTGGCTCGACCTACGCTTTAAGCCCCCGGATGGGTGACTGCAACCCTCCCAATTGTCGCATCATCGCCGAGCTCTATCTGCGGTTGAAGACATTATGAAGACCGTCGGGACCGAAAGCTAAAGACAAGAAAACATGATCTTTTTCCTCCTTCGAGTTGCTCTAACCGTGCTGATACTGGCAGACGGGGGCGACTCCCGTCCGGGCGATTTCAAGATCATTGGCCCAGGCGGGGGTGGGGCAATGTTTCATCCAACCATCAGTCCACACGACTCCAATACCGTCCTTGTCAGCTGCGACATGACCGGGTCCTATATCACCCACGATGGCGGCAAGTCTTGGCGCATGTTTAATCTACGCGGGGTCGTCCAGTTCTTTGTTTTCGATCCTCTCGATCGGAAGGTGATATATGCGGGATCCAACGGTTTGTGGCGTAGCCAGAACCAGGGGGAGACTTGGAGCCTGATCTATCCGAAGCCGTCATCGATAAAGAGCATTACTATGAGCTCGGATCACTCAGACGAAGAGCTAGTTGCGGAACCGAATCCTCTGGGTAACATCACGGCAATGGCCATCGATCCCTCCAATTCCAAGATTCTTTATGTTGTCGCACGTGACAGAAGAAGAGGCACGTCTGCTCTTTTTGTCTCGCGAGATGGGGGCCAGAATTGGACAAAGGCAGGAGATCTGCCGGGACTGGCTGACAAGCTGTGGGTGAATGCTACTTCACCAAGCGACAGCCGGACCCTGCTTATTGCAGGTCCGCATTTTATCGAAGAGAAAGCATCGTCTGGCATGCGGAGGATATCCGGTCCCGTCGCTAAGAACTTCACTGATATCTCCGTAGGATTCAGGAAGGATGGCAAAGCATTTATTTATGTTATTTGCGATGAAGCTGCCTTTGCGTCGGATGACCAGGGAACAACTTGGCGAAGGGCCAGCTTGGGTCAAGGTGGTGGAAAGATGCGAGCGATCGCAACCAGCTTGGACAATCCAGACACAGCTTATGTCTCCTACAAAGATCTCGAAGAAGGTGGAATCAAATGGCTAGGGGTTGCCAAGACCACGGATGCGGGTCGCAATTGGCTTCCGATTTGGAAAGAGGACAGCAATTCTGGCGCTAAGCCTGGCGCGAATGTTCACGATGCTTGGATCACCCAACGATTTGGATCGGATTGGGGCGAGAATCCCTTGGCTCTTGTCGTGGCGCAGCAGGACGCCAACATAAGCTATGGGACGGATTTGGGAAGGACCATGCGCACGACGGACGGAGGAGCAAACTGGGACGCTGTTTATTCTCGAAAATCCAGTGAAAACGGATGGGTCACGACTGGTTTGGATGTAACAACCGCTTACGGCTACCACTTTGATCCGTTTGATCACAACCGGCAGTTTATCTCCACAACCGATATTGGACTTTTCCGCAGTGAAGACGGCGGGCACTCCTGGATTAGTTCCACTCGAGGTGTACCGAAGGAGTGGATGAACACCACGTATTGGATTGAGTTTGATCCCGAGGTGAAAGGGCGTGCCTGGAGCGTGAATAGTTGGACGCATGATTTGCCGCGACCAAAGATGTGGAGAAAGAAAGGAATTCGGGACTATCGGGGCGGCGTGTGCCGTAGCGATGACGGGGGAAGGACGTGGACAAAGTCGAACGTCGGGATGGAGGAAACGGCAGCGACGCATATCCTCCTGGACCCGACGAGTCCCGCCAATCGACGCGTGCTATACGTTGCCGCGTTCGGGCGCGGCGTATATAAGAGCGTGGATGGAGGCAAGAGCTGGAAGCTGAAAAACGCCGGTATCACCCAGAGCGAACCATTTGCCTGGAGAATTGTGAGGGATAGCAGAGGAACACTCTACGTGCTGGTGGCGCGCCGTTCAGAGGATGGAAGCATTGGAACGGAGGAGGATGGAGCGATTTACAAATCCACGGATGGAGCGGACACCTGGAGCCGAGTGACGCTGCCCGAGGGAAGCAATGCTCCAAATGGCTTGGCAGCTGATCCCAGCGCACCGGATCGACTTTATCTCGCGGCGTGGGCGAGGAACAAAGGAGAACACGGTGAAGGTGGGGGCATCTTCTTGTCGCTGAATGCAGGAAAGACCTGGACGCAGGTGCTAGACCGCGATCGGCACGTCTACGATGTCACCATAGACCCACGCGATGCAAGAATGCTTTATGCATCCGGGTTCGAGTCTTCCGCATGGAAATCAAACAACCACGGGGAAAGCTGGACGCGCATTCCTGGTTTTAATTTCAAATGGGGACACCGCGTCATTGCTGACCCCGAAGACCCCAAGAAAGTTTATATCACAACCTTTGGCGGGGGCGTCTGGCATGGGTCCGTGGATGGAGAAAATCGTCCATTGGACATCGTTACGCCTGAGCTTCAGCCTGGACGATAGGGAACAAACCTTTTGGCGGGAAAGAGACATAACGAAAAGAGAGCCTTGAATCTAACCCATCATCGGGGAAAATCTCGATAGAATCTTCGTTAGCAAAGATCCCCCTGCGAGGCGATGCGGATGCGATGGGCGGTCCTGTTTTTATTCTTAGCGCTTAACGCCTTGCCCATTCAGGCTCAGGTGCGGGTATGGGAAGGTTTTCTGAATCTTCCTACATATGAAGAAGGAGCGCCAGATCCCAATCCTTCCTTCGACCAGTTCGCGATCGATCGATATAGCTATCCGTACACGCTGCGGAAACAAATAACCGATCATCGTCGAGATCACCGCTGGCGTGCGATCTACCTTGAAAACGAATACTTGAAATGTTCGGTATTGCCGGACTTGGGCGGGCATATTTATACGTGCATAGACAAAATCAGCGGGCAGCCGATGTTCTATGCGAACCCTTCCATCAAGAAAGCCAGGATCGGCTATCGCGGAGCCTGGGCCGCATTCGGGGTCGAGTTTAACTTTCCTGTTTCTCACAATTGGGTCTCGATGTCTCCTGTGGATTTCGCATACAAAGGCCACGAGGACGGAAGTGCGTCGATCACCGTGGGCAATATCGACAGAGTTTATGGAATGGAGTGGTCCGTCCAATTGACTCTTCGTCCTGGTTCCACCGTTCTCGAGCAGCGCGTCACACTAGGCAATCGAAGCGATGTGCGCCGCCGTTTCTATTGGTGGAACAATGCGGCTGTTCAGGTTTGGGACGATTCTCAGATTCAGTACCCAATGCGCTTCGCCGCGACACATGGGTTCGCGGAAGTCGAAACATGGCCGATCGATTCACACGGGAAGGATCTCAGCGTCATACGTAACCAGACCGACGGACCAGTCTCCTTGTTCGTCCATGGAAGCCGGGAAAACTTCATGGGCGTCTGGCATCCTCGAACAAACACCGGAACTGCGCATTTTGCCGACTATGCCGAGCTGCCCGCCAAGAAAATTTGGTCCTGGGGTGTTGACGCCGATGGTCTTGATTGGCGCAAGGCACTCTCCGACGACAATAGCGCCTATGTCGAGTTGCAAGCGGGCCTGTTCCGAAATCAAGAAACATACGCCTTCCTTGAACCGCGACAGGATATAGCTTTTACGGAATACTGGATCCCCGTCCGGAATACGGATGGGATCTCCCGCGCGAATCTTGCCGCAGTGGCGCATTTGGAGAGAAAGGCGGACACGTTGGTGGTATCCGTCAACGTCAACCGCAAGCTGTCGGGCGCTTCCATCCAGATTTCAGAGGGAAACATTTCCTTGTTCACCGAGAAAGGAGATTTTTTACCAGAGCGAGTGTGGAAGAAGGAGATCCGCCTTCCCATGGCCGGTAGGAGGTATACGGTTGAACTCAAGGATAGGGAAAATGCCGTGCTATTGAGGCAGACCGAAGGAGAGTACGACTGGACGCCGGAATCGGAAATCAAACTCGGCCCGCAAGTTTCCTACCTTGTGCCGGAAGAGACGCTTCGAACCGAGGACGATTGGCTCCAGCAGGGCATGTCTGAAGAACTAAACGGCAACCTTTTAGCCGCTGTCGGAACCTATCAGAAGGCTCTGTTAAAGTTCCCGGCAGATTGTGAATTGTTGAAAGCGGCGGGACGACTCGACGCCAGTCTCGAGCGCTTCGACGATGCGGTACCTCATCTGGCGTCCGCCCATGCCCGAAATACCACCGACTCCGAAGTCTCGTATTATCTGGGAATCGCATTCGAGGGTGTCGAGCGTGAGAAAGATGCTGTGGAAGCTTACCAGGAAGCGATGCGATCACCTTCCTTTCGCGCGCCTGCGGCACTGCGACTTGCCGAATTAGAGGCGCGCCAGGGTGCCTGGCAGCAGGCGGAAGACGATCTTACAAAAAGCCTCCAATCTGCTCCGGACGACCCGCGCGCAGCTGAAGAACTGGAAGCTGTGTTGCGGGCGCTCGGAAGAACAGAAGTAGGGGGAAAGCTAGCAGCCGAATGGCTCGCACGCTTTCCTTTGAGCAGTTTTCTAGACGAAGAACTCGGAAAGCCGAACCTCGTGCATCTGGCGGCCGATCCCTATCGTGTCCTAAATGTTGCATCGGAATACGCTCGCTTGGGACTTTACCGTCGCGCGGTGGAAGTTCTCTCACGCGAGTATCCGCAACCTAAGCCGGATCAAAGCGAACCAGGCGAGGTGCTTCCCCAGAACCACCCCCTCGTTGTCTACTTTCGCGGGTATTGCCGCGAGCAGCTCGGGGAGTCGGGCGCGAAGGACTATTTCGAAGCCTCCCAACTCTCGACTGCATATGTATTCCCGAACACAGTCGAAGATCAGCGGGCGCTGAAGGCCGCCATTCGCGCGAACGCGAAAGACGCGTCTGCACACTACCTGTTGGGAACCTGGTATTTTGCCCGCGAAAAAACGGACGAGGCTATCAGCGAATGGCAACAAGCGCGGAAGCTCAATTCTCATATGCCTGTGTTAGAAGCCAATCTCGGATCGGCGTTGCTGCACATGAAGCGTGACTTCGCGAATGCCCTGAACGTATTCGAGGACGGAATTGAAAATGATCCGTCGAACGCAGTGAACTATTCCGGCGCGGTTGCCGCGATGGCGCTTCTCGGAAAGCCCGCAGCGGAGCGCGTGAAAGCGCTTGAGCGTTATCCCGAGCTGGACAGCACGCCCACTAGCTTGGTTTATGAACTGGCACTGAATCGCGCCGAAGAAGGGAACTATAGTGGCGCGATTGATTTGTTCCGGAGTCGGTTCTTTGGCAGCGAAGAAGGCGAAACAAACGTTCGCGACGTGTGGGTTGAGGTGAAGTTGCAACAAGCCCTAGGGCTGGCGCGAGCCGGCCACTGCGAAGAAGCTCTCGTCGCAGCCAGAACACTTGGCTCCCCAGTTCCGGGCCTTCCCTTTACGCAAGACGGTTTACAACCAATCCTGAATTCGGCTAGAACAAACTACCTGCTCGGTGAATTGTCTTCTGCCTGCGGTCAAATAGAAGAGGCGGATCGAAACTACCGGTTATCGGCACAAGCGGCCGGCGCTGCGGACGCCGTATGGGCCTGGGCCTCTGCGAAGAAGCTTGGCGCCTATGACCCTGTTCTGTGGCGGGAACGGCTTTCTTTAGCCTTGTCGCAAGCGGAATCCAATGCACGGACCAGCGGCCGCCAGGGCTGGTGGAATTATTCTTTGGGAGTATTGCAGCTGGCCCTCGATCGCGACTTGCAGGGCAAAGCTTCCCTCCGCGAATCCTTACTTTTGCCCGATAACCGGATGTCTCATCATTTCAGCCGCGTGGCGCTCGGTGGCGCTACACCTCGGTGACGTGGATACCCTTTTGGCCAAGTTCTTCAGTAAATTCTTCATCGTAATTAACGACGCGTTCCCAAGCTAAAGCACACTGCTGCAATCACTTGGATTTCCCGGCGCGCTCGTTAGCTGGCAAAACGGAAGACCACCCAGGACTTCAAAATAGTGTAGGTCCTTTGAAATCTGATGGACGACAGGGCATTTGGAACCCCAGGCCTCCTCGTTGCAAGCAGTGGGGGAAATAAGCTAAGGCGTGAGTTCCGTGCCGTACTCGCTGACGATCATCTTACATGTGGCTGTCGATGAAGCGCAGGGTGCGGCCCCAAGCGATTTGAGCTGCTTCGGGGGCAAAGCTATCGCGTTCGTCGCACTGGAAGCCGTGATCAGCGTTATAGGTGTAGACCTCGACCGACGGCTGTTTCGACTTGATCGTCTCGACGTCGCTCATCGGGATGTGCGCGTCCAACTCACCGAAATGCAGCATGGTCGGGATTTTCGGGGACTGATCGGCCATCCTGACGATGTGGCCGCCGTAATAGCCGACTGCCACAGAGAAGCCCGGCAGATTGGTCGCCGCGCCATAGCTCAGCGTTCCGCCGAGGCAGAAGCCGGTGACCGCGATCTTGCCGACGTCAGCGATCCCCTCGCGTGCGGCAGCAACGTCCAACATCCAGGCCTGCATTGGTGGATTGGCGACAAAGCGCCTTGCGCGCTGCACTTCTTCCGGCGAATAGCCGGATTCGAACCCCGCTTCAATGCGATCGAACAGGGCCGGCGCAATCGCGACGTAGCCGAGCGCAGCAAAACGGTCAGCGACTGAGCGGATGTGACGATTAACGCCGAAGATTTCCTGAATGACGACGATTCCGCCCTTGGGCGTTCCCGCTGGATCGACGCGATAGGCACCGAACTTGTGGCCGTCGCTGGCAGTCAATTTGATGTGTGTTCCCATCGATGGACTCCTTTTGGTTTTGAGGAAAATTCGGCGAGCCGGAATGCAATCTGTCGGCATATTTTCAAGTTTTCAGCTTTAAAATCTTCCGCGCTGAACTGAGTAGTTCGTCGGAAAGTGTCGGATCACTTTTTTTCACGGCACGGGACAGCATCATTGCGCCCACTAAGCCACTAAACAAAGCCATAGCTTGTTGCCTTGCTTCCTGCTCGTCTCCACCCATGTGCGCGGCGATTATATCGAGATAGGTTTCAATGCCTTTGACGAAAGCAGTTTGAACGGTTTTTCCATTTCGCGCGGCATCGCCGGACAAGGCTGGTGCTGGGCATCCTCCAGATTTGGTGTCGCGATGCGTAGCGGTACTCATTCAGACAACCTTTTAGACCGCTGCCGTGAGAGTTAGCGGGTCACAAGTACTTTCAACGACATGGGAGAGATCGGACGGCACTGCAAGTGCATCGTAGACAACGCTATGTCGCGAAGCCTTTCTTTCGGGCGTTAGGTGGAGGTTAGACACTGCAAACGTCCATTCAATTCGTAGCAGTAACCAGCTCCAGATCCTTCGCCGTAAGGATTTCCCCTTTCGCGTTGTGCACTTGCACTCGAAAGGGTTTTCCTGTGCGTTTGTCCAGAACCTGAAGACGTTTCTCGCCGCGGGAGAAGAGATGACTCTCTCCCCACTGGCGCAAAGCAACGATGACCGGGAACAACTCTCGGCCTTTCTGGGTTAGGGCATATTCCCGGTAGGCACTGCCGTCCGAAGCCGGCACCTGCTCCATGATTCCGCACGCGACCAACTTCTTGAGGCGCGTGCTCAGGACGTTCTTTGCCAATCCCAAGCTCTTCTGAAAATCGGAGAAGCGCCGTATGCCACCGAGGGCATCACGGACGATGAGCAGAGACCACCATTCCCCGATGGTATCGAGGGAGCGTGCCACGGGGCACATGTCGGCTTTGAAGGATTTGTGTCGCATAGCTCCTCGTCTCCAATTGCCAGAAACTCTAGTTGCGCAATTATACCAGATGCGAGCATCTTATCAAGGGTTGCATCATGCAACCAGATTGGAAAGGCAGGTTGATCGACTGATCCGCTTGCACGATGCGAAACGCAATACGCGAACTGAATTGAAACTCCAAGGAGAAATATCTCAATGAAAGGTCAGGCACTCGTAAGAATCTTTTCAGTTGCGATGTTGTTGTTCGCCTCACAGGAGGGGCTTATGTCACAGACGAATCAGAACGAGAAAGTGCGGAATGTTGTGCTGGTCCACGGCGGCTTCGTCGACGGATCCGGATGGGAAGGCGTCTACAACGCCTTGAAGAAGAGCGGATACGCGGTGACAGTCGTTCAGAATGCGACGACATCGCTCGCCGACGACGTCGCCACCACCAAGCGCGCGATTGCTGAGCAGAACGGTCCGGTCATTCTCGTCGGCCACTCGTACGGGGGCGTTGTCATCACCGAAGCCGGCAACGATCCGAAGGTTGTTGGGCTGGTGTATATCGCGGCGTTTGCGCCCGAAAAGGGGGAGTCCGTATCCACGCTGATCAAGAATCCACCGCCTGGCGCGCCGGTGCCGCCGATCATGCCGCCCGTAGACGGCTACTTGCTACTCGACAAGGCCAAATTCCCCGCCTCGTTCGCCGGCGACGTGAGCCCGGAGAAGGCCGCATTCATGGCCGATTCGCAAGTGCCATGGAGTGTGGACGCGCTGAACGGCGCGGTCAGTGAGCCGGCATGGAAAGCAAAACCTAGCTGGTACCTGCTTACGACCGAGGACAAGATGATTCCACCCGACGCCCAGCGGCTGATGGCGAAACGCGCCGGTGCAACGATTGTCGAGGTCAAGGGCAGCCACTCGATCTATGTCTCGCAGCCGCAAGCGGTGGCGACTCTGATCGATAAAGCCGCCAAAGGCGCGCTGCTTGTAGCAGCACGCTAACTCGTGGAACGTGCGCCGGACCATTTCCGCATTGGAAACGACCGGCGCACGAAGGTTCTTTACGAGGAATGAATACCCGGCTTTCCAAGAAAGACAGCAACCCAACGGTTTCCCCGTCACCCTCGCCGCATTAGGTATTCTCCAATCTGGTTGCATCATTATACCTGATTCGAGCATCCTATCAGTGGTTGCATCATGCAACCCGGCTGGAGGAAGGCAGGTCGGTCGACGGATCCGCTTGCAAAGGCCCAAATGGAATGCCAGAGCCGAATTTAAACCCAGAGGAGGGATACATACCAATGAAAAGCATAGACAAAGCAGTGGAACTCTCCACACAGACGACGAGAAACGTCTTCAAGAGAAATTTGACGCGCTTCGCCGCCGTTCTCCTGGCAGCGCTGGCCAGCCTTGTCGCCGGTCCCAACGCAGCTGTGGCTGATGCACCCCAGCGTCATGATCAGGTGCCGGGCTTCTACAGGCTGAAAGTCGGCGACCTCGAAGTAACGGCCCTATTCGATGGGCCAGGCGTATTCGGTGTGAACTGGCTAAACGGACAGAAGACGAAAGATGGTGTCCTAAAGGCACTGCAAGACGACCCACATCTGCTCGATATCGCCGATGCGGGCTACCTTGTCAACACTGGCAAGCAGCTCATCCTAGTCGATGCGGGATCCGGTACCTGGTTTGGCGGGGGGAAATTCGGGCACTTGGTGGCCAACCTGCGGAGCGCTGGGTACACGCCGGAAGAAATCGACATCGTCTTGGTCACGCACCTCCACTCCGACCACATCGGCGGCCTTACGACTCAGGACGGAAAGATCGTCTTTCCAAATGCCGACATCTATGTGGCAAAGGCAGATAACGACTTTTGGCTGTCGCAGGAAATTGCCGCTAAGGCGCCGAAGGAAGCGCAAGAGTTCTTCCAGAGTGCACAAGGCATCGCAGCGCCCTACATCGAGGCCGGAAAATGGCACGCGTTTACCGACTCCGATCAAATCGTTGACGGCATGCAAATCGTGCCTCTCCGTGGTCATACCCCGGGACATACCGGTTATGAGTTCTCGTCCCAAGGAAAGAAGATTCTATTTTGGGGCGACGTGATGCACGTACAGCGCCTTCAGCTGCCAGACCCCAAGGTCACAGTGGTATTTGACGTCGACCCGACTGCAGCCGCGGTCACGCGGGATCAATTGCTGCGCAAGCTCGCGAGCGAGGATGTGTTGATCGCGGGGCCACACATGCTCTTTCCTGGACTCGGACGCCTGCACAGGGAGGGGAGTGCCTATCATTGGGCGCCAGTGGCATTTACCGATCAATGGGACGAGAAATAGTGATGCTGTGGGCAAGCCGATAGGTCAAGCCGCCATCGGAATTGAGGATGGCTAGAGTCCCTCTCGACTTGCCCGCGTTCATCAATGCCTGGCACCGAACGGCCGCATGCATTTCGTGGCAGTCAAATTCGTAGCCATCATCGGCGAGTAATCAAGATAGGAGAATATATGGAGCGTCTAGCTGGGGGTTCAGCCGCCATCAGTCTCTTGTTTCTGATGTCGTGGCCATCTGCATTCGCGGGTGCTCGGCACGGTTTTTCAATCAAGGTGTTCACCTCTCCCGACGATCAGTTTTGGGCTAACTCCGTGATTATCGAGGGAACCCATGAAGTCATGTTGGTCGATGCCCAATTGACAAAAACCAGTGCTGAAATAGTATTACAGGAAATCAGAGAAACTAAAAAGCCGCTGTCTGTCATCTACATTACCCATGAGCACGCTGATCACTTTCTTGGTCTGGAGGTTTTTAAGGAGGCGTACCCCGGAGTGAGGATTATCGCGAATTCTGAGGTAACGGACCGAATCAACAAGGTCTATCAAGAGAAAGTAGATAAATGGAAAGAGATCTTGGGCTCGGGTGCAACCTCTAGCGTTGTTGCTATCGAAAAATTCGACGGCAACTTTATTGAGTTTGAGAACTCAAAAATAGCGCTCCTTAAAGACGTCCAAGGCGACACCGATGAAAACACGATGCTTTGGATTCCTGGGCAGAGGATTCTCATTGCCGGCGACGTTTTGTTCAACAACATGCATGTTTACACCGCAGAAACGGACAGTAAGGCTAGAAGGAAATGGTTGAACTCAATAAATAAAATCAGAGAATTGAAACCTTCGGTTGTTATCCCTGGACATAGCAAAGTGGGAGCTCCCCTTGACGCGAGTACCGCAGTAGATTTTACGGAAAACTATTTATTAGCTTTTGAAGAAGAGCTCAAAAAAGCCAAAGATCCGGACAGCTTTATCAACACCATGAAGGAAAGATTTCCATCCGCCGACCTCCTCTTGGCACTCGAACGGGGGGCGAAGGCTAATGTTAAACCCTCACAAACGAACTGACGATTCGGTAGACCGAGCCTTCGTCGCGGGATACGAAGGGTCAAATCAATCACCACGGGATGGATGCCAATGAAGAAGTACAAGATCGCTGTTCTGGACGATTACCAAAATGTGGCGCTTAAGAGCGCCGACTGGTCGGTGCTCCGCGATCGAGCGGAGATCACCGCATTTCAGAACCACCTCGCCGATCCGGACGCTGTCATCGAGCGGTTGCTGCCTTTTGACGTCGTTTGCGTCATGCGCGAGCGGACCCCGCTGCCCCGCAAGGTCATTGAGCGACTTCCCAATCTCAAGCTCATTGCCTCGACGGGATCGGGAAACGCGTCGATCGATCTCGCCGCCGCGGGCGATCATGGGATCGCAGTCGTTCACACGGGCTACAGGTCGGACCCGACGATCGAATTTACCTGGGCGCTGATCTTGGCCTCCGCGCGACACATCGTGACGGAAAGCAACTCCGTCCGATCCGGCGGCTGGCAGCAAACAGTGAGCACGGATCTCCGTGGAAAGACCCTGGGCGTTCTGGGACTTGGGCGAATCGGATCACAGGTCGCGCGGATTGGGAGCGCCTTTGGAATGAATCTGATTGCCTGGAGCCAGAACATGACGCCCGAGGCCGCCAAAGCCGCGGGCGCACTCCTGGTTTCCAAGGACCAGCTGTTCGGGCGGGCCGATATCCTGACGATCCATTTGGTGTTGAGCAGCCGGACGCGCGGTCTGGTGGGTCTCGCGCAACTGGAGAGAATGAAGCCAACGGCCCTGTTGATCAATGCCTCGCGCGGGCCGATCGTCGAAGAGGAAGCTTTGATCAGCGTGATGAAGAACAAGCAAATCGCCGGCGCGGCGATCGACGTATTCGACATTGAGCCGCTGCCTCCGGATCACCCTTTCCGGACGCTGGATAACGTACTGGCAACGCCGCATATCGGTTACGTATCGCACGGTCTTTACAAGACGTTCTACGAGGATACCGTCTCGAATATTCGGCAGTGGCTCGACACCCATTAGGGCGCGTCATCAAATTCAATGTCGGCGACATACATGCTCGGGGTAACGATGGAAAGATTCTGGAGGACTCATGAAAACACTGGTTGTTGGCGCGGGAGCACTGATTGGAATCATAGGAGCGCGTCTTCTGGCAGTAGGCGCTTCTGTCTCACTTGCAACCCGGAATGCCACGTCAGCGGAAGAGATCAAAGCCTCCAGCCTGCGCGTCACCGGCATCGGAGGTGATTTGTCTACCGAAGAGGGACGATCGGGAAGGCTACGACGGAATAAGGAGGTAAAACCTCTTGCTGCCTGTTACCCGCAAAGGCGCTCTGAGCCTACCCACAGTTGAGCCAGATCTCTGAGGTTGTGCTTATATGTACGCGTTACCAAGTATTTTTTCCCATCTTTTACACGCAGCCTGTACTCCCCCGTCGGTAAAGGTTGGATCTCCTCCACGGCCGAAATATTCACGACGACCGAGCGATGGATGCGAATAAAACCGTACGGTTTGAGCTTCTCCGCCATGGACGAGAGGGACTCGTGCACCAAATAGGGATTAGGTCGGTGTTGCAACGAAACGTAATTACCTTCGGCTTGCACGGCCAAGATGTCGGCTAAATCCAAGAGTAGGATGCTACCCTTTGCCTTGAACGCGATTCGTGGCGCCTGTCGTTTTGCTATAACCTCCAACTGCCGCAAGACTCGCATGAGGTTTGCAGCATCACCTCGGATTGCCGGAAGCAATGATGTATCTGCAGCTTCGCAGAACTCGTCCGCTGTCGGTTCAAGAATGTAATCCTGTCTACTCTTGGTGGAGCAAATCGTAGCTCCCCGCAGTGGGCTAGCCAAAACGTCCGCATTAGCGTGAGCACCTTGTTGGACAAACATCTCACGTGCAATGGCCTTCTGATACTGAATTTCACGGGCGCTCATGATGGAACCCCTTGCTCTCTCGTTTCGACTTCCTGGAACCCGAAGTGAGATGGACGAGTGCACTGCTTCTAGATGTAATGGTCCTACATAACCGGAGCAGCGAATCCGTCTGTGCACCTGCCCACGGGAACGACAAACACCTCGATAGGTTGAGCGCCTTTGAATTGTGGATTCAGCATCACCGGTGATTTCGGCAGATCGGCACGCCACGTCTTTCCTTCCAGGCCCGTAGGTTACTTTTGCCCAGTGCTCACTGCTGACGGAAAGCTGGATTGCGCGCCGAAATAACACTCAATGGATTGCAACTTTCCGTTCTTGATTCGGAGATACTCCACGTTCCGGAACGATTTACCGTCCTTGGTGTGGCAAAGATACTTCACAAAAGCATCCTCCGCGCCAGTGGTGACTCGCTCCAGGTCAAAATGTCCAATGAAATCGATCTGTGTTTCCCAGCAGCGCGTTTTGAAAGTGCTCTTGCTGATGTGGTCGTCGCCGGCCGCGCTTGTAAAGGTGAAGTTATCGGCGAGCAGGCTATCCACTGGGCCCCAGTCTTTCTTCTCCCAGGCTGCATACCACTTCCGGGCTACCTCCTCGTTCGTTAAGTTCTGCCCTCCCAATGCGCTGGCACTTGCCGATCCCGGCAGGCTCACGGCACCAACCAGCGCGCAGGCTCCCGTTGCGAGCAGATTTCTGCGCGACACTGCGATCCTTGTCATTGTTCGTTCCCCTTTTCATGATGTAGTTTGAAGCGCTTCGCCCAATCGCGATGCTGACTGTCCGAGCATACGTACCGGTTTGTATGTAACCGTGCCAAACTGCTCCTTGAGACGATGCGATCAACCTCGCTTGCCGATGCCCGGCGCGCGCAGGGACCGCAGCCAGCCCACGATGTTTCTGATCCCCGCTTTGATCACTTTAGGATCCTGAGCATTCTTTGCCACCGACGCATAGCCTTCGACCATCGCGATCAGTAAGCCGGCGGCGTCAGCGGGTTCCACGTCGCGGCGAACGCTTCCGTGGGTCTGGCCCTCTCGCAAAACGGAGGCAACGGCCTCCCGCCAGGCATCGAAGATCATCGCCAGGCGCTTCCGGAATCCCGCGTCAATTGGAGACATTTCCTGCGCCAGGTTGTTCAGTTGACAGCCGCCCCGTACATCCGCGGGCCGAACGGGTATACCTTGAACAGCGCCGATCAAAGCGTCGATAGGGTCCTTGCCGCTCTGTAGAGGGCGCACCCACTTGCCGCGGACGTCGGGGGCGATGACCTCATCGACGACGGCGTGTCCCAAGGCTTCCTTGCTGTCGAAGTGGTAGTAGAGAGCGCCCTTGGTGACCCCAGCTACGGCCAGAATGGTGTCCAGGCTGGCACTCTGGAAACCCGATCTGTAGATCTCCTGGGATGCCGCCTGCAGCAAGCGCTCCCGCGTGCGCTCGGAATCGTGCAGCCTGGTCGCTCTACGTTTCGGACTCTTGCGTACCGCCATCATACCAACCAGTATGTATGTTAAATAATCTGAAAGTCAATCACAATTGAGCGGCCTGACTTTTGGCTGCTGACGTTCTCGAATTTCATAACCTCTCGCCTATGTATGTGAAAAGTGGGAGAAACAGGCGCTTTAGCCGTTTTAGCATCGTCCCAGGAAGTTGTTAGTCCGCGACTCGTATTCGAACTCTGAAGTGCTGGGCTTGTTGTGTCACGTAATTCTTGTGAACGTGGAACAGCACCTGCTCCCTTAGTTCTGACTCAGCAGGAGTTTGTGAAGTTGTGAGGCAATTCTGCTCTCAATTGCACGCTAACTGTCCGAGCGCCGAGTGGTACCTGACGTAAATCGCCAGTCATCCCGGCACCACGACCTTCATGGGAGGAAAAAAGCGAAATGGATACGTTAAGGCGGTTGCGGAATTTCTGGATACCGGGAGTTGCGACGATTGTTCTGGGTAGCTTCAGCAATGCGTTCGCTCAACAGAGCTACAAAATTACCGATTTGGGCATCAACAACAGCAAGGACAACTTCAGCATGGCCATGGGCCTCAATAATCAGGGCTGGGCGGAGAACATGGACGGCACCGT
>Ga0210398_10002340_pt1 | contig 18597 bp, 18 predicted proteins | sample IncBWC4OmetaG_FD_161047 | JGI IMG/M metagenome (GOLD analysis project Ga0210398, IMG submission 161047) | Forest soil microbial communities from Barre Woods Harvard Forest LTER site, Petersham, Massachusetts, United States - Inc-BW-C-4-O | ecosystem: Environmental > Terrestrial > Soil >... | reverse complement strand
GACCTGCTGATCGCGGATTTTCGGCCCGTCGGCACGCAGTTGGCGCGGTGGGCCAGAGCGTTCGACCCGGGCCTGAGCATGCCGGACATTATTCAGGCATGCCGCAACGCGTGGACGGCGTGTGGGCTGCAGCCCCTGCTGGGCGAGCGGGTCATGCTCACGCCTTCGATCCTGGGCTACAGCCTGCTTTATCCCTACAGCGACAACTACCTGGACGGCGCGGTATCGAATGCGTCGAAGCTGCGCTTCAGCCGGCGCTTTCGCTCCCGGCTGGAAGGCGGCCCCATCGCGCCCGCGGATCAACGAGAAGCCGCCCTCTGGGCCATGGTCGATCTGATCGAAGAGCAATACCCACGCACACAGTTCCCTGCGGTCTTCGATTGCCTGCTGGCGATTCATCGAGCTCAGGAACACAGCATCGCGCAGGTTGGAAGGCTTTGCTCGGAGGCTGAGCTATTGCGGATGAGCTGCGCGAAAGGTGGCAGTTCCGTGCTGGCCGATGGCTGTCTCGCACATGGCTGGCTGAACACCGAGGAAAGCCATTTCTCGTTCGAGTGGGGTGTGCTGCTGCAGCTGGGAGACGATTTGCAGGACGTGCGCGAGGATATGAACCGCGGCTCGGTAACCCTGTTCTCCGGCCCGGCACGGCGGGGCGAGCGCCTCGACAACCGCGTGACGCAACTGCTCACCTTCAGCGAGCGCGTGGCTGCCAGGATGGAGGAGCTCCCGCACGGCTCGGCCACGCTGAAAGGCCTGCTGCGCATGAGCTGGCGCTCCCTCATCCTGATGGCCATCGCCGAGTCTCACCAGTTCTTCTCTCCGCAATTTCTCGAGGACACCGAGCGGCTCTCCCCCTTTCGCTTTGCCTTCCTGCGAGAACGACGCGAGAAGCTGGCGGCCCGTCAGGGCCTTTATGCGATGCTTTTCAATGCCTTCGTAGAGCCACTGGAAGACGAAGACGATCTGGTCATTCCTCTTCCGGCAATCCGGGCCGGGGCCGGGGCCGCAGCCTCCGCACTACCCATCGAGACTCCTGTTCTCTAGCCAGTCTCGGCCCGGACCCGCCGCCCTGGCCCTTCGGTTCGAATCTGCCTGCCTGAAACGGCCGGGCGCCCCTCCGCACAATTTACCGGACAGCGGTTCCGAGGAAAAATAGTGCCGGGCGCCGCCAAGTGAGGGTATAGTGTCACCTAGCCGAAAGGCCCACTCGCAGATTCCGGTCCATGTTCCCGGCGGCTACTCCCCGAATTTCCCGTGTTGCGCAGACAGCAGAAAGGGATTGGTGAAGTATGGCGTTTTGTGCGAAGTGTGGATCGTCGGTCACGGATGGCATCGCATTCTGCCCTAAATGTGGATCGCCCACCGGCCCGGTCGTCATGAGTTCTCCGGCGGCAGCGCCGGTAAGCGGCCCCATAGTCACTCCGATGGCCGCCTCTGGCACCAGCGGACTGGCCGAAAACGTCGCGGGCCTGCTGTGCTATGTGCTGGGCTGGCTGACCGGCCTCATCTTCCTGCTGATCGATAAGCGGCCGTTTGTCCGTTTCCACGCTGCGCAATCCATCGTGGTCTTCGGTGCCCTGTTCATCCTGCGGATGGTGTTCTGGTTCGGCTGGTTCGGCAGCTGGGGACTCTTCTCGCTGTGGACCATGCTCTCGGTGCTGTTGTCACTGGTAACCCTGGTCGCCTGGATTGTCCTCATGGTGATGGCCTACCAGGGCAAGATGTTCGAGGTGCCCGTGGCAGCCGGTATCGCGAAGAGCATCGCCGGAAGCGTCAAAGTCTAGCAACCGTCAAGCCCCTGGGTGAACCCTGCTGGACCAGAGGTGCGGCGGCTCCGCGACGCAATCAGCGCACTTCTGGCGAAAGATCACAGCGCTTCGGGCGGATTTGCTGCGGCGCGACACATGGCAAAAGAAAGGGTGAGGGTCATGGCAAGTTTTTGCACGAAATGTGGCACGCCCGTTACCGGAGACAACGCATTCTGCACTTCCTGCGGAGCGCCGGTGGGCGCCGGCGCTGCACCTTCTGCGCCGCCGGCCTACGCGGCTCCGGCGTCGACTGCCCCTGCCGCGGCGGCCTACACACCGGTTTACGCAACCGGGACGGCTGCACCAGCCAAAGGCGGCAGCAGCGCACTGAAGATCATCCTCATCATTGTCGCTGTTTTTGTCGGCCTGGGACTTCTGTCTGTCGCCGGCATCATGTTCGGCATCTGGCGGGTTTCGAAGGCGGTTCACGTCAGCAACAACGGCGGTGGAGTCACACTCACCACACCGTCGGGTACCCTCACGGCCGGCACTGGAGCCTCGGTGACTGCCGGCGATCTCGGAGTCGACATCTACCCGGGCGCGAACCAGCAGCAGAACGGCTCACTCCACATCACCACGCCGAAGGGCTCCGAGATCAGCGCCGTTTTCACGACCAATGATTCGATGACCCAGGTCGTCGATTTCTACAAAGGGAAGCTGGGAACCGGTGTCTCGGTATACCAAAGCAACAAAAGCGCGGTGCTGACTTCAACCAGCGCGGACAACAAGAGCAGCGTGATGGTGACCATCAGCACCGAAGGCAACCCGACACCGGGCGAGGGACAGACGAAGATCGCCATCATGCATACGACGAGCACCTAGTTGCGGACTGCAGGTCCTACGGTTCGCGGCTACTTCCGCTGCACTTGGGTTCCGCTCGCGAGCTTCAGGGTGAAAAGGCTCGCCGATGGATGATTGTTGTAGCGGATGTTGCTGTAGGTCACGGTGCGAGAGTCGCCTGTGGGCTGGTACATCACCTGCTTCAGCGAGATATCGCGGGCAGGATCAAGCCAGATCGTAATGTGCGAGACGCTGTTACGAATGTTGGCCTGCTTCGGCAACAGATCGAGTTTGGCGGTTTGAACTCCGTCCACGGTCTCCATGCCCTGGAAGCTTACCGTCCAGGTCGCGGATAAATCCCTGCTGGTGGCGCCGAAGCCGGTGGCCAGCAAGCTGTCGTATTCGCCGCGGTTCGCACCTGAGGTGAAGATGGTCTCCTGTTTCAGGGCTGGCTGGTAAAAGTCCAGCTCGCCGTTCTTGTAGAGAATGTCGCGCTCTGCAGGCTGGCCGTTATCGGTGAGGATCTTCGTGATCATCTCCAGCGAACCACCGATGCGCCGAAACGCGGTTTTGCCCGTCTGCATCTCGTGATCCTGCACCACTGCGGTGTAAAGGTCCGCGGTGATGTCCGCCTGCATGTCCTGGAATTTCGTCGACGAGGCATCCATCTGACTCAGGACCTTGTCCAGGTTTGCATCCTGTGCAATTGCCGCGGCCGCCGCCAGTAGAATCCCCAGTGCACTGAAAGCTCGTATCGGTTTCATGAATTCAGATACATCCCTCCCTGGTCTGCATGGTTAGGATGCATGTACCGCCCGCGATTTTGCTGTCAGCCGGCCCTGAATTGCGCATGGCGGACTTAGCGGTGTCCCCACACGCGCCACGCGATCACGCTGCCGCCGATTTCCTTCACTGCCTGTTTGCGGTCGACGACGATCGGACCCGAGGTCGCATTGATGGCGTTCGCCAGTTCCTGATCCGTGGGCTCGCCATTGTGGGCCTGAATGAGTTCGACGGGAACCTCGTAAATCATGCCGCCGGCAGGGTTGATCGAAGCGCGAATTTCATTGGCGGGCCAGTCGGGTTTGGGACGGTCTCCGTAGTTCACAAACCGAGGCGTAATGAAGATGAAAGCAAGGATCAGCGTGACCATTACGTCGTAGTGGACGCTGCCCCGTTCGTGGGTCCACCAGACATAACTCTTCAAAGTGCGTCCAACGCTCAAGACTCAGGCTCCTGCTCGCGGTTCGATGGTGCACCGCCCCATATAGGGTATCAGCGCGTCCGGGACGCGGACCGTTCCATCGGCCTGCTGATAGTTCTCGAGGATGGCCAGCCAGGTGCGGCCAACGGCGAGACCGCTCCCGTTCAGCGTATGGACCAGGGCGGTCTTGCCCTGCCCTTTCGGCTTGTAGCGAATGTTGGCGCGGCGCGCCTGGAAAGCTTCGAAATTCGAGCAGGACGAGATCTCCCGATAGAGATTCTGTCCCGGCAGCCAGACCTCCAGGTCGAATGTCTTCGCGGAACTAAACCCCGTATCGCCGCTGCACAGCAGCATCCGCCGGTACGGCAGATTCAATTTCTCCAGAATGTCTTCGGCATGGCGGGTCAGCTTCTCGTGCTCGTCGTTGCTTTCTTCCGGGCGTGTGAACTTGACCAGCTCGACCTTCTGAAACTGATGCTGCCGAATGATGCCCCGGACATCTTTGCCATAGGAGCCCGCCTCGGAACGGAAGCACGGCGTGTAGGCCGTCAGGTATACGGGCAGCTTCGCCTCGTCGAGGGTCTCGTCGCGATAAAGGTTCGTCACCGGCACCTCGGCGGTGGGGATCAGCCAGTGATCGTTGTCGCGATACTGCCCCGGCTCGAATCCCTCGGCATCGGCGCAGCGAAACAGGTCTTCGGCGAACTTCGGCAGCTGGCCCGTGCCGAACAGCGATTTGCTGTTCACCATGAACGGCGGCAGAACCTCGGTATACCCGTGCTCGCGCGTGTGCACGTCCAGCATGAACGCAATCAGGGCGCGCTCCAGCCGGGCCCCATCGCCCCAGTACACCGCGAACCGCGCGCCGGAGATCTTCGCTGAGCGCTCCAGGTCGAGAATACCGAGCTGCGCCCCCAGCTCCCAGTGCGGTTTCGGCGGAAAACTGAATTCCGGAATCGTCCCCCAGCGCTTCACCTCGACGTTGCTGCGCTCATCGGCCCCCACCGGGACTTCATCGCGCGTGAGATTCGGGATGCGCGTCAGAATGGCCCGCAATCTCTCCTCGGATTCACCCGCCGCCGCCGCCAGCTCGTCCATGCGCGCTTTCAGGGCGCGCGTTTCTTCCATCACAGCCGTGGCGTCCTGGCCGGCCCGCTTCAAACCGGCGACATCTTCCGACAGCTTGTTCCGTTTCGCCTTCAGCTGTTCAGCTTCCGTGATGCGCTCGCGACGGTGCTGATCCAGCTCCCGAAAATCCCCCAGCAGCGCGGCCGGATCCTGCCCGCGTTCACGCAGCTTTTTCTCCACCAACTCCAGATTGGTCCGCACAAAACCCAGATCGAGCATAGGTATTCAGACTATCAGCGCCGGCAAGTCAGTCCAGCCGCACCAGCCAGGCTTCGCCTTCGGCCGGCTGCAGGGATTGGGCGATGCTCATCGCCAGCGCCCGGTCGTCGTTCTGCGGCCGGATGCGCACCCAGTAGCCGGTGGGTCCCGCGAACTCGATCACATTCGCCGTGCGGTATTCGCGCTCCAGCTCCGACTGCAGCCGCAGGGCAGCCCCCTGATGCGAAAACGCCCCGACCTGCACGCACCAGCGGCCGCCCTCGTCCATCGGCTTGGGCGTGCTGAAGACATCGATGCGCACCTCGCCCGTGCCCGCCCGCCAAAGGCCGACGGCCTTCGCCGCACCGATGGAGAGATCGAGCACGCGTCCCGCGACAAACGGCCCGCGGTCGGTAACGCGCATCACCGCCGACTGGCCTGTCTTCACGTTCGTCACCCGGATCAGCGAGCCCATCGGCAGCGTGCGGTGCGCCGCCGAGATTCCGTTCTCGTCGTAGACCGTGCCATTGGCGCCCACACGGTTGTGATACGGCGGCCCATACCAGCTGGCGACGCCGCTCTCGGAGTAGATGGGCCTATGCGTATCGACAAACTGTTCATCTCCCGTGAGCGATGGAACCGGAGATGCGACAGGAGAAGTTGTCGCCGGCTCAGGCACCGGTGCCGGCGTAACCGCTGGCGGAGGTGGCGGCGCAGAGGCGACCGGCTGCTTGTGCGAGCAGCCTGCGATGAACAGCAGACTCGCGGTGAGGGCCAGCGGCAGGCCGAGATCAAATACCCAGGATGGTTTGTGCGGAAGGGGGAGGATTCTGCGCATGATCGCCCAGGCTCAGGCCTTCCTGCTGCGCTCGAGGTGATCGGCCAGCCGTGCCAGCTGCTCCGCGGCGATGCGCAACGCCTTCGTGGAGTTTTCGCGTACCTCAGGCACCACACGGTCGTTCAGATAAGTGATGACCCGCTTGACATCGTCCTCGAGGCGGTCGCTGCACCCCCCGAAATGTTCGTCCATCTTGCGGCCGAGGTTCTCGAAGCGGCCGCTGGTTTGCTCATCCATCTCCCAACTCCTCGCCAGACTGTGGCTGCATTCAGTATTGCGATGCAGGATGCAGCGGTCAATTGTTCAGGTACCCGCTTTGTCGCTTTCCAGTAACACCTGACACTGAGGACGCATCTCAAGAAGGCAAGAGTCCTCCTCCAGGGGGATGAACGACGGGAGCCCTCTGAAAAAAATTTCCCCAATCTGCCTGGTTTTGGCATTCGCATTTATTCCGATCATTGACGCCTCAGCCGCGCGTGCGCAGAGCGCCGCGCTCCTTCCCGATGCGCCTTGGCCGCACGTAGCGCTGGCGGCCGCGGAGGGCGCGGCGAGCCATCCGGCGGCAGCAGCCGCACGTTCCCCGCGGGATCAGCAGCAAACGCCGGCTAAACCCGATCCCCTCGAACCTCCCGCCCAGGCGGACCCCCAGGCAGCCAGCCCCATCGCGCAGGCTCCTTTTGAGAAGCGGAAGTGGGCGCAGTATGTCGACCCGGGCGAACACATCCCGGCGCTCTATCCGGAGGACAAATGGGTTTTCTGGCTGCATGAAGAGGCCCGCGTCTCCTCGGCTTTCCCGGCGGTTATCTCGGCGGGATATGGCCAGCTGACCGGCACGCCCGCTTATGGCAGCGACAGCGGCGCCTTTGGCGATCGCCTGGCGGCGGCGTTCGTGCGACAGGCTACGATGCGATTCTTCTGCAGCAGCCTCTTCCCGGTTGTCACCGAGGAGGACCCTCGCTACTTCCGGAAGGCATCGGGCAGTTATCTGAGCCGCGCGCGATGGGCCGCCGAGCGAGCCTTCATCACACAAAGGGATAGCGGCCACCACGGCTTCAATTTCTCTGATATCGTCGGCCATCTGGCGGCTTCGGCCCTTACCCCAGCCTATTATCCGAGCAAAAGCCGCAGCGTCCACGTCGTGATGCAAACCTGGGGAACCTCGATCGCCGGGGCGGCCGGGAATAATCTTTTTCTCGAATTCGTGCCCGACGCCCTCAACGCATGGCATAACCGTAAACATGCAGATTCGTCTGGAATGCCGTGACGTTCGTCTGTAACCTCAGACAGTAGTGGGCGGCCAACAGGCTTGCCGTGCCGTAACTGGGAGGAACATCCAGCACGCAATGTTGTCGGGCAGACTGCCACGGTGCCGGAGAAGACAGGGCGGCTCAGGAACAATTCCGCGACGGCGCCGCCTGCTGAAATGGGCCTGCCACGTTTTGCTGGCGTCGGCGGCCATGGGAGTCGGTTGGGCCCAAACCGACCTGCCCGATGCACCCTCACCGCACGAGGTAACAACGGCAGCTTCCCTGGAAGAGACTCCGTTCCCTTTCGCAGCGGTCGCGCCCAGGGGTGATCCGGCACTCGGCCAGGAGACGTTCCCTCCTGAGCCACGGCCGCTGCCCGGCCTGAGCATGCCCGGGCTTCGACCGACCTATGTGCCGCTGCCGCGCTGGTGTATTGCCCAGGCCTGCACGGAGACAGCGCCCTCGCTCGCCTGTTGCCAAACGGGCACCGATATCTTTGATAATTATCTGAGGCACAATGCCGTCCACATCTATTCACCGCGCGAGCTGGGCATCATCGCCGTTCACGGCGTCATCGATCCCTTCAACCTGCTCACGATCGGTGGTACATCCTTTCTCTCGGTGGTATCGGACTCCCACTCGCAATACGGCCCCGGCGTGAAGGGTTGGGCCAAGCTGAGTGGTGTGACATTGACCGAAGATATGACCGGTGAATTTGTAGGGACCTTTCTGATTCCCTCTATCGATCATCAGGACCCGCACTATCACCGCATGCCCAACGCATCGCTCATGCGGCGCATCCTGCATGCCGCCTATCAGCCCTTCTGGACCACCAGCGACACCGGCAAAGGCATAATCAATTACTCGACCTTTGCCGGTTCCATCATCGATGAGGCAGTCGACGTCAGCTATGTTCCCTACCAGAAAGTCGGTTGGGGCCCTGGCGCAGAGCGGATTGCCAGCGGCTGGGCCAGCGATCCCATCGGAAACTACGTGACCGAGTTTCTGCCCGATGTGGCCAGCCACATCAATATCAACGTCATCTTCATTCAGCGATTGATCAACCGCGTCGCGGTCGAAGATGGAGGCGCCCCACCCTAGCGCCGAACCTCAGCATCCGTCACTGTGATTGCGCAAAGTACTTCGGTTGGCTGCCGGGCCTCCACGGATCATAGTGAGCGGCAAATTCGGCGCGCTCCTCCGTCGATGGATGACTGTAAGTCCAGAATTCCACCAGACGATTCGGCGCCGGGTCATCGAGCCAAACCAAAGCATCGCTGCAGAAAGAGCTGACTGTGACCGCCTGCGCATCCGGCACGAGGCCGTGAATGACTTCCTGACCGTAAACATCGGCCTGATGCTCGATAGAGCGACTGATGCCGTTCGCGATAGGCTGGGACAGAAAACTCAACACCGTCGCCAGCAATAAAACCAGGCCCAGCGATGACCAGCCCTCCGTTGCGTCGATTCCCCAGCGCGTTCCGCGTGTGCGCACCAGCCAGCGCAGCACGCGATGCGCGAACCAATAGAAGACGAAAATCACCACCGCCGACCACGCCAAACCTTTCGCAACATGATGCAGCACGTAATGCCCCTGCTCATGCCCATAGGTAAAGAGGATTTCGTTCGGGCTTTCGATCTTGATGGTCGTATCCCAGACCACGATGCGCTTCGAGGCGCCCAGCCCGGTGACGTACGCATTCGCTCCCGTGAATCTTCGGCTCGCGTCCATCAGAAAAATGCGATCGGGGGGAATGTCCAGACCGCCGCGCGCGGCGACCCGCTCCAACTGCGCAACCAGCGCAGGATTCGTTTGGTCGAGCGGCGTGAAGTGATTGAAGAGCGGATCGATGACCAGCGGGGCGGCAAAGGTGAGGACAACTTCCGCGGCCACAGTAAAAACCCAGAAGCCGACCCACCAGCCGCGCGGGAATCGTCGCATCAGCGCATACAAAATGCCCAACACAACCACCCCCAGCAGCAGCGTCAGCGCCGTGGACTTCAGCCAGTCGAGCCACCACGCCAGCCAGCTCTCCACCGAGAGACCAAAGCGCAGGCTGACGTGATGCCCCAGCATCGAGGCAGGCAGTTCGAGTGCGATAAGGATCAGCACCCAGAGCGGTACCACAATGAGGCCCTGGATCCATGCGCGCCTCGCAACTCGCTCCGCGATGCGCGCCACGCCGGCGCCGGTATGCAGACGTACCAGCATCCAAAACATGATGACGAGCCAGGCAGTCCCGCCGAAGTAAAGTGCCGCGCGCCAGTGGCCCAGGGAGATCGCCTCCGCGAGCTTCGCGGGAGGAAGCGGGCAGAGCGGCTTCGCGGCGAACGCCAGAAAGACAGCGCTACAGATTGAAGAGCTCCCTGAGTCGGCGCGTTTGCGCGCGGCTCACCGGAATTTCGGTTTGCTTCTTATCGGCCATGCGCAGCTGGTAGCTCGACTTGAACCACGGAACTACCTCGCGGATGTGGTTGATGTTCACAAGATAGGAGCGATGTGCGCGCCAGAAGACCGCGGGATCCAGCAGCTCGAAAAGCTCCTCCAGCGTGCGGCACTTCGATTGGCCCTCGATGGTGGGCGTCACGACGGAAATAACACCGTCATCGATGGACGCGAAGCAAATATCTTTCTGGTCGATGAGCAGCAGCCGGCTGCCCGCCTGCAGTACAATCTTGCCGCTGTGCGGCTTGGGCGCCTGGTGCTGTTCGATCAGCTTCAGCAGTGTGTCGACCCTGAGGTCGGAGTGCGCCGACTTCGCTTCGCCGCTCTGCCCGGCCTCCTGCAAACGCTGGCGCGCGCGTTCTACCGCCTGCAGAACGCGGTCGCGATCGAACGGCTTCAGCAGATAATCGATCGCATTCACATCGAAGGCGCGTACCGCATACTGATCGAAGGCGGTGGCGAAGATGATCTGCGGCAGCTGTTTGCCTTCACCCAGCTCCAGCAGTTTTTTCAGAACGGCGAACCCGTCCAGCCCCGGCATCTGCACATCGAGAAAAACCACGTCGGGATGGTGCGTGCGGATGAGATCGACGGCTTCCACCCCGTTCTTTCCTTCCCCAAGCACATCGACGCTGCCGGTCGTATCGAGGAGGTATTTCAGTTCCTCCCGTGCCAATTCTTCATCATCGACGATCAGGGCGGTCATGGACATAATCTGCTCACGCAATTCCAGAGTACAGGAGCCGCGTGGCGCAGGAGGCAAGGGAGTCGGTTCGAGCAGGGCTCCCGCTTGCGCGGCAAGCCGGACGGAAACCTGATCGCAGAGGCCGTGACCTTACTGCACCGGCGCCAGAATGTCCCCCAGCCGATCCGGCGTCCCGTCGACGCGCTCCAGGTGCGGAATCCGCAGCCCGCCGTGATAATCCAGCGCCACCGACTTCACCTGATCGCGATCCTTCACCAACACCGTGATCGGATCCGATCCCTTCTCCGCCTTCCGGATCGCATCCCGCAGCTTGTCGGCTGTATACACCTCGCCGTCCACCGCGAGTAACTGCATGCCCGGCGCAATCCCGGCCTTAAACGCCACCCCATCCCACCACACATTGCTGAGTATCCCGTCACCCATCACACTGAACCCCACCGACGTCGCGAAGCTCGTCCCAAACCGCGGATTCTCCCCGCCACGCCTCTCATAGGCCGGAATCGTGTCGTTGTAGACCAGCTTGTAGCCACCCTGCGTGAAGCCGTTCTCCGGCACCTCCGGGTGCAGTTCGTACACGCGGGTACGCAGGAAGGTCGTCCAGTCGTAAGGCTGCACCTGATTCAGCGCCGCCACGATATCTTCAAACGTGTAAGTGTCCGTCACATAGCTGCCGTTCTTCACGCCAAAGAAAAGCTTCGCAAAATCGTCCAGCGACTTCTTCCCGCCGCTCAATTCGCGGATCTTCGTATCGGCATCCAGCCAGATCAGCTGCCCTTCGGTGTAGTAGTCTTCCGGACGCTGCCAGCTGACCCAGCCCACCGGCCTGCGCTGCGAGACCGTCGGCTGATTCGTCGTGTCCACCAGCGGCCGCCAGTCACGCCCCTTGCTTGCCTCAAAGCCCGCCGCCACGCCCGCCAGGGTGTCGCGCGCGGATTCATCCGTCACCAGGCCGGACCGCGCTGTCAGCACCAGGCCCCAGTACTGCGTCAGGCCCTCATACACCCACAGCAGATCGTCGCGCATCGGGACATTGAAATTCGGCGTCCACAAGTCCGCCGGCCTCCTGAATTTCCCATTCCATGAATGCGTGTACTCATGCCCCAGCAGATCGCGCCCGCGCGCGCCCGCGGCCCAGTCCGTGAAGTAGTTCGCCCGCGTTCCATCCTCGCTCGACTGGTGATGCTCCAGCCCCTCGCCGCCCACCACGTCCGTCAGCATGAACAGAAAATCGTAGTGATCGTAGTGGTGCGACGCGAACAGCTTCTGTGCCTGGATCGCCAGGTTCTTGTGATCCTGCAACTCCTCCGGCGTAATCTCCAGGTCCTTCGCCTCATCGGCAACCACATCCAGGAACACGGGATTGTCCGGCCCCGTCGATAGATCGACTCGCTTGAAATACTCCCCGGCGATCAGCGGCGAATCCACCAGCGTGTTCAGGGTCGTTTCTTTGAAGTGAACCGTGTCACCATCCTGCGATGCCGTCTCCAGAGACGTCGCATACTTCCAGCCCTGCGGCAGCACGATGTTCGGCTGCAAGTGAATGTCACGCGAAAAATGTCCCGCCGGATACAGCACCACCGTATTCCACGAGAGATCCGCGAGCTCATGCGAAATCGTCACCCGCCCCTCCTGCGGACGAATCGGCGACAGATAATCGAAGTCCACATCCAGCGATGTCACGCCCTTCGGCACCTGGAGGTGAAATGCGTAGACGTCCACCGGATCGCGCACCCACGGAATGTCCTTGCCATCCCCCTTCACGAACAGCCCCGCCACCTTCTCAATTGGCCCCGTCGGCGAATGGTTCCCGGGAATCCATTGCGGATACAACAGCGTCAGTTCGCCCACCCTTACCGGAATCGTCTCTTGGACTTTCACCACACGATCCGTCGTGTTCGTCAGATTCACATCGAGCGTAATCGTGCCCGGATACGGCGTGTCCACCGGCGCCACAATCGGCGGCGGCATCGGCACCGGCTGCGGTCCAGCCGAACCCTGCGCAAAAACATTGGTGGCGAGAGTAAGAACAGCAACCGTCAGGCAGCAACCACGCTTCATGAGCGATCTCCAGCAATTCTTCGAGCTTTCCCGGACATTGCGACAAATTCTACAGCACATTGAAGCGGTTCTCTGTTGCCCGCGGCTGTCGTCTGTTTTTCTGCACCCTGTTCCCCGCACCCTGTACCCTGTTGTTCGTGCCTTCCCGCCGCGCATTTCTCAAATCCACCGCAGCCGCATCGGTCGCCGCCACTCTCCCCTCGCCGCTGGCTCCGACAGTGAGCGCCCCTCGCAAAAATCGCATCCACCAGTCCGTCTGCCGCTGGTGCTACAAAGACACCCTGCTCGACCAGCTCTGTCAGTGGGCCCTCCAGCTCGGACTCAAAGGCGTCGACCTGCTTGAAGTCCCCGAATTCGAGATTCCCCGGCGGTACGGGCTTCTCTGCACCATGGGCTACGCCGGCGGAGGCACCATCCCCGACGCCCTCAACCGCCCGGAAAACCACGCCGCCATCGAGGCTGCCTTCCGAAAAAACATCCCTCTCGCGGCAAAAGCCGGCGTCCCCAACGTCATCACGTTTGCAGGAAGCCGCCGCGGCATGTCCGACGACGAAGGCGCGCGCAACACCATCGCCGGCCTTAATCGCCTGAAGAAAATCGCCGAAGACAACGGCGTCACCATCTGTCTGGAACTGCTGAACAGCAAGGTCAACCATCCCGACTATATGGCCGACCACACTGCCTGGGGGGCGCGCGTCATGCACGAGGTCAACTCGCCGCGCGTCAAGCTGCTCTACGACATCTACCACATGCAGATTATGGAAGGAGATTTGATCGATACCATCCGCCAGAACATCGGCGTCCTCGGCCACTTTCATACCGGAGGCGTCCCCGGCCGTCACGAGCTCGACGCCACCCAGGAAATTCAATACATTGCCGTCATGCAAGCCATCGCGGCCTCAGGGTTCACCGGCTACGTCGCCCACGAATTCCTGCCGACCCGCGACCCCCTCACCAGCCTCCGCCAGGCCGTCGAACTCTGCGACGTCTAGCTCCGCTGCGACTCGCGCTCGCGAAGCTTCTCCAAAATTCCCGCACGTTCCTGCGGAATGAAGATGAAGTTGTTGACGTAAGGACGATCATCCCGCAGTGGCCGGGCCTGCAGCTGATCGATCTCGTCTCTCCGCACAGGAACCAGCGACTCTCCCGCCAGCCGCCAGGAAGAGTATCCCTGCCCTGCCAGCAAGTCCTCGACTTCTTCAAACGCCGTCGTATTGTGGCGCCGTTCGATCTCAATCAGCAACACCGGCTTTTGCGTCGCGATCAGCCGGGTCGCTCCCCGCAGCACCGAGGGCTCGTGTCCTTCGACATCGATTTTCATAAAGGCAATGTTGTCCAGATTCAGATCGTCGAGCGGGCACACCTTCACTGTGCGCCCCACGACAGCCTTGATCCCCGGGTTGTCGTTGAGCCGGTTCTTCGGCTCGATCGTCCCCACCCCTTCGTTGCCGGGATCGAAGCGCATCGTAGCCTCGCCGCAGTGGTCCGACAGAGCGATATCGTGGACCACCCAGTTCTTCCGTCGGACTCGCGCCAACTGGCCCAGGCAAATCGGGTTCGGCTCGAACACGTGAACCACCTTCACCAGCCGGGAAAGGTAGTACGCATATAAACCGGTATTGCCCCCAATATCGACAGCGTTCGCATCGCGTCGGACCAGCTGTGGCAGCAGCCAGTATTCCTTCTCAAAATGCCGATTGCGTCGCGCAATCTCCAGAGAGAGCCATGCCCTCGGGGCAACTCGGCTCCCGACCCTGGCCACCTCGGCTTTCCAGCTCATCGCACTCCTGTGATCCGGGTTTCGTCGGCGCCAGGTCGTTCGGCCCGTCGGCTGTTCTCGCTGAAAGGTGCTCGCCGCCAGGCGCGCACGCTCAAACGGCGTCTACTGAGCAGCTCTCTGCGCCTTTTCCCGCTCGAAAAACCGCTCCATAAACTTTGTGTCGAATTCCCCGCGCTGGAATTCCTCATCCCGGAAAATCCTCTGATGCAGCGGAATCGTCGTGTGAATTCCCTCGACGATGAACATCTCCAGCGCCCGCCGCATCCGCGCCATCGCCTCTTCGCGATCCGCGCCGTGCGCAATCACCTTCGCGATCAGTGAATCGTAGTACGGCGGCACCACACCCTCCGCATATTGCGCGGTATCCACGCGAATCCCATTCCCGCCTGGTACATTGAACGCCGTAATCTTTCCCGCCGACGGCGTGAACTTCTCCGGATGCTCCGCGTTCACGCGGCATTCGATGGCGTGCCCGCGCATCGGTATGCTCTCCGGAACGATGCTCGACAGCTTCTCACCCATCGCGATCTTCAACTGCGCTTTGACCAGATCGATTCCCGTGATCATTTCCGTCACCGGATGTTCCACCTGAATCCGCGTGTTCATCTCGATGAAGTACAGTTTCCCGTCTTCATCCATCAGAAATTCAATCGTCCCTGCGTTCTGATACCCAACGCCTTCCAGGCACCGCTTCAGTGTTTTCCCAATCTCCTCGCGCATCTTCGGCGTTACCTGCAGCGAAGGCGCCTCTTCGATCAGCTTCTGGTGTCGCCTCTGGATCGAACATTCGCGTTCGCCCAGCGACATCGCCGTTCCATGCTCGTCAGCCAGGATTTGAAATTCGATGTGCCGTGGCCGCTCGATAAACTTCTCCATGTAGAGATCGCCGTTGCCAAACGCATTCGCCGCCTCGCTCTGCGCCGCCTGAAACAGCCCAGGCAGTTCCTCCGGCGTCCGCACCACCCGCATGCCACGCCCGCCGCCGCCCGCCGAAGCTTTCAGGATCACGGGATACCCAATCGACTGCGCCCACTCCAGCCCCTCGCCCTCACTCTGGATTACGCCCTCCGATCCCGGCAGGATCGGCACCTTGGCCCGCTTCATCGCCTGGCGGGCCTTCTCCTTCTCACCCATCAGCCGCGTCACTTCCGGCGGCGGGCCAATAAACTTGATGTTCGACGCGCGGCATACTTCGGCAAAATTGGCGTTCTCGCTCAGCAATCCGTAGCCAGGATGGATCGCGTCGACGTCCGCGATTTCCGCAGCGCTGATCACAGCGGGGACGTTCAGATAGCTCTCTGCCGAGCGCGGCGGCCCAATGCAAATGGCCTCGTCGGCAAAGCGGGCATGCAGCGAGTGCCGGTCCGCCTCGCTGTAAATGGCAACAGTGCGAAGGCCCATTTCCTTGCAGGCACAAATCACGCGCAGCGCGATTTCGCCGCGATTGGCGATCAGAACTTTACGCATGATTATCGGGGGCGCACCGCAAACAGCGCCTGGCCATATTCCACCGGCTGGCCGTTCTGCACAAGCCGCTTCACGATCTCGCCGGCGGCATCGCTCTCAATCTCATTCATCAGCTTCATCGCTTCCACAATACAAAGCACCTGCCCGATCTCTACCGGATCGCCGATCTTCACAAACGCCGGCGACCCCGGCGACGGCGACTCATAAAACGTTCCGACAATCGGGGACTTCACGATATGCAGCGAAGCCTCCTCCTCGACTTGCGCAGCCGCCGCCTCTGCGCTCGCGGTAGCGGCGGCCTGTGCCGCTGGCGTGACTCCGGGCGATGGAGCCGCTGCAGTCGCGGCAGGGGTTTGCGTGCTCAGCGCCCGCGCCAAACCCGCCAGATCCGTTCCGCCCTCCTGCGCAAACTTGATGCGGATCTTCAGTTCGCCGCGCTCAAGATCGAACTCGCCAATCTTATTTTCCTTCAGGAACTCGATCAGTTCCTTCAGCTCTTGGATCTCTTCCGCTTTCATCGTTTGCTCTCGCGCGGCCCCCAAATCGCTACAGCTCAATCCAGCCCTTTGTCACCGGTGTCAGAATCCGATTTCCCGTCTTCGTCACCACAACCATGTCCTCGATCCGTATTCCGAACTTCCCCGGCAGGTAAACGCCTGGCTCGATCGTGATCACTATCCCGGGTTCCAGCTGCATCTCCTGCCCCGCCGCCACCCGCGGTTGCTCATGAATCTCCAGCCCTACGCCGTGTCCGGTCGAATGCGTAAAGTACTTCCCCAGCCTTGCCTTGCGCAGAACCCTGCGTGCTGCCTCATCGACCTCGCCACACGTTGCCCCAGGCTTCGCCGCGGCGACCGCAGATTCCTGCGCCTCGAGCACCGCTTCGTACGCGGCGCGCTCCTCTCCGCTCGCACGGCCCACGTGCACGGTGCGCGTCATATCGGAGCAATAACCATTGAGGATAACACCGAAGTCCAGCGTTACGAATCCCTTGCGCGGCAGCTGGGCCTCCGTCGCGCGCCCGTGCGGAAGTGCCGACCGCGCACCCGACGCGATAATCGTCTCGAACGACATCCCCTCCGCGCCGCGCTTTCTTGCCCGGAACTCCAACTCCGCCGCCAGCGCCACTTCCGTCACTCCGCCTTCGATGCGCGGCAAAATGCCCTCGAACAATTCGCACCCCAGCCTGGCCGCACGGCTCATCAGCGCCAGCTCGCGCTCGTCCTTCACCATGCGCAACGCCGATGCCAGAGGCGTTTCCAGCGCAACAAAAAATCCCCGGCGCTTCTTCGCCCCTACTCCCGAGCGCATCAGCCCCAGTTCCGCCACCGCCGTGTGCTGCGGATCGAACCACGCTTTCTTTGCCATCGTGTCCAGCAGCGCGCAGCACTCGCGCAATGCTGACTGCTTTGCGATCGTCACCCGTGCGCCGTGCGTCTCCTCCCGCGCCTGCGTCGTATAGCGTCCGTCGGTAAACAACACCGCCGTCTTCGCCGTCACCGCCAGCGCTGCATTCGATCCCGTAAACCCGCACAGCCACCGCACGTCCGGTAGGTGCGTCAACAGCAGCGCTTCGATGCCTTGCTCAGCCATCGCGCGCCGTACCGCTCCCCAGCGCCCGGCAAATTGGTTCCGCTCATTGGGCATCAGCCTCGATACTAATTTCTCCTTGCCGATTCCCCAACCTGTTCAACACTTCAAATGGGGGGGAACCGTCGCAGTTACCAGCTCCGTGGTAACCCGATACCCCGGATCGATGAATGCCGGCACCAATCCTCGGCGCTATACTCAGCACGCACTCCCAGGAGATCCACCCAATGAACGCCCTGCGTAATATTGCTTCCTGCTCTGGCCTTCTTCTCGCTACCCTCATCGCCGCATCCGCACAGACACCCGGCACCATCCTCCATGCTCCTGAAGCCTCCAAACTCCTCCCCGATGCGGTCTTCTACGCAGGTAAAACCGCCAATACTCAGCTCCGCAATTCCGCCGGCATCCATTACGCCGACGATCATTACGTGCTCGCCGTCCTCGTCGACACATCCGGCTACTCCAGCGCCGTTCAGGAAAAATACCAGGGCTATCTCCTCACCGAAGTCCCGCTTCAGTTCGGGGACCAACCGCTTCCGCCCGGCGCCTACGGCATCGGCTTTGTCGGCGATCATTTCGCTGTCATGGACATCGGCAACCATGATCTGCTGCAGGCGCTCTCCGTCCACGACGATCAAATGCAGCGCCCCGTGCCCCTGCAGATCCTCGGCCCCTGGCCGCTCCAAACGGATTCTCATAGCTCGTCTGGCACGTACCGCCTCTGTTTCGGCCGCAATTGCGCCGACTTCCGCCGGGCAAAATAGTGAGCTGAAACGAATTCCGCTCCAGTTCCATCTAACCAGCAGGTGAATGGAAGTAGTTCTGCTTCCGGCCGGCTCCGCTGAGGCGCCGCGTGTTTTTCCGGAAGCGCCATTCCCTGCAAAAGAGGAACTATGAGCAAAATATCCAGATCCTTCGCAATTCTCCTTACGGGGCTTCTCGCCATCGCCCCCCTCGCCTTCTCTCAAAACGAAGGTCAGGGCCAGGGTCAGGCCGTCGTCACCGTGCTGCCGAAGCAGGACAAGATCCCCGAGTCCAGCGTCTCTCCGCAAAGCGTTCAGGCCGAAGTCAACGGCAAGCAGGCCCAGATCACCAACTGGCAGGCTCTCCGCGGCTCACATGCCGGCGTCGAGCTGGTTCTGCTCATCGATGATGGAGCTCGCGCCAGTCTCGGTCGCGAGTTCGACGACATCCGCCAGTTTGTCCAGACCCTCCCCCCCCACGTTAAGGTCTCCCTCGCCTACATGCAGAACGGCCGTGCCGTACTGGCCGCTCCCTTGACCGCCGACCACGCGAAAGCCGTCCAGGAACTCCACCTGCCTCTGGCCGCGCCCGGCTACAGCGCCA
>Ga0210398_10002339_pt1 | contig 18597 bp, 12 predicted proteins | sample IncBWC4OmetaG_FD_161047 | JGI IMG/M metagenome (GOLD analysis project Ga0210398, IMG submission 161047) | Forest soil microbial communities from Barre Woods Harvard Forest LTER site, Petersham, Massachusetts, United States - Inc-BW-C-4-O | ecosystem: Environmental > Terrestrial > Soil >... | reverse complement strand
GCTGCGCCAACCGTATGCCATCGTGCGCGCACCCGAGGCGCTGCTCGACGACGAGCAACTCGACGCACGCGGTTTTTTCGCCGAAGTCGAGCATCCGGAGCTCGGCCGCAGCTTCCTCTATCCCGGTGCGCCGTATCTCTTTAATGACACCCCGTGGCGTGCGTATCGCCGACCGCCGTTGCTCGGCGAGCATACCGGTGAGATTTTGCGCGATGAGTTGCAAATCGATTCCGATGAGATGGCGGCGTTGCGTGCCGAGGGCGTTATCTGATGGCGACCAAACCTCTACCGCTCGCGGGCGTGCGCGTGCTCGATTTCACCTGGGTTGTCGCCGGCCCGGTCGCGACGCGAATCCTCGCCGATCATGGCGCCGAGGTGGTGAAAATCGAGCGCAAGTTGCCGTCGATGATCGGCGATCGCAAGCGCGGCCTGCAATGCGATCTCCATCGCGACAAATTGTCGGTCGCGCTCAACATGGCACATCCCGACGGCCTCGCACTCGCGCGCAAGCTTGCGATGAAGAGCGACCTCGTGATGGACAACTTCTCCGCCCGCGTCATGCAAGCGTGGGGGATGGACTACACGAGCCTCGCGAAAATCAAACCCGACATCATTTGCATCAGTATGTCGGGGCTGGGGCATACCGGGCCGCGCGCGAGCTATGTCAGCTATGGTCCCACGCTGCAGGCGCTCGGCGGCTACACCCAGTTGATGGCCGAGGAGACGGGCGAGCCGGCCGGGTACGGCTATTCGTACGCCGACATGGCGGGCGGTTACACCGGCGCGCTCGCCGCGCTGATCGCCCTTTACCACAAGCGGCGCACCGGGGAGGGGCAGTTCGTCGACCTCTCGCAGTTCGAGGCGGTTGTCAGCGTGGTCGGTCCGGCGCTGCTCGATATCGCGGTGAACGAGCGCGAGCAGCAAGCGCCTCTTTACAACTCGCAGGAAGGTCCCGCCGCTCCACATGGAGTCTACCGATGCGGGCCGCTCGGCGACGATGACGATCGATGGGTTGCCATCTCGGTTCGCACGCAGGGTGAATGGGAGCGGTTGGTGAAGGCAATCGGCGCACCAGCGTGGACCTCGGATGCGAAATTCCACACGCTCTACTTGCGGACGAAAAATCATACCGAACTGAATGCCAATCTCTCGCAATGGACGCGCCAGCATGGCGCCGAAGATGCAATGATGATTTTGCAGTGCGCGAAAATCGCGGCGGGAATCGTATCGAATGGCGCCGACATTTGCGCGCGCGATCCGCAACTCAAAGAGCGCGGCTTCTGGCCGGGTGTGCTGCGTGCCGACGGCGGGATTTCGCAAATCACCGGCATCCCGTTCAAGCTGTCAGCGACGCCCGGCTCGGTGCGAACCATCGCGCCCGAGGTGGGCGAGAACACCGACGCGGTCCTCGGCGAACTGCTCGGTCTCTCGCGCGCCGAACGCGACGCGCTCATAGCCTCCGGCGCCATCTGGCCCTAGTAGTCTTGATCAGTCCGCCTCATCTGCGAAGAAATCGCTCCGCTTTATGGTATTGGATTACGTATATGGATTACGGTATCCAAGGCTGGTATCGTTGACGGATGAAAGCGGCGGAACAGAAGATCACCGTGCACGTGAGTCGGAACCTTTTAGCGAGAGCTCAAGAGGCTTCTAAGGCCGGAATAAGCGATACCGTCCGCCAAGGTCTCGAACTGTTGTCGGCTAAACAGGCCTACGCCGAGCTTCGAAAGATGCGGGGTAAACTAAAAATCTCAGTGGATCTCGAGGAGCTTCGTAAAGATCGCAAGTGGTAGCGCTGGATACCAGTTCGTTCGTCGCATATCTCGCGGGCGAGCGCGGTCTCGACGTGGAAGCGTTAGACGCTGCGCTCGAAAGCGAACAGGGAGTGTTTTCACCGATTGTGGTCACCGAGCTGCTTAGCGGACGCGAGGTCGTTGGGCGCGCCGCGGCAACCATCCTGGCCGTTCCACAACTCGCGATACTTGACGGCTACTGGATCCGCGCCGGAAATCTTCGCGCCGGGCTGCTGCGACGTGGGCTGAAGGCGGGTTTGGCCGATTCCCTGATCGCGCAGTCATGCCTCGATCACGATATCGCTTTGATCACGCGCGATCGCGACTTCCGCACTTTTGCTCGCCACGCGGGACTGCGGCTCCAGTAGGACTGGTATCGAGGCTCAGGGCTTTTCCAATCAAGTCCAAAATGCCAAAACAAACCCATTAAGTTCAACGAAATAAAGGATTTTTGCCGGCGGACACTCGCGGTGATCAGGTGTCGCGGCGCAGGATGCTTAGCTTCTTCTTCCATTCGCCGCCATCGAGAACCCAACTGTCGTGGTACACGAGGATGGCGGAAAGGACCGGCTGGCCACCGTTCAAGATGCCCTTCTTCTTCGCGCAATCCTGATCGCGCTTCGACACCTGAATGAGCGCTGAGGTCCGCGTTTTGGCGGTGGTCGGGGTGAGCTCGTCGAAAACCGTATTCACCATGAAATGACGGGCAGCGACTTCAGGTGAACCTGGCCGGCCGAAGGTTTTGAAGATCGCTTCCCTGCCCTCGATTCGGATTTGCTCGGCGCCATCGGGGTAATGCGACACGAACACCGCATCGGGAGTAAACAGCTTATCGGCCCACTTCCGCGCGTCGGGGTTGATGCCGTCGCCGTCCAGCAACATGGAGTACTGGGCGAGTGCCTCTCGGATGCTCTCGCGAGCGATTGCGGATTCGATCGTCATGGCCATGCGACTTGCCTCCAAAGCGCGTTCCAGCCCCATGGGTGTCCTTGCCGTTACATTGAGGCGTAGAGCGCGTTGAAGAGGCGCGCCGCGCGAGGATCAAGTAGCGGGTCCGTGCCCATCTGGTTCATGGTGTAGCCGAAGCCTACTTTCGCGTCGGGGTCAGCGAAACCGAGCGAACCGCCCGCGCCCGGATGCCCGAAGGTGCGTGGATTCGGTCCCATCTCGACCCCGGGTTGCGAAAGCATGAAACCCAGCCCAATGCGAGTTTTTTGTTTTAGGACCTCATCCATGCCGAACGATTGCTCGGTATAGCACCGCTCGATACTCGCCGGAGTCAGCACCCGGTAGCCGTCGATCTCGCCGCCTCGAGCGAGGGCTGCATATGCCTTCGCGATCGAACGCGCGGTCGCATGACCATTCGCCGACGGCAATTCCATCCCACGCCACGCCCGGCTGTTAACCACATCGGGCGCGAGCACGGCGCCGGGGTTCATGATCGCCTTGTAGGTGATCGATTCAGGATCGGCCATGATGGCGGCGAGTTGATTCACTTCGCCAGAACCGGGCGGTGGCGAAGGAATTATATTCGAGGTCCGCGAATCATGTTGCGCGTCGAGTCCGATATGCGCATCGAGACCGAGCGGAGTGACTATTTCATCGCGGAAGTAAGTGCCTAAGGTTTTGCCACTCGCGCGCCGAACCACCTCACCGACCAGCCAGCCGTAGGTAATCGCATGGTAGCCATGTTTGGTGCCGGGAACCCACCATGGCTCCTGCGCCGCGATCGCATCGGTCATCGTCTTCCAGTCGTACAATGCCTCGGGCGGGAGGGTTTTCCTGATCGCAGGCAGTCCGGCGCGATGGCTCAGTAGAAACCTAACCGGAAGTTTATCTTTGCCGGCCTGCGCGAACTCCGGCCAATACTTCGCAACCGGAGCGTCAAGGTCGAGTTTGCCCTGATCTACCAGGCGATGGGCGCACATGGCGGCCAGCCCCTTGGTGGTCGAGTAGACGTTCACCAGCGTGTCGCGAGTCCATGGTTTGGTGCGCGCCTGGTCGGCATAGCCGCCCCACAAATCGACGACCGGCTTGCCATCGATGTACATGGCGACCGACGCGCCGACTTCATTGGTGGTTTCGAAATTCGCCGCGAATGCGTCTTTGACTTTCTTGAAACGAGGATCACAAGTCCCCTCGATGCTGCTCGCCATCCTGTATCTCCCGATCCTCGATTCGCTAGCGGACTGACTAATCGACCGACTATCTAATGACTAGCCAATTCGAGTCGTGTCGTCCGGTTCCTCGATCACGCGATGCTCGATGCTGCCGATGCCTTCGATTTCGATCTTCACCACGTCGCCGGCCTTCAGCCACTTGGGCGGCTTCATGGCGGCGGCGACGCCGCTCGGAGTTCCGGTCGAGATGATGGTGCCGGGCAGCAAGGTGCAGACGGTCGACAGAGTCTCGATCTGCGCGAAGCAATCGAAGATCAGATGTTTGGTATTGGAATGCTGCCGCAATTCGCCATTTACCCAGGTGCGCAGTTCGAGCTTGTGGGGGTCGGGTATCTCGTCGGTGGTGACAATCCACGGCCCGATCGGCGCGTGGGTATCGAAGGACTTTCCCAGCGTCATGGTCTGCGCGCGACGCTGCCAGTCGCGGACGCTGACGTCATCGACGATGAGATATCCCGCGATGACCTCATGCGCACGGGCGCGCGGCACGTGACGGCAGCGCTTGCCGATGACGATGCCAAGTTCGCCTTCATAGTCGAGAGCTTCTGAAACTCGCGGCCGATGAATCGGATCGAAAGGAGCGTTCACCGAGGTGACCTGTTTATTGAAGAACATCGGAAACTCGGGCGCCTTCATCCCGCTTTCCGCGATGTGGTCACCGTAGTTGAGTCCGATCGCGAGGATTTCCGGCGGATGAGCCACTGGCGCTTCGAGCTTGACTTCCTTGAGCGGAATCGCGCGCACTTTGTCGCGCACCGCATTGCGCGCGCGATCGAGGGCGTCCTTGCCCGCGGTGAGGAACGCGACCATGTCACGCGGAAGTTCCGGGACCGCGCCGAGATCAATGATCGAATCGTCGACCACCACGCCAATGCGGGTAACCTTGTTATGAGTAAAGCTCGCCAGCCTCATGATTCTCCTGTCATCGCGCCATGTTGCGCATTGCGTTTGGGTCGAGTCCCGCCTCGGGACGATACTTCCGGAGTTCGGCTTCCGGCACTCCCGCGTGAAACTGGCGCGCGAGTTCATCGGGGTCGAAACTCACGCCGATCGGATTTTTCGCGAAGTCGTTGCTGCGGAAAAATCCCTTCATCTGTTCCATCGTTTCGAAGTTATCGATCTGCAGCTCGACCTTGTTGCCGTCCGGATCGCGATAGTACATCGACAGTGTCAGTCCGTGATTGATCGGCACCGCAGGCGTGATGCCCGCTTCCTTCAACCGTTCGTAGGTCGCGACCAGATCGCCGAGGCTGGAATAGGTGTAGGCCAGGTGGTCGAGCCCTGCGCTATGCGGCGCGCGATCGACGATTCCGGGAAATCCCGCGATGGCGAGACGATGATGCTCATCATCATAAGTCATGAACGCGAGCATTTCGTTTTCGAACACCACATTGGCAAGCAGGACGGTCTTGTACCAATCGACCATCTGCCTGAATTTGTTGGTGCGCAGGACTGCATGCGCAAACTTGCTGGGAACGATCCGTTTCGTTCCGCCGTTGGTCGAATTGCCGCTCATGATGCGCCTCCTCGAATGTGCGTCGCTAAGCGACCATAGATCGATGATCGCAGCGCGGCAATCGCCCGCGAAGGGCGTCGCGTGGGTTCATCGTCGCATCGAGGCTACCTCGATGTGGCAGAAATGCTCCGCGCCTGTCTCATTCTGCGACACCAGCGATATCCAGTATCTCACGATCGACGCGGATGGAGCTGGAAAGGGTTCCCTCCGATGGCATGACCGTTGCGAATCGCTTGGGGGCCTGATCCGGCGCGCGGGATTTCGACGAGCCAGTTCAGGGTTAGTGTCAGGGCATCATGGGGGAAATTCCAAATAGCGCCGGGCAGCCGGCCGCGACCGTCATCGCGCCGACTGCCGACCACACCTCGGCGTCATGGGCGGCGGCGATTGTCGAATCGTGCAGCGAGGCGATTATCAGCACCTCGTTGGACGGTCACATCGTCGGATTAAATTCCGCCGCGGAACAACTCTTCGGATATCTTGCGGACGAAATCATCGGACGTAAGTGGCAATTCCTGATCCCTCCTGAAGACGTCAAGGAAATCGCCGGGACCTTGCGGCGGTTCCAAAACGGCGAGAAAACTTTTCGCATCGAGACTCATCTGCGGCGTAAGATCGGCGTTAACATAAAGTCGCTGCTCTCGATTTCCGCGGTTCGTGATCGAGCCGGAACGCTGCTAGGGTTTTCGGGTATGTTCCGCGATATCACCGAAGATAAACTGGCAGAGAACAAACTTCGCCAAAGCGAAGAGAAGTTCAAGTCGGTTTTCAAGTATAGCAGCGACGCGATTTCTATCGGCTCGCTCGATGATGGCAAGTATGTCGACATCAACGACGAGTTCTGCCGCATGACGCGTCTCCCGCCCGAGAAGATTATCGGCCGGACCCCGGTTCAGTTGGGTATCGTCAGCGAGGAGCAGCAGCGAGCGTTCATCAGTGTGCTCCGGCAAAACGGCACTTTCCGTAATCACGAAATCACCTTGACCGATCGCGATGGGATCGGTCACCGCTTGCTGGTATCGGCCGAGGTAGTCGAGCTGGACGGTAATCAGTGCGCGCTGGGTTTCATTAAAGATATCAGCGACCTCAAACGCGCCGAGGACGAACTCCTGCGCAGTGAGCGGCAGCTAAACGATGTCCTCGCCAACGCGCCGCTGGCGGTGGTCGCGATGGATACCGATCGCATGATCACGGCCGCCCGCGGACGCGCGCTGGCGGGGCTACCCGTTGGCCAACTCGTCGGTCAGAATTTTGTAGACCTGCTCCTCCCGACCAATCCCGCCCTCGCGCACATCGATAGAGCGCTGGCCGGCGAAACCTTCAGTGCCACCGAAACCGTGATGCGCGGGCAAATGAGCTTCGAGGTTTGGTACTCGCCGGTCTGGGATTCCGCGCAGCGGGTGACCGGCGCGACCGCGGTCGCGACCGACATCACCGCGCGCAAACGCGCCGAAGACGAGCTGCGGCGCAGCGAAGAATATTATCGCTCGCTGGTAGAAAGTTCGGCCGACCTTACCGCGGTGTCAAATGACGAGGGCGTCATTCTGTTCGCGGCCGGCGAGGGCAGAAAGGACTTCGGCTACGAGCTTGCGGATTTTATCGGCCACCGCGCGATGGAGTTCATTCATCCCGACAAACACGAGGAACAGACCCGGCTCATCGCCGAGTCGTTCGCGCATCCCACTGTGATTGGACGCGGCGAGGCGCCGATAAAATGCAAGGATGGTTCGTGGCTCGACTGCGAGCTGATCGGGCGCGCCGCAATCGCGCCCGATGGCAAACCAATCCTGGTCAGCACGGTGCGAAATATCTCGGAGCGCAAACGCGCCGAGCTCGAAATCGCGGAGTCGCGGGATCAGGCGTTCGCCGCTTCCCGCGCGAAGTCGGAATTTCTTTCCAGCATGTCGCATGAGATCCGCACTCCGATGAATGCCATCCTCGGAATGGCGGACCTGATGTGGGAGTCCGACCTGAGCGGCGAACAGCGCCGCTATCTTGATACCGTGATCAACAATGGCAATGCGCTGCTGGAGCTCATCAACAGCATCCTCGATCTTGCCAAGGTCGAGAGCGGTCGGCTCAGCCTCGAGGCGCTCGACTTCGACCTGCGCGAGCTGCTGGAAAAAGTCGCCGACACGCTCGCGGTTCGTGCCGATGAGAAACGCGTCGATCTCGCGGTGCACATCGATGACGACGTCCCCACCGCGCTGGTCGGCGATCCGTTGCGCCTGCGCCAGGTGCTGACCAATCTTCTCGGCAACGCGATCAAGTTTACCGAGAAAGGCATCGTCGTGATTCGGGTGGTGCGCAATCCGGACCGCGATGAGGCAGGAGCGCTGCTGATTTCGGTCACCGACAGCGGCATTGGGATCCCCGCGGAGAAACTTCCGAAGCTGTTCGATCCGTTCAGTCAGGCGGATTCTTCGGTGACGCGAAAATACGGCGGCACTGGGCTCGGTCTGGCGATCGTCGATCGGCTGGTGCGCTTGATGGGCGGCACGATTGCGGTCGAGAGCGAGCCGGGACGCGGCAGCACGTTTTCCTTTACCGCAGAGTTTGAAGCGCGCAAGGTTTCCGACTCCCCCGCAGCTACGCCGGATTCATTGCTGGATCTGCGCGGCGTGCATGTGCTGGTGGTCGACGACAATGAGGTCAATCGGACCATCGTGCGTGAGACGCTGGTGCCCTGCGGGGCCATCGTAGTCGAAGCCGCGTCCGGGTTCGAAGGAATTGAGCGGTTTCGCCGTGCGCGCGAATCGGGCCAGCCGTTTCGGTTGCTGATATCCGACCACCTGATGCCCGAGATGGATGGCTTCGAGATGGTCCGCCGGATCCGTGCGATGTCTCCGGGCGCCGACCTCACCGTCATGATGCTAAGTTCGACCGATCTGCCGCAAACGCTGGCGAAGGTGCGCGCGCTCGGTATCGGATGGTACGTGGTGAAGCCGGTCAAACGGGCCGAACTCCATAGCGCTATCTCTCGCGCGATGGCGGCAGGTGTTCCGATTCAAGCTCCGGTTGCATCGCACCCGCGCACTCGCGCCGGGGAAGGCGCGGTGGTGGAGCGACCGCTGCGGATCCTGCTCGCCGACGACTCCGCGGACAATCGGCTGCTCATCAAGGCCTATTTGCGAAAAACACCTTATCATCTGGACGAAGCGGGTAACGGCGCGAAAGCGATCGAGCTTGTGTTCAAGGGCGGCTACGATCTCATCCTGATGGATATTCAGATGCCGGTGATGGATGGGTATACCGCGGTTCGCAAGATTCGCGAGTGGGAAGCCCACACACATCACCCGCGCACTCCGATTATCGCGCTGACGGCCTCGGCTCTCGATGATGCGATCCGCATGACCAGGCAGTCTGGATTCGACCTGCATGTGAGCAAGCCGGTGAAGCGCGAAACGTTGTTGAACGCTATCGAGAAGACCTGTGGGACAATCGATACGGTCGACAAGGGCGCATTGGAGGCTTCGCGTTTATGAAATCGCATCGAACGAAGCCGGTTCGCGCGCCGCGGCAGAATAGACTCGATGTTTGCAAAACGCTGGTCTTTCGGCGGCCAATGGTTGTAAGGTTTTCGCTGGACTGGCGTTGATCCGGAAAGGGGGCCCGTTATGTACGGTGTGTTGCTACTGCCATTTCATGGGGAACCAACCCTGGTGTCGTCGTTTCGCTCGCGCACTGAATTCCTCGCGGCAATGAATCTGGAGGATAACCAGGAAGGCTGGGAAGCAGCGCTCCAATATGAACGCGCGGTCTACGAGATCGGCGGCCCGGCCGAGATCGAAGCCGTCCTGCGCGAGGTTTCATCAACCTTTCCCGACTCATTTGAAGGATGCGCCATTCTGATCGCCGAATGGGTCGATACCCAGAAGTCCAATTCGATCCTTCCCGAAGGGGCGACCTCCGAGTAGACCGACCGGCCTTACTCCAACGCCCCTCCCTGCGCGCGGCGTTCAACCAACCGCGTCGCGATTCCGCTTCTTCGTCAGTAGCAACCCCAAGGGCTTTTCGGGGGTGAGCACATCGTGCTTTACATGCTAGATCAAGGCAGAGAATTTCTGACTGCAAAGGTAGAGCATCGTACCCATGAGCCCGAGCAATCTTCTGATCGCCAACCGAGGCGAAATCGCTATTCGCGTCATGCGCGCCGCCGCCGAGCTGGGCATGCACACGACCGCGGTTTACTCGGATGATGACATTCATTCCCTGCATACGCGCAAATCCGATCACGCGATCGCGCTCAAGGGCGCGGGCGCCAAAGCGTACCTCGACGCCGAACGGATCATCACCATCGCCAAAGAATCCGGCTGTGATGCGATCCATCCCGGCTATGGCTTCCTGAGCGAGAATGCGGCCTTCGCGCGCCGCTGCGATGAAGAAGGAATCGTCTTCGTTGGACCGCGCGCTGAAATCCTGGAGCTGTTCGGCGATAAGGTGCAGGCGCGCGCCATCGCCACTCGCTGTGGCATCGCGGTAATGCCGGGGACTTCGGGTCCGACCAGCCTCCAGGACGCAAAAGCCTTCTTTGAGTCACTCGGCACCGGCTCGTCGATCATGATCAAAGCTGTTGCGGGTGGCGGCGGTCGCGGCATGCGCATCGTTCATCACCTCAATGAGCTGGAAGAGGCCTACAAACGCTGCCAGTCGGAAGCCCGCGCATCGTTCGGCAATAGCGACGTCTATGTCGAGCAACTGATGCCTCGCGCGCGCCATATCGAGATACAGATCATCGGCGACGGGTCGGGCGCCGTGAGTCATTTGTGGGAACGCGAATGCAGTATTCAGCGCCGCAACCAGAAGATCGTCGAGATTGCGCCCAGCCCGACGCTGCCCGTGAGCGTGCGCGATCGCCTGACCTCGTCCGCGGTGAAGCTTGCGAAGGAAGTTCGCTACAACAGCCTCGGCACCTTCGAGTTTCTCGTCGATGCGACGCGCGGCGAGGGCGAGCCCGCGTTCGCATTCATCGAGGCGAATCCCCGCCTGCAGGTCGAGCACACCGTCACCGAAGAAGTGACCGGCATCGACATCGTGAAGACGCAGTTGTTGCTCGCGTCGGGAAAAACCCTCGCGGAGTTGCATCTCACGCAGAAGGAGATTCCCGCGCCGCGCGGCTACGCGATCCAGGCGCGCATCAACATGGAATCGATGGGCGCGGACGGCACCGCGAAACCATCGGGTGGCACGCTGACGGCATTCGAGGTGCCATCGGGACCGGGGGTGCGCGTCGATACTTTCGGTTACGCCGGCTATACCACCAATCCGAATTTCGATTCGCTTCTCGCGAAGCTGATCACTCATTCGTCATCGGCGGATTTTGCCGATGCGGTAACCAAGGCCTATCGGGCGCTGTGCGAGTTCAAGATCGAAGGCGTAGCTGCCAACCTTGGCTTCTTGCAGAGCTTGCTGCGTCATCCCGAGTTCATCGGCAATCGGGTTTACACGCGCTTCATCGAAGATAACATCGCGGACCTCGTCGGAGCCGACAACGGCGCCAATGGTCACCAGCGATTGTTTTTCGACCGCCCCCCCAATGCGGCGACACCCGCGCCGGCGCGGCCCGGCGGGCGGCTCGCGGGAGTCAAACTCGCTTCGAGCGACCCGCTGGCGGTGCTCCATCATGGCAAGTCGGACGGCGCCCCAGTCGCGCAATCAACCCAACCCGAAGTTGCCGGCCCGCTCGCGTCGGACATCACCGGACCCGAAGGCACGGTCGCGGTTGCCGCTCCGATGCAGGGCACTATCGTCTCGCTCGATGTGGCCGAAGGCGATCGCGTGCACAACGGCCAGCAGCTCTTCGTCATGGAAGCGATGAAGATGGAGCACGTCATCCACGCGCGCGTGAGCGGCATCGTGCGGCTTATCACGGTGAGCAAGGGCGATGCGGTCTTCGAGGGGCATCCGCTGGCGTTCATCGAAGAAGCTGATGTCGGCGTGGCACAAGCTGCGGAGTCGAAACGGATCGACCTGGATCACATTCGCAACGATCTTAAGGAAGTGCAGGAGCGGCACGCACTCGGCCTCGATGATGCGCGGCCGGAGGCGGTGGCGCGCCGGCGCAAAACCCATCAGCGCACCGCGCGCGAGAATGTTTACGACTTGTGTGACCCGGGCACCTTCGTGGAGTACGGCCCGCTGGTGATAGCGGCGCAGCGGCGTCGCCGCACTATCGAGGATCTGGTGCAGAACACGCCCGCCGACGGCCTGGTCGCGGGCATCGGCAGCGTCAATCGCGATCTGGTTGGCGAAGAAAACGCCAACTGCATCCTGATGTCATACGACTACACCGTGCTGGCCGGCACTCAAGGGCAGCAGAATCATCGCAAGAAGGATCGCATGTTCGAGATCGCGGAGAAGCAACGCCTGCCGGTGGTTTTCTTCACCGAGGGTGGAGGCGGTCGTCCCGGCGATACTGACGGCATCGGTGTCGCGGGGCTCGATTGCCTCGCATTCAGTTACTGGGGCGGCCTCTCCGGCCTGGTGCCGCTAGTCGGCATCAATTCGGGGCGATGCTTCGCGGGCAATGCCGCGCTGCTTGGATGTTGCGACGTGGTCATCGCAACGAAAAATTCCAATATCGGGATGGGCGGTCCCGCGATGATCGAAGGCGGGGGTCTCGGCATCTTCCGTCCCGAGGAAGTCGGTCCCATCGAGGTGCAGGTACCCAATGGTGTGGTTGACATCGGCGTCGAGGACGAAGCCGAAGCAGTAAAAGTCGCCAAAAAGTATCTCTCGTATTTCCAGGGTCCGCTGAAGAATTGGGAATGCGCCGATCAGCGCATCCTGCGCGGAATCATTCCGGAGAATCGCCTGCGCATCTACGATGTCCGCGCGGTCATCGAAACGCTCGCCGATACCGGCTCGGTGCTGGAACTGCGCCGCCACTTCGGCCTCGGAATGGTCACCGCGCTGATTCGCATCGAGGGGCGGCCGGTCGGACTCATCGCGAATAATCCGGTGCACCTGGCGGGCGCGATCGACAGCGCCGGTGCCGACAAGGCCGCGCGCTTCATGCAACTGTGCGACGCCTTCGACATCCCGCTGCTGTTTCTCTGCGACACGCCGGGAATCATGGTCGGCCCCGAAGTCGAGAAGACCGCGCTGGTGCGCCATGCGGCGCGGATGTTTGTCGTCGGATCGAGCGTCACGGTGCCGTTTTTCACCATCGTGCTGCGCAAAGGCTACGGACTCGGCGCGCAGGCGATGGCGGGCGGGAGCTTCAAGGCGGGACTGTTCACCATCGCATGGCCGACCGGCGAGTTCGGCGGCATGGGGCTGGAAGGCGCGGTGAAGCTCGGCTATCGCAAGGAGCTCGCGGCTGAAGAGGATCCCGGGAAACGCACCGAGCTTTTCAACGAGATGGTCGCACGCATGTACCAGCATGGCAAAGCGGTGAGCACCGCCACGCATTTCGAGATCGATGACGTGATCGATCCGTTCGATTCGCGCAAATGGATCATGGGCGGCCTGCGGTCGGCGCCGCCTCTGCTGCCGCGTCATGGCAAAAAACGCCCCTGCATCGACACCTGGTAGAGGCGCCGGCGAAAAATCGAAGGCGCGCCGTAGCGAACAGCCGCGCCTTCACCGCCGTCGATGGTTTTCGGACCTGGCCGGCTATGGAGCTGGGGTTGCCGGTTTCGAAGCTGCGTGGCTTCGGGCATATGAATAACCCAACCGATCGACCCGTCTGCAACGCAGAGACATCTTCTGCTACGATGGCCTCTCACTCAGCGAATTTCTAACTATGACCGCGCCGTGAAAAAGCGCGGTCACGTTTTTTCCTTAATCGCTAATCGATGGAGGTTTGAAGTGAGGATAGTCATGTTTACGCTGGTGCTCGCCGTTTTGATGGGAGGAATGGCCAGCGCGGGTCAGGATTACAGCCGCTGCGCCCACAGCAACGGGAAGGCCTGTACCGACGATCGCAACGCCTTTGCCAGTCATCACGGTGGAGCATACCCGGCGCAGTACAGTCAGAACCACCATCGGAGACATCACCATTTTTGGAATAAAGGACACCATCACCAAGCTCAAAACGATCGTCATCGCGAGGATCGATAGCGCGATTTAATCGTAGGCTGAGCGGAGGTTGAAACGCGGCCTGCGATTTCAATCTCCGCTGTTCAGTCCCCGCTGGTAGTTCACGGCATCAGCCCGAAGACGGCGACGCTACCCGGTGTGCCCACATAGACTTTGCCGTTGGCGATCGTCGGCGTGATGTACTTGTTGTCTTGAAAGCTATCGCGACTGGAGTTCTGGTTACTATTGTATAGCTCGTGGGTGAGCTTGGTGGCATCGTAGGCATGTAGCACTCCAGTGCTCGCATTTTCGACCGCCCAGACGATAGCGTTGCTCGAACCATTGGCCGAAATGCTTGGCGTAGTGCCGGGATAGGCGAAACTCTCTGACGAACTGGAAGAGGGGGGCGTCACCAGACGAGCCTGCGAAAATGCAAACGCCTGCAGCGGCGCACTGACTCCGCCATAGTAGAGGGTGTTGTTGAAGTAGGCAGGCATCGCCCACTCACCACCCGGCAACGCTCCCGCAAGTTCCTGGTAAACGTTAGAGTTCTTCGCCGTGGGGTTGTATTTGCCCATATTGTCCCGGTCTACCAGGTAGATGTTACTGTCCTTGCCGGCGCCCACAGCGAGATGGCGTGTGGTGTTGGTCGAGTCGACCATATCGGGTAGCACCAACGCGCCGCCCGATCCCAGGTCGACGTCATTGGAGGATTCGGAACCGGTGTTGAACATCGTGAAGTAGTCCACGACCTGTAACCCGCCCAAGGTCGACAATTTTATGAACGCGTTGCCAAAATCACCGCTGCTCGGGAATCCACCATTGGTCGCCGTGTCGAAGGTGCCGTTGGCATCGAGGAAATAAATGTTGCCTAAAGTGTCGGTGGCTGGCCCTGCGCCAGCCTGCCAAATCGCGCCGTCGCTGCCATTGGGAGTTACATTGAGTACGGAGTTTTGTACCAGGGTGTTCTGAGCACTGACGGCATAGGAGATAATCCAGCCGGTATAGTTAGGGATATCGCAATGCGACGCCCAGGTCGTGTACACCACGCCGTTAAGTAACAGGAGTCCCGCTCGTTCCTTGTATTGCTTCGGAGCGAAGGGAAGCTGACCGTTACTGCTTCCGGCGCCGCTTCCGGTAACGGTCGCCGCTACCGCCAGGGGTCCGCCGAATTCCTCGGCGCCGGTAGTAAGGTCCAGCGCGTGGATGCGCTGATAGTAGTTGCTCGAGGAGTCTTTCGACATTGCCACCAGGTAGATGACACCGTTAGCTCCGGCCGAAGGATCGATGACCGGAGTGGAGGTGATTCCAATTTCCGGCTCAACCTGCCCGCAGGAGCGGTCGTCCGAGGCAACTTCGCCCGCGCCAAGCATCGACCGTGTCCAGATGGTAGTCCCATTGTCAGCATCGAAGGCGTAGATAGTGTCATTCTCAGTGACGACATAGAGGACGTTGTGTAGACCCTTGCCCGAGATGTTGAGCTGAGTTTTGATGAGCGGTTGACCATCAACCTTCCCGTCGACCGGGAGCTCATATAGTTTGCCGAAGGTTGAGCTGTTGACGTTGGTGGTCGTCAGAATTTGTTCATAAAGGTTCTGTCCGGTACGTGCATTATCATTGTGATAGGTAAGCACGTCTATCGTGGAGACCGGAGTCGGCGTCTGCGTGCCGGTAGGGTTCGGGGTGCCGGACTGCGAGGCGGGGATTAGCAGAACGGCCTGCGCGCTCATAGCCAGAGTCCCGCCGGACAAGGTGGCGGTAGCGTTGTAGGTTGGGGACGCGTTCCCGGCCGGCGGAGCCGCAAGGTCGCCGAACCCAAGCGAGAAGCCCTCTTGCGCAGAAATGACATCCAGACGCTGAGTTATCGCTCCCGGTAGTGTGAGGGCCGGGCCTGCCGCGCCCTGCCCACCATAGAAATAGACTTGTAGCTCGTTATTATTGCCCGGGGACAGCGAGGGAGCCGCATCTGAAAGCGGAGTGGCGCCTGCGTCAGCAGCCCCGGAAGCCTGGTCGATCGGCGAGAGCGAGGCATTGCGCCATGCGCCCATCACGCCGGCCGCATATTGAGAGCTGATACTCCATCCATAGGATGCAGGTTCACTTCCGCCGGCAACCCGGTAATACAGCCACGTAGTTATCTTATCGCCGTTGGCTATGCTTCCCGAGTCATGGCGAATGCTTGCCCAGCCGCTCGGCGCAGCAGGCACATCCGAGCCGCTGGCATCCCATACGACGATTTGAGCCAACAAGGTATCGCCGGATTGCACTCCTGCCGGCAAGCTAATGGTAATGCTGGTTACCGGACTGCTGGAGTCGACCAGAGCACTCGCTCCGACAAATATAATCGCGGCGGAGCCCGGCGTCGCCGCCGCGGTCGGCGTAGCGGCGACGACCGTTGAAGTACTCGTCGCCGTTGGCGCGCCGGTCGCCGTTGCCGTCGTGGTAGTGGCGATCGTGCCGGTGGCGGTTGGCGTTACCGCAACGGTCGCGGTAGGTGTTCTGGTCACGGTCGCAGTCGGCGTATGGGTAACAGTTGCCGTCGGCGTACCTGTCATTGTCGGGGTTGGGGTCGCAGTAGGGCCCCCGGATTGCGAAGTGGGAATCAGCAGCACGGCTTGGGCACTGATAACCAGGTTTCCGCCGGATAGACTTGCGGTTGCCGTATAAGTTGGGGATGCGGTCCCGGCCGATGGGGCCGCATGGTCGCCGAACCCAAGCGAGAATCCTTCTTTGGAAGAAACGCTGTCCAGACGCTGAGTTATCGCACTCGATAGTGTGATAGCCGGACCCTCAGCGCCTTGAGAACCATAGAAATAGACCTGCAGCTCGCCGTTATTGGCAGGAGTTAATGACGGAGCCGCAAGTGAAACCGAGCTACTACCCCCCTTGGTAGCTCCCGAAGCATGGTCTATCGGCGATAGCGAGGCTCCTCGCCATGCTCCCATTACCGCGGCAGCGTATTGCGAACTGATATTCCACACATAGGAGGCAGGTTCATTGGTGCCCGCCACCCTGTAGTACAGCCACGAGCTAATCTTATCGCCGCTGGCTATTCCTACTGAATCATGGCGAATGCTTGCCCATCCGGATGGCGCAGCAGGCACATCCGAGCCGCTGGCATCCCAGACGATGATTTGAGCCAGCAAGGTATCGCCGGACTGCACCCCCGCGGGCAAGGCAATGCTTACCGTGGTGACCGTAGAGCTCGAGTCGGTCAGGGGGCCCGCAGCGACGAAGGTGATGGATGCGATCGCGAGCGCGGGGGCGAAGATTGCAGCCGCCGCGGCGAGAACCGAAAGAATAAAAGATTTCGAAATCACAGCTGTCCTCCGCCCGGGCCCCGCGCCGCTACCAAATGTAGTGGATCATATACAATCCGTCATCCACAAATCGGTCAACAGCATCAATCCACTGACTAAATCGTCTGGAGCGAAGGGATGATCCATGCCGGCAAAGAAAAAAGTTGCAACGAAGATGGCTGCCAAAGAGATGAAGAAGACCAAAGGCGGGGCGGGCGCGAGTATGGCCGCGCCGGCGGGCGAATCACTTCGCGGAAAGCGCCGCCAGGATTATAGCCAGCTTCTTTGGGCTGCGCGATTGACTCCGCCCGCGTTCGCATCAACGCTCGGCGACGCCCAGCCGCGTTTGAACCAGGCGTTGGATGACCGCGAAGATCAGGGCGGTGGTGACGCCGAACATCAGCATCCCATCGGCCGCCTCGAGCGGTCCTAACAATTTCCACTGCGCGGACATCACCACATCGCCGTAGCCCAGAGTCGTGAAATTGACGGCCGAATGATAAAAGGCCGTTGCGAAGTCCGAAAACTCGCCACAGAATTCGAATACCAATGCCCATATCCCGATCTCGGCGAGGTGGCCCACGAGTGCCAGGATGGTCGCAGCCGCGATAAATGCAAAATCGGTAAAGAACCGCACCGCAAGTCTGCCCCGTTTCATATCGCGGCGAACCGCCCCGATTATGGCTCGCACCACGAGGCCTTGAATGATGATCGAGCCGAGAGCGCTGGCTACTCCGACGAGAAGGGGATTGAGCAGCGCTGGTTGGTTTGAAGAAGGCATTTACGATCCCGGCGTCAGAGTATAACCCTGCCGCGACGCGGCGCGATCAGTGCAGGTCGCGATGCTTTTAGCATGATGTTCCGGCCGAGCCTATTGACGACGCCATCGCCGTTCAAATCGGCTCCGCATGGCGCGCATGACTTCCCGAAGGCCGCGTTCAGGAGCCGCAAATCACTATCATTCACCTTGCCGTCGCGATTGAGATCCGACCCGATGCAAGTGGCGTTGCTGCCGAGGCAATCTGTTCCGAGGTTCGCGTTGTCCTGCAGCGCGCGCTTTCGCGTGACGTCGCTGATGACGATTGCCGATAAACATTGAAAGAAAGTGGGTTTGTTTTTGCATTTTCGCCGCCGGATGGCGAGGCCTCGAAGTGGGTTTGTTTTTGCACGTTCAGGTTCAATCACAGCGGCCCTTCGGCGGCCTCAGAGCCACCTGCCTCCTGGAACGGGACCGCGAAAACCCGCGGTCATAACCCCTAAGCATTTACCGATGACATGCAGTTGTCCATCGCCGCCGTTGCTGCGAGTTCGAAGATCGAGAACACCTTATTTGAGGCGCGGGTCAGTAGCTGCGACGCATTGGCCCTTCATAGTCTGAAGCGCCTGGATTTGGTAGGCGCTCTGCGCGCTGCCGATGGGGCCAAACGCCCCATGTACCGCGAATTGCTGGTTGGTCAGCGAGTAATTGCAGTCGCTCTGACTGCCGAAGGTCTGGACGTTTTGCCATTTGGACAGCGGCTGGCTGGTTTCCGCGGTGCCATCGGCTGCGATGTTGGGCACGAGCAGGAACCATCCGCCGGAGGAGCCGCTCGGTTCCGCGGTTGCGCATCCCGCGACGACCGCCAGCGTGAGTGCCGCAACGCTGAGGAGTTTCATGCGCCCTGTTGTAGCGCGCGATGACCCTCGGCGAAATACCTCAAATTGGCTCCTTCTTGACAGCGTGGTACCCTGCGAATAGTTTTCCGTCTTTAGCCCTCTGCCGATGTAGCTCAGTTGGTAGAGCAACT